>ERZ1034873.531-NODE-531-length-19897-cov-14.984024_pt1 | contig 19897 bp, 21 predicted proteins | sample MGYA00520689_ERZ1034873 | MGnify/ENA primary metagenome ERZ1034873 (study PRJEB33766, sample SAMN09781722) | gut metagenome | biome: gut microbiome | host: Homo sapiens | place: Madagascar | study: EMG produced TPA metagenomics assembly of the PRJNA485056 data...
AACTTATAGCCTACTCCTCCGTAAGAGGATAATCGTTGAACCTATCTCTATTCGAAATGTGGCTGCTAAACACCCATTTACAAATACTTAGGATTTAACCTTATATTTATCTCTTTTACTTTTTTCTACTTTCGTAACATTCACACTTAGATTTATTTCATTCTTATGTTGTAGTGAAAAGAGCTTTAGGGATTCAAAGCAATTAACGCAAAATACTTGCACCTCACGATACAAGCAGGGCGATTAGTTACCCCTTGAAATGGTATATAAACCTCTTGGTTTAACATCAAATTTAACAACATCTCCATATCCAACTGTCTTAAAATCAACAAACGGTGCAAGAGAGTTTGTCATATATTGAGGGATTAAAGAGTTAATAACTTCGGAAACGATAGCCATTGCAGCCCATTGTACGCTCGGATGAGCCATCCATGCATTAGGATTGTCGTTTCTGGAAACGCCTGCTAATCTCTCAATCTCATTAAAGAATCCTCTCTGAATTTTCTCAGCCATTTCGTACATCGGAACGGATGGAACTCTTGCGGAATCATTTTTGCAATTGTAGTATTCTTCAAAAGCAACATAAAAATCTGTGTTGCCGCCAGCAAATAATTTTAATTCATTAGTAATCATCTGTATATTTCTCCTTTCCTTATTTAATTGTCAATTAACCCATATATCTAAATACATAGGAAGGTACAAGTTCTTGACCTATAGAAATAGTTTTCTTGCCAAGAAGTTTGAAAGCACCGCTTTGTTGTACCATTTGTAACTTACCAGTTGCGCCAATTGAAGCAAGAGTATAAGTTGGTTGGTCAGTAGGTGCTGCACCAGTTGTGAAGTTTTCACCAATAACTTCAATTTCGTCGCCCACAACAAGCTGTTTAACACTCATTGGTCTACCTGCTACATTGTAGAAATATCTAGGGTCGCCATAAAGTTGCATTTCAAGAGTGGAACCTACAACTGGAGAATCAACGATATACTTAATAGTAGAAGCACCATTTGCGTCAACTGCTACTTCAAATGTATATTCGTCAATTACATTGTCGGTGTTCTTAATGTCTCCCAATGCTACAAAAGTACCATTGTCAATATCGGTTTCTGCTACGCCAGCATAGTTATACGCATCAACATCCCAGCAAGCGCAATGAGTAGTGTGTACTACACCATGTGTATTATTAGCCATAATAATTTTCTCCTTTTCTTAAATATTATAATCTATCCCATACTTTTCCCTCTGCTTGTTCTTTAACAGAGAAATTTGTATATCTAAAAGGTTTAACGGATGAATCTTCGGACATCTTTGCAAAGCAAAATGCTTTAACTTTATTCGTCCAATTATCAAGAGATGAAAGTTCGCAAACCATACCCTCATCTTTAAATTCTTTGTATTGGTCGTTGTCGAGATATTCACTTACTTGCTCCATAACAGAATCAATACACTCCATCTTTTCCTTATCCTCAACACTTGACTTAAATTCTTCAAGTTCTTTGATAAGGGCGTCTTTATCCATAATGATATTATCTTTTTCTTCAAGCTGTTTTTCAAGTTCCTTGCATTTTGCTAATGCTTGAGACAGTTCCTCTTCTTTTTCGTCAATATCATCATCGTCATCACCCTTATCTTCCTCATCGTCAGATAATTTCATATACTTTTCAGCATCTCCGGGTTCTGCAAATTTAACCATGTTCTCTGTCGGAACAAAATCAACTGCAACCTTTTGATATTCTTCAGCAAGAGTAAGACCCTCTTCTGTATAAGAATAATCTACTCTATAGGTGTTCATATCGTCATCTTTAATAATTGCAAACTTCTTATTATCTTCCTCATAAAGCCCAACAATATAAAATCTATAACCAGCTTTCTTATTTAAGGCACGATAAACCTTGCTCCACATATCATCAAGGTCAACAGCAGCAAATTCAATTTCTTTCATTGCCATATTCTCCTTCTCTTCTTTGTTTAAATCAAACTTATCATAGATTTTTTCTATTTTAGCTACAACCACATCTTCGCCCTCTTGTTTTGCATAAGCAAGAGCGGAAGCAAGACCATAACGATTATAATAGAATGTATCTCCGACAAGTTCCATTACTGGATATTTCAAATGTTCAGAAGGAGCATCTTCCCAACCATCTTCAACAAGCATATAAACAGATTTTACCAATGTGGCTTTATTACTTGCCTCCATGATTTTATTTCTCATTTCAGTCTTATCAACATCGCCCCATGGTGTTTCTTTTAACTCTGTTTTATTAATTTTGTATTTAGTGTCAGCCATCTTTGTCCTCCTTTCCTTTGAAAATCTTTGCAATTCTGCAAGCGAATCATAATGATTTGCATAAAATTTATTAGCTTCCTCATCAGAGAATCTAACCATATTCATATGTGCATCAGGGCAAGACCCATGAATCTCTTTACCCAATGCCTTTCCTAAAACTGTAACACCCGCAATGTTAAAACTAGATACATCAATATGACCGTTTTCAAGTTCTTCACCACTAACACGCATTTCAACCGAAACATCTTTAGTTGTATCCTCATCTTTGAATAATTTATAAAGTTTTGTTGAATAAACTTTAGAAATTACCGCCATAGCAGAGGCAATCACAATACCGTCCTCTTCTCTAAATTCAATCTCTTGCTCAAATGGGAACATACCAAAGATTTGTTGGTTGTTCGTATGTGTTGTTACATCCTCATAAAAATCATCATATTCTGCTACAAGCCACTTTCTAAGCACTGTTTGTGCATATTCTCTAAGCACCTCTTCGCTGATGTCTAATTTGTGAGTGTTTTGGTTAGTGGAAAGAAAATCTACTTTTGCTATTGCAAATTCATCATCTCCATAATCTTCCATATTGAAGCCCTCAATAGAAAGATTTACCTTTAAATCTTTAATTTTCCCCACCGCCTTTCTGAATAGTCTCATTTAATTCTTTTGTTATTCTATAATAAAATTTCCCTTGCCACAAATGGGTAGGGGAAAGTCCTAATGATGACCACTTTAAATGCGTGGGCTCATCTACAATATAGTACAAGTCTGGATTTTTTGGCTTTTGTCTTAAAATCATTTATATTCACCATCCAATCCAACAATTTTCCAATCCTTGATTCTAAAGTCAAATGTATCAAAATCAAGTCCTTGGTCTGCCTTATTCTTAAGAGTGATAATTTGCCCAATTACCTTATTAAATTTACGCATAAAATCCATAAGTCCTGCATGGACATTTATATCGCCCTCTTCGAGAGCAATCTTATTTGTCAATACAATCATGTGATAAGTTGCCTCAAATTCACCGTAAATATAATCAAACATTTCTTTCAAGGTTGAATATGTTTCATCGTGCCTTGGTACTTCGGGTCTGATTGACCGCTCGTCATAATCATCTTTAATAGCTGAGATATCATCTGCCATGACTGGTAGAAGGTGTGCCAATTTGTGGTGGACTATTTCGCTCGCTTGCACCATAGCCCAATTGTTGAGCATATAACTGACTGCATTATCTAACAATGAATTAAGATTAAAGAATTGTCCATATAAAATGTCTAGGGCTTCACTTGTTTTTTTAGAAATTAACATATCTATACCTCCTTTCTTTAATCGTTACTATCATCGTACTCTCTTGATTGACCCGTTACACTAGATTGTGTAGGTCTGCCGACATCGCCACTCGATGCATTATGCACAGATACTAAGTGAACTAAGTTATTTGTAAACTCGCCACCACTAGCCTCTTCCATCATTCTCTCAAAATCTTGTGGCTTGTAACCATAAGCTGCCCCAATCGCCTGCGGTAATACAATCCCCACATTGGCTAAATCCATAACTTTCTTTTGGCGTTGTTCTTGCTCGAAAGGAAACTTTATGCCCTCAAACTCAAATGAGAACTTAAATTTTCTCGTCTTTTTATTCGCATAAAACTCCAAGAAATGACTGAATTGAGAATACATTCTTGATACAATATTACTATCGTTAATAATGGCATTTCTTGCTTCTTCTTGACTCAATTTATTGCTACTAAAAAGCATATTACCAGAACTCGAACCCAATGAACTACTATTTGATAATTGAGTAGAATACAGAGTAGGGTTTTTATCTTCGTATTGATAAAAGTCTAAATTCTTTACAGGCAAAGCACCGACTTTTATAGATTTATCTAAACCATTTCTTACAAGCCCCAAAAGTTGACCTAATGTCTTTGGATTTACTGCAAAAGCATCTTTTACATTACCCGACTTTTGCTTATCGAGCATTTCCATTTCACCCATCAATAAACCGTATGCGGATTCAATGTCTTTATTCTTTTGCAAAGTTCTCATTTCTTGGTCTGTAATAAGATTTGGCAACAATGGTGCTAAGAATGGTATTGAAGCAAACTCGGTTGGCGAAAAGTTAAAACACCATGCACCATCATCAGGCGAAGTTTGTACCCAATAAGCATAAGACCCATCTCTTTCTTTTAATGGATTGGTTGGCTTGTATTTTAACATTCCATTTTCATCGAATAACTCTCTAAACTTTCGTTTAAAGCTTGGGTCAAAAGCGTCAATGTCAACACCCGGCTCTAAAAAGTACATCATGTTAAAATCATAAAGTAGCCCATACTCAAAATATCCCGTAAGCAAACATTCCTCTTGTGGCATAAATTGTAATGTATACTTTGTCATTTTTCTTACTTTTTCTTCACCTTCGTCATCTACTCCTGCCTTAAATGTTCCCTTGTTAGTTCTAAACCAAGTAAACATTTTATTATACTTAACACACATTTCTACAACATTAGCAAATTCAGCCCTATAATCAAAAGCGTCTAAAAATTTATATATTCTCTTTTTATCTTCTTTATATTCTTCGGATTGATAATCTTCCTTACTTGCGTTTTTACAAATTACCTTTAAATCAAAAGAAAGCATATTCGCATAATATTTAATAAGACGAGCATAAAGCATATCATTGAACTCAACCCATTGCGAATATTCTTGCAATTCGCTTGCTTGTTGTCTTGCTTTTTCAAGAGCTTTCAAGACTTTGTCATATGTGGGCAATTTAGGGTCAACATTTAACCCTAAAAGTTTTGAATTTAATAATTGCGGAGTATAAAACCCGAACAAATTTGCATCAGCTAAACTTCTGGCGAATTCCACCACTTGATACACTTGCTCCTTACTTAATCCATCTTCGGTTTTCTTAGTCAAAGTATCTACCTCCTTCCTTTGATTTTTATTATATCAAACAATTTACAAAATCCTCTATGTTAAAGTCATCGCCATGTTGTGAGATAGCATAATTGTTTTCTATTTTATCTGCTAACGCATTGCCATATTGCAAAGCAGACACCCTATCCTTCCGTCGCATTTAACAATTTGTTAATATTTGTTTCACTGGATTCTCTTTCCATATATGTACTTGAGTTTTCGTAATCCTCCGCAACATTTAAGGACGCAACGAAGCCCCTAAGACAAAACATCTCTTAAACTAGTGTTTTGAATATTTCATAAGATTAATTGCCGCATTATAGTCTCTATCTATTACCAAACCACATTTCAAACAAGTATATGTCCTGTCGGAAAGTTTTAAATCTTTTTTAATATTCCCGCAATATGAACAAGTTTTACTTGAAGGATAAAATCTATCCGCTAAAACAAATTCAATATTTCTATCTTTCGCTTTGTATTCCATTTGCCTTTTAAACTCGTAAAAACATTGTTCTTGAATATACTTCGACAAGTGCTTATTTTTTATCAATCCCATGACATTCAAATCTTCCATAACAATTGATTTAGGGTATAAATTTGCAATCATTGTTGTAGTTTGATGAGTATAATTTTTTCTTATCTTTTTTAAATGATAGTAAATTTTTCTAATTTCATCTTCTACTTTTATAATATTATTCGTTTTTTCAAACATTCTGCCATTTTTATTATATTTTCTACTTTGTACTTTATGTAGATGTCTTAATCTACTTTCTAAATTTCTAACTTTTTTAGTTTTGTTAATATTTGAGACAACAATATTATCGTTACCAGCAGCAATATTACATAAATCTTTAATACCCAAATCTATTCCAACAGAATACTCATTTAAAACTTTTATATTTGCTTGGGTATCGCAAATATCTTCATCAACAACAAATGTTAATAACCATTTATTGTTTTTATAATGAATCCTCGCATTACGAAATCTATAAATATGATTTCCGTTTGGAAAAGCAAATTTATACGAGGAACGAAATTTGACCTTACCAAGTTTTGCAATTTGGACATAATCCCCGTCAAAATAAAATTTTCTTGATTCTATAGGATAAGATTTTTTTATACTCTTTTTCTTTTTGAATTTTGGAAATCCTTTATTATTCATAAAATAATCATTATAAGCCCTATCTAATTCTCTTAGGCTTTGTTGCAAACTTGTAATTGAAATTTCATTTAACCAACTAAACTCTTTTGTAGATTTTAATTGAGTAAGTTCTTTACATATTTTCGTATGACCAATCCTACGCTTGTTAAGATTATATTCTTGTATTTGTTTTTCTAAACTCCAATTCCAAATAAATCGACAAGCACCTATATGCCTCCATATAATTTTTTCTTGTTCTTCTGTCGGAAAAATCCTAATAATTAATGTTTTCATCTTTTTCACCTCCTTCTATTTAAAATAAAAGAAGGGTGGCGGGAGCTTACCCCGCTCATGCGTTACCCTTACTAACAAAAGCTCGTTAGGCTTGTTGAACAATAAAATTGTTCCACTATGTTTCCATAGTGCGTAGACTATATCTTCACCCTTGATAAAACAAGGGGTACACCACTTCGATTTAAGGGATTTTCACCCACTCGCTTGAGCCCTACTTCTATTGAGATTTTATCTCCTACGGAATAGTCGTTGAACCTTACCTTTCGGTCTTGGCTGCTGATTGTCCATTATCTAATTTAGCATTTAGGTTTTTCAACCATGTGCCATCCATCTAATTTTTTCTACTTTCGTAACCTTCAAGCTTATACCATTTAAGGTATTACTTTGTAGTTTAGATAGCTTTAGGAGTTTCCAGCAATTCAATGTAAATTTAGTGAACACATTACTGTGAGCGGACACTCAATTTAATGTCCAAGTCTAGGTTGGGTCAAAGTTAGAATACCATTCTTCCAACTTTGACTTAAATTTATACCCTCACTTATTAACATACTCGTTTGTACAAATGGATTGAGGGCTAAAAATCTTTGTTGCGAAGTTAATAATTCATTTTTATAGTTATCATCAAACTTTTTAGTGGCTTGAAGTTCATCTTCAAGTAGTAACAATTCTCCATTATTAAGCACTTTCCATAAACTTTTCCACATATTAGAGTTAAGTTCTGAAGTTGCTTTCATTGGTATCATGCAAGGAATTGCCTCGGGGTCAACTGTTCTTGCCCTAAGTTCGTTAAGGGTTCCTTCATTAATGAATTGTATATTTGGTTCTTCGCATAAACCAAATCCATGTGGGTTCCAATCTTGTCTTGATGGGTGTTCCCACGGTGTGGTGAGGTCGTTCCAATATACGCTCCCTCCCCCCTGAACATCTAGGCAAACATAGTCGCACTCACAATCCCAAAACAACTCTCTTATTCTTTGTTTAACCGCCTTGTCATCGCCACCGCCCATAGACTCAGTATATTCAAGCCTACGCTCAACTTTTCCGTTCGATTTACAAATAATAGAAATTATCTCCAATGCACACCTGTCCGATTCTTCCTTCTTGCCAATAGCATTTTCAGAAAATGCAAGGTCAACCGTAAGAATACGATACTCGTTATTACCCTTTTTACGAGTTTTAGGAATAGTGCCACTTGTAATCTCTTCATTTGTTGGTGGTCTAAGGGCTTGAGTGAGGATTTGGTTCTTTTGGAACATTTCGAGTGTAAAATAAGCCCCATCAGCTTCTCCCACCATCTCGTTTAATGTTTCCATACGGAAAGCAAGTTCCCCTGAATCTTGCTTTGTTTTACGATATTCAGTCCAACTCTTAATACCATGATAAATGGCTACAAATATATCGCCTGCATAAAAGTTGTATTCATCATGTTTATCATTATAACAAGAAGAAACACAACGCTTAAAAGATGTCCATATCCAATGTGATTTAAAATAAGCGGATGTTAAAAAGATTTCTTTAGCCTTGTCTGCATAAACATCACTTTGATATTGTGGTAAATTACGATATGTTGCATTACGAGGTCTAAGCATTTCCCTAAAAATAGAGTCGTACTTACTTTTGGTTAATTTTGCAGCCTCTTCGGCTATTAACACACAACTACGGTTTCCCCTTGATGTTTCTTCTTCTGGTAAAACTTTTATGCTTGCCCCATTCCAAAAATACATACAACGACAATCATTCTCGTTTTTAAACCATATTAACCCATCATCTATCATTTTTTTAAGGATTGGCGATATTCCCACCATCTCCTTTTCAATCTTTTCAACAATAATAAGATTGGCTTGTCTAATAGCAGACGAAACTATAATTATTTCATTATTTGGATATAAAAGTGCCGAACCCACAGCATATAGCGCACATGAAAAAGTTTTAGAAATTCCCCTACTACATATAGCCCAAAATGTTTGGCTTCGCCCCATTAGATATAACATGATATGTTGAAATGGTCTAAGCGGTATCCTCAACCTCTCAGAGATATAAATGTTTATATTTCTCCTATAAAAAGTACACCATTGCTTTGTCCTTTTTCGTTTTGTAGCCTCATCCATCTTCTTAGGTCGCTCTTTTTCACGCTTCCGAAGTTTTACTATCAATTTATAGTAAGCACTATTTTGTAAGATTTCTTCCTTATTCATCTTCGCCACCATACTTACTATCTTCTTTTATCTCATAATCTTTTGAGCCTATAATAAGATTTTTAATTGGTCTTAATACCCATTTAATCCAATAATTATGGATGCCTACAAAATCAGCATACAAGTTTCTATCCTCATAATATTCAGCCGGCTCATATTTTTCCATCATGTATATATCATTCTCAATATATTTTTCTGCTTCAGTCTTTTCTCTATCTATAGTAAATTGGTCGATACCCAACTCTTTAGCTATTGTTGCCTTGATTTTCATATTTTGTTGAGTATCAATATTTTTCTTTATTTTTAATTCGCAAGAACACAAGTCTCTATACCTGCTTGCTTGATATTCTGTTAATTCTATTCCATTTGTATAAGTAGTAAATCTCCACTCAAGAAATGTAATATCGTCAATATCTAAATCGTCCCCCCAAGTCATTTTAAGTTCTTCAATTTGTTCTTGTCTTGCCATTTCTACATCTTGCAAAGTAGTTGATTCACCCAATGGGGTATCTGTATCGGCGAAATTTTGCCATTTTGCCATTTTACCCCTTTGAGAGTTCAATAGGGTTAGGTATATTCCTATGCAATTCGCATTGTTCATACCTTGTATCCTAGCAAGCATTTGTTCGTAAATATTTCTAATAAATGGCGTCCCTATTTCTGCGCAAGTGTACCATATTGCAGATTCTAGGTTCTTAAATCGCTTGAAATAATCTGCAAAGATTCTTTGCGTACATTTTTTACAATATGGTGTATATCCATCATGTAACGGATTTGCGCTCTTGTAAAATTCGCTCACAGGCAAATTAACCTTGTGCAAAATACAATAGTTCGCCGTCTTTTCTAGTTTACCTTTTGCCATCCTTTACCATCCTTTTAATCAAATCGGGGGGGCGCGTATATGCACCACCCCTATATATGAAAGGGAGGACTATTCCTTTTTACCCTTTTCTAAAATCTTCTTAAATTTACCATATGCTTCAAGTACATACTTACACGCAGATGTTACAAAGAGAGCTAAAATAGCCAAATTGCTAAAAATATCTGCGTACTCTTGTGGAATTGTTAAACCCACATAAGTAACAAATTGAGGTAATGTGGTAATTGCTATACATAATAATGTCAACCCCACTACTATAGTTGATACTCTAATTGCAGAATCTATAAGCTTGCCCTTGTCGAAACTTTGCTTTAACATTTCAATATTATAATAAAGCGAAAATGCCATGTTACTCATATAAGCAACCAAAAATAAAGCCGCTCCTATCCCAACATATATCAAATTCGCCAAAACACCATTCATAAATTCGTTAATCATCTTCCTCATCGCCCTTTCCTAACATTTTAGAAGCACAATCTGCAAGAACAATAGATGTGCCAGTTACTATAACCCATCTACCTGTTTTAAATACCTCGGTCGTAACCGTTGAATCTACACCGTGGTCGAACCAAGATAATACAAAACTAATTCCCACATAAAGTGCTAAAAATAAAAGAACCCCGATAAACGAGGCTTTTCTTGTTTTCCATTTTTTCCACGGTTTGTTGCTAAAAAATTCTTTCATTTTGCACCTACCTTAAATCTGAAAATGGCATATTTATTTGCTTACCGCTCCTACTATCCCAATGATAGAATGTCTTGGAATAAGTTATACTTGAGCCAAAATGTACACCCCAAGCATATAATCCAGCTTCACCCACTACACCATGAGATTTACAAATATCTTTCCATTTATTTGCATACTTAACAAACTTATCTTTAGTAATTGGTATGTCAGTACTCCAATCTGTAGCGACACCTTTTAAGTGAGAAGATGTTGGAGAGCCACCAATTTTCTTGTTATATTTAGTCGTTCTATACCACGCATGAACACCCATTGGTCTACCGAGCCATTGTCGGAACTCTTCGAGCATTTGTGCATGCAAAAGACCTTTTTCCGAAATTGGCAAGGTGCCAACTTGATTTTTACTATAATCTTTAAGGGTAAAGTGTTTTGTCAGTCCTTTTATCTTTACTCCCATATTACACCCTCCTGTATTTAGAAAATTCGCTTGGAACATTCGACATGATGCCAAATGCGATTGGGTGTCTTGCACACATAACTACTCTTTGCTCTTGTCCTGCACCACGAACATTGCCAAATGTAGTAACATCATCACCAAGACCACTCTTTCCAATGCAAGCCTTATATGCACTTGAACTCTCCGCAATAGTCAATATCCCATCCTCTGTTTTATCGTACACAATACCTACATGGATAATATATCTAAACGAAGATTGTTCTAATCCATCTGTATCTCCATCGCTCACGCTTGTACTCCTATAAAATACCAAATCCCCAATATCTGCTTTGGCATAAGGAATTTCGCAACCAAGCTTATAGAGTTCTTGTGCCATTGATGCAGCATTATCAAAAGTAATAAACGCTCTATCGCCATAATCGTTTTCATAAGTATTATCCTTATAAAAAGTTGTGGAATTTTTCTTAATACCATATGCAACTTTTGCACATTGGAAGTCAAAATAATAACCCCAATCAAAAGCCTTAGTAATAGTCTTTGTTGGAGTTGACTTAAAATCGACAATATCTCTACCCATCCAAATCATTTGAGCGAAAATCCCACAGTTCATTATATATTTACCCTTATACATGCACCCGTTAGTGGTACCATTAAGCGTAGTTACACTATTAGGGTAAGCATAACTTTCCCTTCTGAAACTGCCGTCATATACAAACTTGGATTTATTGTTTAGATAATCACTAATCAAACTTTGAATTTCTTCCTTTTGTCTGCCGTTTAATTGTGGAATTGTGTTGTCTAATGGGAGTTGGAATTTAATCTCACCCATAACTTCATAATTTTTCATTTTATCCCCCCTTCAAAAAAATAGCCCAACCCTACCAATAGGAGATAGGGTTGGGTATGTCTAATTATTGGACATTTATTAGTGAATAGATAAGGTTAAAACTTGCCATTTAATCTTAATGGACCACAGTCAAACCCGTCTCTTTAACGATATACACTCCGATATAAAAAGGTCAGGCAATCCCCACCGAAAACCCGACACTTGTTTCGTCCTATGTCAAATGCGCATATACAAAACTCCCACAACTTATTTGTCCGTATTGAACATATAAGTTTTTATACTATATTTTTAGGACTTACATTAGAGACAAGACTTTTAGACCGCTTTTACCTGTCGACATCAGCACAATAGTATTCAGCATTATCGAGTGTGCGCCTATATTATGTCTTTTAACACACGAAAATCTCGCAAAAATATTTTGTTATTTACTAGCTAGACAACTAAATAACATGTGCCATGAGCCTTCGCTCTACCTTCCACAATCATCGTCATATTCAACCAGTAAGTAGACAAGTCTGTGCTACAGGGAGCTACCCTATAACATCTTGCCCAGATGGAAACCATCAAATCTTACAAGGGAATCTTTCTACCCTTAACTTTCACAAAGCATTCAGAGTATTTTCTTCAAATTTTCATTATTTGACTTGTAAATTACTGAAAGTCATTGCTTTTTGCTACTCGTACCTTGACCCTATCTTATACTTTGTCTTTCGACAATCTCACAGCAAACTTCCTTAGTGGCACTTCCGTACTTGTGCCGCTTGCCACAGCGACATAGCCCTCGGATTCGGCTTACGCTTTTAACGCTTAGCTTCTATTGTGGAAGCGATAGAACAGTGTTTTTAACAAGGATTGCTTTAGCACACACCCCCAGAACCATTCTATTCATAAGTGGCATCTTGCATCTCGCAATGCAAGCCTTTGACCATCCCCAAAGCTATCGTTTTGGCTAGGCTATTCTTACCCGTAGGTGGGTTAGTGTTCTCTGCACCATGCTCTTGGTCTACACAGAGTTATGGCACACATTATTTAATTGTCTAAATGGTGCCGAACGTGAGATTCGAACTCACACTGACATGCTTCTAAGGCATGTATCTCTACCAGTTGGATTAGCTCGGCATAATGGAGCAGAATATAAGTGCCGCCCTCATGCCCTCAGTCTTCCAAACTGAGGGCATGATGTTATACTAATTCTGCATTGTGTAAAAATGATGGCTAAACTATCTGGAGCTCACAGACTGACAAACCATTAATTTTATATTACGTTTATTTAATTGTCATATTTTTGGCATACCCACAAGGACTTGAACCTCGAATAATGGTTTTGGAGACCACCGTTTTTCCAATTAAACTATAGATACATATATTCCAATATTTTCTTCTGTGTACGGTAAGAACAAATGACCGAATCTGCCATATACAATTCCATCATCATCTGGAAATCTTAAAAAAGATTTATAATCTGTTAATAATTTAGGACAATTTTCTTCTACCCATTGTTTAGTTGCAGTAATGCAATAATTTGAAGACATATCTACAAAATCAAATACTACACATAACTTATTTTCTTTTACCCAATCTTCATTATCAAATGAAATTTTTAAATCATCTTCAAACCATGAAATAAAAGGTTCATCATCAGGAAAATCTCTTTCTGAAAACCAATTATTTAATTCAAAATAAATTATATTATCCATTACATCGTCCTAAACTTTTTATAAATTTAATGGCGATGCCACCGAGGCTCGAACTCGGACTTTTCAGCATGAAAGGCTGATGTGTTAACCAGTTACACTATGGCACCATATTATACTTGGTCGACGAGATAGGATTCGAACCTATTCACCCAAAGGGAATGGATTTACAGTCCGCCGCAGCTCTCCAACTCTGTCGCCCGCCGTTATTTTGGCGTTTTTCTAATCCTCAGAAATATTATTTCCTACTGGGTTAATCAAGTCCTCGAAAAATATTTTTTTTCTACTGGGCTTAACGCCATTGTTATATACAAGACACAATATTGCTAACATTCTGCCAATTGAACTAACATTTACATTGTAAATGTATGGGACTCGAACCCATATCTTTCCTTGGCCATAAGAAAAGCTAAAAATTATTGCTATATGTGTCTTAATTTAATACAATTTTTAACTTAATTTTCACTAATTAAAATACAGTTGTTCCACCAATATTCATGTTATACCTCCTGTAATTTTAATGGAAGAGAAAGTGGGATTCGAACCTACGGTGCTGTTACACACTTCGGTTTTCAAGACCAATGCCATAAGCCTCTCGACCATTCCTCCAAAATGATAGTTTTTAATTTTCATGGACTTTCGTATTTTACTATCAAACCAAGACGCACATCTTTTATTTTAATACGCTTCTGCAACCCGTATAAAACTTCTTGTTATCAAAGCTATCGTTCTAATAACAAATGGCGGTGGGAGCGAGAGTCGAACTCACAATAGAAGAATCAAAATCTTCTGTGTTACCATTACACCATCCCACTATATTTTGTGGCTCACCATATAAAAATCATAAAAAAAAACAAAAGAAAACTAAAATTAAAATATATAAATCTATCGGAGGCGGTGAGCCACTTTTAACTTATATTCTAATTATATACCATTACTTGAATATGTCAAGCTATTTTTAAAAATTTTATAAAGATATTTTGTAAGTACACACATCTTTATCATAAATTTGCAAAATTTGATAAGGTCTTGTATGTAACCTCAATCCCATGGCGTATTCATCAGTTGACACTATTGACCCATTAACAACAATCTCTGTGCCATTATCATCCTTAATGTGCATATGATGAATATGACCAAAATAGATTCTATCAGGAACCTTGCCGAGTAAGTTTACTGCATGAAGTTTAATATTACTTAAACTATCTTTGTCTCCGTGCGTCATAAATACTAATTGGTCTTTAACCTTAAAAGTTATCCAATCTTCCAATCCATTTGTGCCAATCGTTACATTTGGTAATCTTGCCTCGATATATTTAAAAATAAGTCTCTCAAAATTCTCTGCTGGCATATTGGACTTTTTATCAGCGTTCACTCTTGAATGATTACCGATTACGCCCCAAACTTTAACTTCTGGAATATGTGCTTTTAATTCATTAATAAAATTCGCAAGTAGTTCACTCACATTGATAACTTGACTGATTAAGTCCTCTTCTGCTGCGACACGAGATTGTAAATGAATTGCACCGCAAATCAAATCCCCGGCTAATCCAAGGTGTAACTTTTGCACCCTATGAATCTTGCAATAATAAATCGTCTTATCGAGCAAAGTGCCCAATCTCTCTTTGGCAATATCCACATTATATTCGTTCAACACATTGTCAACTTCAAGTCCATAATGAAAATCAGATAAAATTAAAGTAGCCTCAACATTAGTTGGGTTTGGCTCATAATAACTACCAAGTTTTAATGGCTCAAGTTTTTCAATTGCCTTTTCCATTTTATCAACCAAATGCTCGTATCTAGCAGATTCCCGCAATAGTTTGTTGTATTCTCGCTTTTGGTCTTGAACCCTACACTTTTCTTTGTAAAGTTCTTGACGCAAAGTTTCGAGTCTTATAGATTCCTCTTCTGTATAGCCATTCTCAAGTTTATCTTGAAAATATTTATAAACCTGATACCCACAATATCGACCACCAGTAAAAGACTTACGAAGCGAATCGGGATGAACAGTCAATTTTAAATCATCCACCATTTCAACCCAATCCTTATCTATTGTACCCTCAACTTTATCTACGAGCATCTCAAGTTCATTTTGATAATCTCTATAGTCCATTAAAGATTGTCCTCCTCTGAACTAATTGATATTTGCTTACCAACCATTTCGTTAATTAAAGCATCTAACGAAACGATTGTTGGCGGTTCGTCTTTATTCTCATAAACCTCGATATATCTATTTCTGTTTTCATCTTCGGTCAGGTATCCTATTACCTTAATAGTAGTTTTTTTACTATAAACATCCTTCATTCCTTTTCCTCCCACTCTTCGACGCTGATTAAATCTTCATCGTCTATATCCACATTCGGGTCTAAGCCCATTCTTTGCTTAATCCCCTCTTGTTCAATTATATTTTTTATAGCCGCCTCCCTCTCAAATTTAAGTTGCGTAGCAGGCTCTATAAGCTTTTGTTTCTTTGCTTTTTCTTTGTTGTCTCTAAATGAATTGACACCTATTTCCTCGTTTAAGTTAGCTAAAAGAACCGTAGAGGGAACAAAACGCACCTTTCTTTTAGGAGGACAATATCTTCTCACCATTTGCCCATCCCTAGTAGGAAGTTTTCTTTCGCCTCCCTCTAAGATGTCAGAATATAAAAACCCAAACCATTTTAATTTAATTTTTCCGTTTATTTTTAATTCTTCTGTTAAAAATTCTATAAGAGCCTTATACACTTTTTCCACAGCCTTATTAGATAGATTGGTGTTTAAGCTTAGAATTTGTATTAACTCATTGTAACTTAACAAAGATTTTCTATATTTATTGGAAAGAGGTTTTCTTTCACTCATCTTTTTCAACCTCCTCCACTTCATCATCAATTGTCTTTCCCTCTTGTGGCTTCCATATTGGATTTTGCCATGTCATATCTCGCATTTCCTCAACAAAGGTTTTATACATTCTAAATGACGGAATGTTGTGTTCTTCTCTAGGAGAGGTTAATGTCAATTTTCCCCCATGTAAAATATTTGGCTTCATAATAGGCTCCCTATATGGCTTATATTTTTGAGATAATACACCTATCGTAGGGAGGGAAACCTCTATACCATTCAAACAACAATTTCTCAATACTGTAATATAGTCTTGTAAAACAACTCTACATTCTTTTTGATTGAGACCAGATAATTGAGAAACAAGTTGTACAACCTTTTGTTGGGAAATTCTTGGTCTACTTCCCATATCCTTTTCGTTCCTTTCTTTAATCGCTTACACCACTCAAAAGAATGGTGTAAGCTACCAAAAATTATAAATTGCAATCCCCATATTTTTATAGCGTATTTGGGAAGAAAACGCTCGTTCTACTTTAGTAAAATAACCATTTCTGAACCTTTCTATCACATGGGAACTTAATAAACATTGAAATTTCAACATTTATAAATGCTTTATGTGCAAAAAAGTGTTAATTTCTTACATTTTTTTCAAAAATTTTCAACAAATTGGCACGATTTATTGTATAAAGTGTTTTAAGCAAAAGTGCCTTATTCTTTTCTGTCCTCGCTCTTGTTTTTATGTACTTATTGTCAACATTAGTAACTAAATGAAATGCTCTATCTATGAGCCAACTAAACAATCCTAAATAATCTTTTGATATATAGATTTGTCGAATTGAGTTTATCATATTATCAAAATCATCTCGTAGTATTAACTCATCCCTTGTATCGTCTACAACATATTGTTGTAACTTTAAGCCATATTCCTCAATAAATCCCTCTACTTTTTTAGATTTTCGCCTATCTTCTCTTAACGGGTAATAATTATAAAAATAACACATAGGTAATGTAGTTTCGCTCGAACGAATCTTAGGTGGTTTATAGTCAAATAATACATTCATGGGGCATTGTAATAAATGGTTAATTTTACTTTTGTGAATCCCATAATTGACATAAAGCCAAAATCGTGGATATCCATTATTCTTTACATTAAGTTCTTGTTTTATACGTCGTATTTCTGAGTTTAGGTCAATATCATAAGTACGCTTTGCATTATCGATAGCAGCCTGGGCTATAACACTAAGAGTGCACACATAATCATCATACTCTTTGTCTGTAAAACTATATCCATAAGTCAACGCAAGTTGTGCAAGGTTACTAGATTCGCCTATTGCCATTTGTGCTTTGGCAAGGTTATTATCGATAATAGCATGATTATACATAGACAAGTCGTAATGATTTTTTTCTTTTGGAATATTGTTTACTATAGTTGGGTGGTTTATGTAGCAATACTTGGCATATTCGGCAATATTTTGTTGATTAGTTGTGAAAATCATATCAGAGTCAAAATCACCATTTGTTATCGTAAAGGCTCTTTATCCCTTACTTCTTATAGTTTCCTATAAGTTCAGACTATCTCATTACCCTATCTTTCGACTTAGGTATGCGGAACTCGTGGACGAATTTATTGATTGCCTACTCATTCGTCTAGTCGTTGAACCTGCTTGGTACTTTAACGGCTTTCCCAAGATTGGCTGCGGATTAGCTTATAATGAACTAAATATGTTTCCAAGTTTTGTGATGCACAATATTAGCAAATGTACTATGAATATTCTTGTACTGTTTCTGTGTTTTTAATTCTGGATAAAAATATCTAACAATATCAGCAATACTACTTCCATCGTTATACATTTTTCTAATCAATAAAACCTCATCATCGGTAAAATTAGCCCTACCATTATTGACTCCTGTTCTGCTTCGACACACTCGTTCATAATTATATTTCATAGTATATGCGATATTTTCTTTATGGGTAGTCCATTCTAAATTTTCCGCTTTGTAATTATCTCTATCGAAATCTTTATGGTTCACTTCTGCGCCATCAAAATATCCATCTACCCAAGCATATGCAACATATAAATGAACTGGAACTCCACCTCCAAAACATGGATACCCATCTGGATTATAATGGATGGTACACTTTTGTTTTTTATGATATGGATTCACTGCTTTCCCATCTTTACTTATATATTTACCTCTATGCCTAAGCTCTACATATCTATATTCTTCTCCATCAATAAAAATTTTATCTTCCATATTCTCCTCCTTTCTTTGAAATTTAATTTATTACTTAGCCTCTCCGCAATTCACCGCATTATTCAATTAGTGTTTCCACTAAAGGGGGCATGACTTGTTCACCCATTTGCTCTGTCGCTAATATCTGTATGTTGACAATTTACCGCAACACACTGTTCACCAATATGAAAATACTTATCTAACACCTCACTCCCCACATTATGCAACGCCAAAATATTCGACTTGCTATTGTGTGGACTTCTAAATCCTGCTAAATACTCATTTGCTCCAAACCTCTTTGTGTAACATTGAATACAATCTTGTTCTTGGTTAAATGTGTTGTCTTTTTCTACATCCTCACCCACACTATGTAATAACATAGCATAAGGTGAACCAACCATCACTAAATTATCACCCTCTTGCAACACTTTCCCAAATTTTAAATTTTTTACGTATCCGTCAATTATTTTTTTCTTCCTGCTTCTAAAATATTCACTTCGCACAAATTCTGAATCTTGCTCGCACAATGCAACCAAAACCTCATAGTCATTGGAAAAGTTTGCATTATCTCTAAGATAATCAAGAAATGCCACATTGTCGCTCTTTAGTTGCTCAACATACAACTTACTCCTTGCAAGCACACCATCCATAATATCGACATCAAGTGTGTTTATCATTTGATAGCTCATTCTTTGAACATTCCCATACTTGCTCTTGTGTGCAGTTTTAACAATACCGAATTGACAATTATTCTCATGAACTTTTTGGCACCAGTATTCGTAAGAGATATCAAATTTTAAAAATTTGCAAGCATTATCTGTAGTTATCATTTTGATATCTTTTGCATAATGTTCATTGCCCCACATGTCTGCAACCTTTGCGCTATCATACTTATCCCCAAACCAATCCTTGAAGAATTGTTGTATATTCGTATGAAAAGCGGCGCACTTTGTCATGTGATGTCTCAAAAGAACATATCCTTCAGCCCACTCAGGAAAGACAGAATCGTCTATCAAAGCTTGCCCATCGAATAGAGTGTTCTTTAACTCATAATCTTGAATACGCTTTGCGAAGCAATGTTTATCCTTATCAATACCAATACTTACAACTTCTCGCCTAAAAAAACTATCAATGTCTTTAAGCACCAAAATGTTTTCCGGTTCAATTTGAATTCTTCCAATTATTGTGCTTGCTATCAATGATACATAAGCACTCGCCTCCACTATGGGCGAATTGTACTTAGGCAACTTTATCCCCATGTAAATAAAATCGTGAGCTATTTTATAAAGCCTTTTACTTATAAACATCACAGAGCCTTGTTTTGCCTTTCCTGCTGAACGATAAAGCATTTTATAATGAATCGTCTCTTTGTTTTTTATATCGCCTTTTTTATCCCTTGTTATGTACTCTATATCTACACCGTTTTGATAATATTCTATTCTAATAT
>ERZ1034873.535-NODE-535-length-19747-cov-5.334552_pt1 | contig 19747 bp, 15 predicted proteins | sample MGYA00520689_ERZ1034873 | MGnify/ENA primary metagenome ERZ1034873 (study PRJEB33766, sample SAMN09781722) | gut metagenome | biome: gut microbiome | host: Homo sapiens | place: Madagascar | study: EMG produced TPA metagenomics assembly of the PRJNA485056 data set...
TATACTTAATTTCTTCGCCGATAAAGTTGAGGATATGGAATCCATAACTGGCGGCAAAGAATTCATCACAAAGAACGGCACGAATTACGGCGTTCCCCTTAAAGGTTCGACGGTCGTAATAACTGCTCCTGACAAAGAGAAGAAGACGTTCGTTCTCGATGAAAACGGGGAGTGGAACGAAGGCGGATTAGATCCGAACCAATTTTACACGAAGGAAGCTGCCGACGAAAAATTCATGGAAAAGGCAGGTGGCTCGATAACTGGCGACCTTACCGTTGGCGGTAATCTTGTTGTAAACGGAAAGACGACCACGGTTGAATCCGAGAACCTCGCCGTTAAAGATAAACTTATCGAGGTTGCGGCTGGAAACGCGGCGAAGCTTGCGGCACCCGCTGGTCTCGTTGTCCCGAAATATGACGGGACGAATTCTGGTGCGCTCGTATTTGACGGCGACGGAATTGCTTATGTCGGCGACGTGGTTTTGAACGCGAAAGGCGATATAGACGTTTCGCAGAGTGACCTTGCGGCGTTGGCGGTAAAGAAGGATATACCCGCTGATTACCTCGTTGGTGGCGAGCAGACAGCCACTTCTGAAGACGATGGTGGAGCTAACGTATTCACGTTCACGAAAGCTGACGGAAAGACCGCGACATTTACAGTAAAGAACGGATCGAAAGGTTCGACTGGTGCCGCAGGCGCGAAGGGCGATCAGGGGGATATTGGTCCTCAAGGACCTAAAGGCGCAACTGGTGCCGCCGCTGGTTTTGGGGCACCCACCGCGACAGTTGATAACGCAACTGGTGTACCGAGTGTGACTATAACTGCGAGTGGAGAAGACACTGCCAAGGTGTTTGCTTTTGCATTCAAAAATCTCAAAGGTGAAAAGGGGGAACAGGGTCCTGCAGGTCCTGCTGGTGTGGCTGGTGCAGCTGGCCCGAAAGGTGACGTAGGTCCGCAGGGACCCATTGGTCCGACAGGTCCGAAAGGAGATCAGGGTGAGACTGGTCCCGCAGGTGCAGCTGGCGCGAAAGGCGCAACGGGTGCGCACGTTACGAGCATAACGCTTACGAAGGACTCGACGGGCGCGATAACTGGCGGCACGGCTTCTTTGAGCGATGGCACGAGCGTTCCCATAACGGTAACGGTTGCAGAGGCGCAATGAATAATATAAGCGCGGCGATTTCTTTCATAAATTGAAGGCGATTGCCGCGCAAAATAATAGAAAGGAGATAACAATGGATACCGAAAAAATCGTTTTATATATTTCTTTAGGAATTGTTTGTCTTTGCTTAATCACAGCTTTAATTGTGAAAATTGTGAAGCTTTTCAAAATGCCCAAAGAAGAAAGAGAAAAGGTTATAAAGACTTATCTAAAAGGCATAATTATGCTGGCGGAAGAGGAAATTGTTGGTACGAAAAAAGGTGAGGAACGCCTTGCGATGGTTGAAGAATATTTTAATAAAAATGCCCCGCTGACGTATCGGATTATTTTGTTTCTTCTCGGTAAAGACAATTTAAAAAATTTAATCGAAGATGCCCTCGCCGAGATTAAGGAAGTGCTGCAATAATACAGAAATTTTGTTGTAGAGGTATTTCTTCGAGGTGATTGTATATGGAGGAAAACAATGGCACAAAAATATAAAAGTATATGGACGGGTCCGCAGGTCGACGAGGCAGTCGGAAACGTCTCAAAAAAAATAGATAAAGACAGTTTGACTGGCAGTAACGGGATAACTATCAACAAGACCGTTTCGACGATAGAAATAAGCGGAGTTGAATTGGTAAAAAAGACGACAGAAGCTAACAGGGTGTATGGAACCGATTCAACTGGTGGGCAGGCTTTAAAGCCGTTTGCCAACACTCCAATCCCTTCTGCCTTGGCGGCGTATAACGACGTTTCCAACTTAAAAACGTCTGTGCCAGTCGAAGATTTGGATTGCACGAACAAAAAATACGTAGACGATGCCGTGAGTTCCGCGAGCAGTTCAGCGACCCCAATAACTTTCGAAACGGTTGAGCAACTTGATAATTATGTGAAAACAAGCGCTTCCGCAAAAAAAGGGCAAATCGCTTCTGTTTTAAACACAACGGAGCAACGGGCTTATTTGATAATTGCGGTTGGCGAATAATTTATAGACAACTAAGTTTATGAGGTAACGAATAATGGCTGAATACAAATACGGAGCCCTTGGTTGGCAGGATGACGATATTGCGTCTTTAAACGTTGTAGACGGGACCGCCGCAGATAACCAAGTGGAATTACAAATAACAAAACAAGGCGAAGGCGGGAAGATTAGTGGACCCGCCATAATTGGCAAAGATGGAATTACAATCGACAAAGCGGCTGACTCTGAAAAGATAGAGATAAGCGGTAGTGGGTGTGTACAGAAATCTACAAATACTACTAATGCATTACTCTATGCACACGTTGTAGGTGAAGAAGTTATGAGAAGGTTTTCTTATTATCCTGATAAAGATGTAATTCCACTTTTTGATAGTGAAGGAAGTCTTAAAGGAAATATGGGAGCTAATCCTGTAGAAAATACTCTTACTAATAAAAAATATACAGATGATAATTATGTAAGGAAAGTAACAACAGCAAAGCGTGTATATATCACTGATAAAGAAGGGTTAGCAGATACTGCTGCTCTTGCATATAGTCCAGTTGCATATGGCCTTTCTGCTTATGACGAAGGTGGAAGAATAACAACTAACGAACCAGTTGACAATTTGGATTGTGCCAATAAAAAATTCGTCGAAGACGCAATAGCGGCAAGTAGCGCAACTCTTATGGTTGGCATTGATTCCTCGCTTTTAGGAGGTTGATTATGGCAATTAAAAGGGCGATAAAAGCGGGCAATAAAAGTATAATTTCATTCAAGAAGGCAATTAAAGTTGGGGTAGTTGCTCAATTGCTTGATAAAAACACATACTACAACACACAAACAAAATTAGGAATTACAGCAACAAATAACGGCGACGGAAGTTGGACGATAAACGGCACGGCAACAGCAAATGGCTATATAAACTTTTCCCCCGCTCTCTCTTCACTCGTGGGTGGGCATAAAATGTTAATTTGTGGAAACAAAGAAAATAGTAATTTTCATTTGGGATTGCTTAATCAAACTGTCAGTGATATTGGGACTGGCGCAATAGGGATAATTGACCAAAGCAAAGAAAAATCTTGGGGGATCTCATGGAAAAGCGGAGCGGTAATAAATAACGTAACTATTACCCCTCAACTCTTCGACCTAACCGAGATGTTCGGTGCGGGACACGAGCCCGCCACCGTTGCCGAGTTTAAGGCGAAGTTCCCCGAGGCGTATTACCCTTATCAAAGGGCGGTTTTGACAGTGTATAATAAGGTGGTCAGACCGTGTGTGAGAAAAGGGGAAGTTGTGCAGTTAGTTGATCCAACTACGATTATACCACAATCAATGATAGCTGGCGTGCCAATAACTTACAATGGCAAAGATACTTTCCATTTATCAGGTACTTGCCAAAGTGGTGGCGGTAGACCCTCTTGGGGTATTTATATGGGGATGATAAAAGGGCATAAATATCTAACAGAATCTTTTTATGATAATATGACTTTATTTATGACAGATTATACAACTCCAAGTATCTACCAATCTGTTAGGTCTACTACTCCAATTTTTGAGTTTACCAAAGAAAGTGGAAAATATAGAATGGGTTGGAATTTGAGCACTGGAGCAACTTATGATGTAACTATCACCCCCCAACTCTTCGACCTGACCGAGATGTATGGAGCAGGCAACGAGCCAAAAACTCTCGCTGATTTCAGGAAGGATTTTCCAGAGAGCTATTATTCGTATAGTCCAATTCAGACGAAGAATTTGTTTGATATAAGAAAGTACACGGGATTGATTAATAGTCGATTAAACAATATGTCGGCAGGTTATTTTGTTAAAAACTTAACTCAAAATTCATTGACAGTTAAAATGGGCGGGTATGGGAATCTTGCGTGTTTAAAAGAACCCATCATCTTACCAGCGGGAACTTATACTTTTAGCTGCGATTGCGATTATGATGCAATTAACAATGGCAACGGGGTTCGTTTGGGTATATATAAGAAAAACGAGGCTGGTAATAGCTTGGTTGAATTTAAAGTTACTGCTTGGAAGTTTCTTCATCGTTTAGTCTTAACTTTCACTTTAGAAGAAGAAACAGCGGCTTACTTAGAACTGCAAGGTGATGGTACTTCTAAACTTTATAATAACTTAAATAATGTGTTTTTCAACATTCAACTCGAAAAAGGCTCAGTTGCCACAGATTACGTGCCGCATGACTATATATAAGGAGGAAAAGGAGAAATGGCAGTAAATTATACAGATGTCCAAAAGACAGAAAAATATATATCAAGAACTAACTTTGACGCCTTGGAAATGGCGGCAGTCCCCGAAGGGACGGAATTCAATATCGTCGATCAGATTCACGAGAGTGATTTAGACAGCGACGTTTTACAGAAGCTTAATAATAACGCGAAGATAAACACAGCGAATACCTTTACAGCCGCGCAGACGTTTAAGAAAGATATCACGATTGAGGGGAATATCATTCAGAACGGCAGTGCTTATGAGACGCATGCGGAAAAAATTTACACGAAGAATGACATGATTTACACACGCGATGGAGCGACCGCCGCGTTAGCAGATAATGCTTATACAGGAATTCAGGCAGTCAAATATGATGGCACGAATGATGGGCAGTTAGTGTTCGGAAAAGATGGCGTCGCGCGCGTTGGAGATGTTGGGAATACACAGCCTTTGGCAACGAGAGCGGAGGCGGGCGCGATTGTGGACAAGCACTTGCTTCAGTGGGACGCGGCTGGACAAACACTGATTGACAGCGGAAAGAGCGTGAGCGATTTGGAAGGTGGTGGTGGAGACGTAACCGCCGCAGGCAATAATACTTTCACAGGGAACAATACCTTTACTAATGGTATAACAGTGGCAGCGAATAGCACAGCTACATCTGCTCATATCGTATATGGAAGCGACGGCATTAAAGTAAAGAAAGAAGGAAACCCTGGGGTCGCCCCTGATCTTACTATTAAAATACCTTATGCGGCTGGAACTTTCGCGATAATAGAAGCAGGACGAGGACTTGTAACATCTAAGCTAAACGTTTCAAGTTCTGCAACGATAGAAAATATGCTTCTTGGTGATTTAACTTTCAAGAATGGTGTCAAATCTTTTACTGTTGCTGATGTGGGAATGATTACACTCCCAAGTAAAGGTGGTACTACTCTTGCTACAACAGACGATATAAGCTCTTTTGTTAAAAATAATGCTTCTACAAATTTTTCGGTTTATGATGAAGTCAGCGGTAACAAATCTACGCTTGGTTATAGCGGGCTAACATTAGAAGATCCTGTTGCTCATAATACTTGCACTCTAAGTGCCGCTGGGTTAGTACACAAACAAATGAGTAATGATGGAGCAATAACGTTACACAATACTACCTTGGTATTTGGGAATAATGGTTCAACTACAACATTAACAGTTCCAAACAAGACTGGTACGCTTGCTATAATGGAAGATATTCCAATTGCTTCGGCAACTTTAAGCGACAACGACACGACTTTGACGCTTGTTCTTAGATAAGGAGGAATGAATATGCCTTGGGTAATAGATAGTAAACTTAAAGTGGGTACGACATTGCTTCAAAAAGTCGTGGCAAATGGAAAAGAGCTTTATAAGGTTAACTGCGTGGATAAAAGCGGCGTAACTCATACGGTTTTTTATAAACACTGGGAATCAGGTGGTGGCGGAGGCGGAGGAAGTGGATTTGACGCTGAAACTAAAGAAGCTGTAGCAAATGGCTCCCTTGCTTTTGGTATAATTAACGAAGCAACAACCGATGAACTGACTGCGAATTATAGTGTTCTTGAATTTAGTACCTCGGAATATAGTGGCTTATCAAGTACATACAATTTCAATCGAACAACTGCGGATGGCCACGAAGAGGAAGTCGATGTTGCGCAAATGATACTTGATTACTTCTGTTGTATAATGCAAAAAGGTTATAGTAAGCTTGATGGAATTCAATCGGTATTGACTGAAGCTTGTGAAGACGGTTCTTTCAATCAAATTGTAGAACAATACGAATTGGGAACCAAGATAACCGAATGGATAAATACTTGGATTCAGGAGCAAACTAATGCAGGGACTTATACCGAAGCCGCTTATCAAGAGTTTATTTCGACAACAACGGAAGGCGGCGTTACAACGCTTAAAGATAAAATGAATAATGATGAGAGTTTCGAACAAGCAAGGCAGGATTTCATGACGAATATTGCGGGTAAATTAGGAATTACCGTCGAGCAGTTACAGAATGGAAATTGGTAAGGAAAACATAAAATAATATACTTTCGGAGGATTTAAATGGAAGTTCAATATTATGACTCTCGACACACGGGAAACCGAATAGATGAAGCGATAGCAAAAATTCCTAAGACCGAAAATCCCGTGGTGCCGAGTTTGATAGTTGTAAATTCAAGTGGTGAGAATAGCACATATAAGCCAATTTCAGAGATAATCCCAGATGTTGTGGTCGATGAAGACTTATCCAATACGTCAAGAAATGCTGTGCAAAATATGGCAATTACCAAAGCGTTGAGCGAAAAATTGACAGCGCCGAACACAGGCGATATTAGCGGGTTATATTTATCTAAAAGTGGGGGAGGGACCGTATGGAGCCACTTGCCAATCGGAGAAACGGGTGAAAGCGCATACGATATTTGGATAGATAACGGTAATTACGGAAGCGAGTTAGTTTTTTCGCAATGGGTAATAGGTCCTCAAGGTCCTCAAGGTCCTCAAGGGGAAAAGGGTCCTCAAGGTGAAAGAGGTGATAAAGGCGAGCAAGGGCCGCCAGGGATAGACGGAAAAGATGGGGCTCAAGGTGAAAGAGGCGATAAAGGCGAGCAAGGGCCGCCAGGAGTGAATGGAAAAGATGCTACTATAAATATACCAGGGGATCAAGGTCCACCAGGACCACCAGGAGTGGATAGTACCATTCAAGGTCCACCAGGACCACCAGGGGAATCACCTGGAATGATAACGAACATATATTATGAAGCCTTGACCAATGTCTCAAACGGTATAGTTGGCAGATTGCATTTTAAACAAAAAAATGGTACGGTTTTAATTGTAAGCGTACCGAGATAAACTATTACAATTTAATGCGGCGGGAATTTCTCAATAAAAAAAGAGATTTCTGCCGCAAAAAAAACAATCAAGGAGGGATTTGCCATATGGCAAGAACAACGGTATATAACGAAGATTTGTCAAAGGAGTGGCAGATCACAAACCCGAAAAATCAGAAATTACTCAAAGAATTTATTCGTTATTGCGTGGCGAACGATAAAAGCCCGCAAACTTGTAATCAGTATGAGTCACAACTCAAAATCTTTTTTTGCTGGAATTACAGGGAAAATGACGATAAGTTTTTTGTTGACATAAAGAAACGCGAGCTTGTGAACTTTTTCGGTTGGGGGCGGAGTATCGGTTGGAGCTCGTGTAGGCTTGCTTCTCTTCGCGCGGCGTTAAGCTCGTTCAGCAATTACATAGAACGAATACTTGATGAGGATTACCCGACGTTTAGAAACCTTGTGAAGGTTCTCGAACCGATTCACCTCGAAGCCGTTCGAGAAAAGACGATAATCGAGAAAGACGATATAATGGCGGGGATTGAGCGGTTAGTTGCGCTTGGCGAATACCAATACGCGTGTTTTCTCTCGCTCCTCTTTTCGTCTGGAATGAGAAAAGCGGAAGCCGCGCAGATGAAGGTCTCGTATTTCACGACCGATAAGGTAATCGTGTTTAGGGGGCTCGCTTATATGACTCCGAAAATCAGGACGAAAGGGCATGGGGCACGTGGTAAGCAGGTGCCGAGATACGTGTTCAAAGAAACGTTTGACAAATACTTCGAATTATGGCTTAAAGAGCGCGAAAAGCTCGGAATCGAGATAGACGATTTATTCGTTATAAAAGGCACCGACGGGAAATACCGACCCGCGAGAGGGCAGAACTTTTCACATTGGGCGGTAAAAATCGGCGAGTTAATAGGCATAAATTCACTATATTGTCACAGTTTGAGGCACGCGTTTACGACGTATTTAAAACGGCAGAACTTCCCGACCGACGTCGTTCAGAAGATCCAATCGTGGGGGAGTGCAGATATGGTGGCGAGATATGATGACAGAAGCGATAGCGAAGAATTGGACAGCTTTTTTGAAAAAATGACCGAAAAGGAGAATTAAAATGAGTATAATACAAGACGGCACGAGAAGCGACGAAGCGAGAGCACGTGTAGAAGATAGAAATAATCTTGATGCTATAAATAAGATATACGTTGGAACTGGCGAGAGCATCACTGTAAATGGGCATACGGTTTGGCAGACGGAGGGAAAAAATATAATAAAGGCGATAAACGATGCAGGACCAGTTGCAAATGCGACAAATGCGGCTTCCGCAACCAATGCCGATTATGCCACTAACGCAGGTAATGCGACAACGGCAGATCAAGCGACAAATTTAACTTCGACGGGTAAAATTGGGGAATACAACACCAATGAAATAATCAATTTTGACAATGGTTTTGTGCGTAATGCTAACTATGCCACTAACGCTGATAATTATACAGAAAATGGGACGATAAAAACTCAACTGGATAAATTAGATGAAACGATTCCCCGATATTATGGTATAAAATTAACCAGTGGGTGGGGTGGCGAAACTAACAAAACCATCCCCGTTAATGACGATTTTATAACATATACTTCTGGGATTTCTGAAATAAAGGGAATAAACTTGTTTGTTACGGATGACGGTCAAACCCAAATACTAAAAATACCAATGAGTGAATATCTTATTTTGGGAAGTGGAGAACAACAAAGTACAACAGTTACGTATTCCGTGACTCTTATGAATAAGTCAGAAAAAGTTGATTATTATGAAGGACGTTGGACGTCGGTCAATAGCGGCTACCTTGAATTATCACATATAATTCTTACAATTAAATAAGGAGGTATAAAAATGGCGCAAAAATATAAATCGAAATGGACGGGTTTGCAAGTCGACACTGCGGCTGGTGAAGTCCATAATAATATAATTGTATTGCCATAAATAAGGAGATCGAAGTATGATGAAAGATTATATATCGCAACATACAGGTTCGAGAATAGATGATGCAATAGATAAAATTCCCTCCGCCAACCCTAATTCCGATAGTGTTATTGTCATAAATCAAACAGGTTCCAATAGCACCTATAAACCTCTATCTGGGTTATTGCAAAAAACAGTTATAGATAGTGCTTTATCGAGCGAATCCACTAATCCTGTAGAAAATAAGGTTGTTACTTTGGCTATAAACAACAAAATTTCCAAACCTTTAAACACGGGGTTAGATGGTCAATTTCTTTATAACGCAGGCACTTATACTGTGTGGAAAACAATACCGCGTGGTTCTCAAGGGAAAAGTGCATATGAAATTTGGGAAGATAACGGTCATAGTGGAAGTCAACAAGATTTCCTGACCTCCCTTATTGGGCCTCCTGGACCTCAAGGGGATCAAGGACAACCTGGAAATGCTGGGGAAAAGGGTCCCACTGGACTTCAAGGACCTCCTGGGAAAAACGGGACAAACGGAGCGCCTGGAGTCAAAGGAGATACGGGTCCCACTGGTATACAAGGACCGCCTGGGGAGAATGGTGTCAGTATAAAAGGACCGACGGGTCCTCAAGGTCCCCAAGGAGAACCTGGGGGTCCTGGACCTTCTGGCGAGATTGGGGATTCGGGGTTGCCAATAATGGAGATGGGATTTGAAGAAGGTAATCAGGATACGGAAACAGCTGACAAAATTATTGTAACGCTTTCCGATGGCACAAAAATTGGCATGACATTCGAAGTACCTGGAAATAGTCCAACGCAAAGTGGCGGTGGTGATTCAGGCGGAAGTACAACCGATCCTATTACACCGCAAGAAGATACTGTAACGAAGCAGGAAGTTTTAGCGAGTGCTGGCGGGCTTGGCGTAATCAATAGTTCTATAAGCGACGAAGTAACTGAAAAATTTGACACTTTTGATCTTGGTTTGGCAGATTCGCTAGAAGGGTTTGATTTTGAGAGAGAGCTTCCAGAAGATGGGGCAGATGCAGAAAGCTTCGTAGACGTAGCTCAAATAGTTAAAAATTATCTCTGTTTTATTATAAAAAAGGGGTATGAAACAAGGCGCCAAAAAATACAATCTACACTGGACGATATGACCCAAGACGGAACATTTGATAGCATTATTCAAAAATATGAAGTATGCACCAAGGTGGCTAATTGGATAAAAACTTATATACAAGACCAAAAGTCAAAAGGGAGTTATTCCGAAGGAAAATTTCAATCTTTCCTTATAACCACATTAAGAGATTACATGAATAACGATTCAGATCTTTTAAAAGCCCGTCAAGAGATTATGGAAGGGATTGCTGACAAATTAGGAATTACTTTAAAAAAATTGAAATCAGGTAAATGGAATTAGGTAAAGTGAGGTAAATTATGAATGATAACTTTGAATCGCAATTTACTGGAAAAAGGGTAGATTTAGCAATTAATAAAATTCCTGGAAATATTCCTAATCAGGATTGTGTAATTATAAATGATAAAGACGGCGCAAATTATAAGCCATTAAGTGATTTTGACGTCAGATTAGACGTCGACTCGGCTTTATCCAACACTTCCAAAAACCCTGTTCAAAATAAAGTGGTTACTGAGGCTTTAAATAGAAAATTGCAGCTTCCATTGAGTTCAACAACTGGATATTTAAGAAATAAAGGTTTTGATAATAACGAGTGGGTGCAAGTAACCTCTGGACCAACTGGAATTTCGGCTTATCAAGATTGGATAGCTTCTGGAAATACAGGTACGCAATCTGATTATTTATTATCCTTAATTGGCCCGCCTGGGGCAAAGGGGATAGTTGGGTTGAAAGGAGAGACAGGCAATATAGGGCTTATAGGGCCAACGGGAGATCCTGGGAAAAACGGTACAGATGGAAAACCTGGTGAAAAAGGAATGGTTGGACCGCAGGGAGACCCTGGACCCCAAGGACAACCTGGAAAAAATAAGATCGGTACCATGGGTGCAACGGGCGTTGCAGGTAGTAAAGGAAAAGATGGACCACCAGGAGTAAAGGGGGCAAATGGTAAGACGATAATATCTTTTACTACGCATGTTGCATTAAATAGAACTACTAATAGATATAACTGGCTCCCAACAGGAACGTATAAACCGTATATAACTGTTTCTTATAACGATGGGACTTCTCAAGATATATATATTGAGGAATATCAGGCGCCGCCGACTCCTGCTTTCGCGGGCGGAATTTATTTTTCGACAGATAGAAATAAATATCCAACGCCATCAAATTACGACTATATGATGTCATTGGAGGCAGCAGGAATATTACAAGACGGGAACCTTTTTATATCTGATTCTGATCTCGATTCTTTCCAAAGCCTGATGAATTCAATGGCAACAGATTATAGAAGAGCGATTATATACCCACCAGAAGAAAGCAGTTTATTGACAGACTGTCTTGGCGGCCCCGCATTTTCTAGCGTTTGGACGAATTTAGCAAATAATGAAAATAATGCCCTCATACTTGGGTTAAATATCAGTCAGGACATTTGTTATTACGGAAGGATCGAAGAAAAAGCCCTTGAGGGTTTTCATCCTATGGAAGGGGTTTCAAATTATAATGTTTTGAAAGATATACCGATTTTATTTTTTGGATTAAGAGAAGGATTGTCCGCTTCGATGTTCGAAACAATCAGGAAAACCCAGAAAGGTATAACGATTTTTGGAGGCTGGGCTTATAGCATGGTTGCTTCTAAAATTTATGGGAGCACGGATTATACGGCACTGGTAACTTGGGATAAAACTCCGATTTCGATATAAATTATTTACAATAATGGAGGTACAATATGATTTCAGTAAAAACATTTTACGCTTATGGTAAAGAAGAGCCAATTACAGGCGAGAGTTCTGTTATATTTAACAATTCTGCGGAAACCCTCACTATGCAAGTTGACGAACTGGCGGGTAGTGTTGAGTTATATGGTACCGCAGATTTTGATTCAGATGTTTTTTACAAACTCACAGGCAATAGCTCGTCTTTTGAGTTAGTAAACAAAATCACAACCGACGGGATTTACCACTTCTCAATCGAAGGCATTGCGAAAATCAAATTTGAGGTCGAAAACGCCAATAAAGATTTGATTGTATTTTGCCGAATGACAAAGGGGGTATAATCTTATGACGGATAAATTAGCGAGAGATTTAGCGTTAAGCGCTTTAGACAAAGTGAATAAAACCGTCGAAGGCGTTCCGAAAGATTACGTCGACGAGCATTTGTCGAAGAAGGTAGATAAAATAGAAAGTTCGTCCGCAAATCCGCGCTTATATGGGGTTAGCGAGGCGGGGTCTCAAACTAGTTATTTCGCCACCCAAACTGCCAACGCGTACACAATTCCGATGAGAGACGCGAGCGGCAGATTCCAAGTTGAAGGTGGATTGGCTCCGAAACAAGCCGTGAATAAAGAACAGCTCGATACCGTATTAGATACGGTCGCGAAGTTGGCTGAGCCTAACACTTTTACGGAACAAAACACATTTACATCGGAAGTGAAGTTTTACGGAACCGTCGAACACACGTCTAACGTGAATATAACGAACGGTTTTCTGAAAATATTAAACGGCAACGATAAAGATTATGTCACGACGTATAATGTTGATAACATTAAGGTTGAGGAAAATGGAAGCGAATACACGCTGACATTCCCAACCCAATCTGGCACATTAGCGTTAATTGATGATATCACGGCGAAAATAGACGAAAAAATCGGGTTCAAATATTCGCAGTTGAAAAACAAAGACGTTTTTGATAACGGCATAGCTCAAAAAGAGGACGTGTGGTGGACAGACGACACAGACGTATCGTTAAATATTAACCATTCTGATAGTATTAATCAATCGGAACTAACTATATCCAAAGCGTTTGCTGAAATAGGCGTTCAGGAGTTGACGGAGGAGACCACTTCTTCGTCGCAGATAGCATTAGACACTAGCAGTGTTACCATAACAAGCACACGAGGGACCGACACTCACACCTCGATTATAATTAATCCCGACGGCGCTACCTTAAACAATAAGAGTATTGTGACTGAAGATATGTTAGATCTGAAAGTTGCATTAATTCCCGAAGCAGTTGAACTAACAGATCCCGCAGGAGCAACACAAGGGAACCTAACAGAGGCGCAATTAGAGAAATTGAGGTTTAATAAAACCAATTATATTGTTTTTGCGGGCAAGAAATACGAATTAAAAAACGAGCGTTCGCAACAGGACTCGCTGTCTTATGTGTATAATGATTATATAAACAATCGCTGTGTACAGGAAGTTATAACAATCACAATTTCAAACCGCTCGTGGGTACTTAATTCGTGTATATTTATCACCAACAAAGATTATGCGGATGGTGTTGCGGGTGCCGTATCCATAAAGAAAGATTCTTCTGACGGTCTCGAAATATCAAATTTAGATGGAAATCTTAGTATATACGGGGCTGTGGAAAATGATATTTCAGGAAGAAAATCTAAGCGTCCTATAACTACGATAAACCTTAATAAGGCGGTCTTAGCGGCATTAACCGACAATCAAAAGATAACACCGAGTGACCAACAAAAAACCGATTTTAAGGCGGTATGGGGAATTATCGACGCGGCAAGTCTAATCGACGCAGAGATGTCTGACGATAGCACGAACGCAGTTCAGAATAAAGTTGTCAAGGCGGAGTTAGACAACCGCGTTAAATGTTGCACGAACGTTCAAAGCGGGCAAGTGAAGGTCTATTGCGCAACGCAGAATAACCCGAACGATGTTTGTTTGGTTTCGAGTTCTGGGGTGCAAAATTCGATTGCTCGATATACGTCGACAGGACAACTCTCCGTTGGAAGAGAACCGAGCGACGATATGGAAATTGCTAACAAAAAATTCGTGGAAGGAATTGTCCCGAAATATGGGGCAGAACTTCCGAATCCGACGAATGACGCATACAAAGTCGGTTGCTCGTTTTTGAACACGACAACTGGCGGCTTATATGTTTTGGTTGCTTCTGGAAGCGTGAGTAATCGTTCTTGGCAGTTACAAACCACGATTGAAAAGCCGAAATGGAGAAACACGTTACCACACATAAATGACACGCAGGAGATCGACACGACAAAAGTCTTGTTTACAAAAGTCACGATCACGACGACTGATAGCACGAATTTTCCTGGAATGAGTGGGAAATCCGTAACGGTTCAGGGATTAAGTTCTGATGGGTTCGCGGCTGGTACGATTGTGTGCGACGAGATGACGGGCGGTATACAGTACAGCCCGTGTTTTATTGGTTCGATAACTTCGAGCAGGGCGTCTGGGGTTTTAATAAAAGGCTCTAACGCGGTCGCGGTTATAAGTGTTGATAATCCCGAAGTTTCTTTTGCTTACGAGTATTTGTGGTAATAAAACCCTCGTTTTATTGCAAGGAGAAAATTTAGGATATTTTTTTGGTAAAATTAGAGACTTCGCTACGCGCGAGGTCTCTTTTTTACTATATTTTTTTTGGAATTTGGGAAATAAAAAAAACAAGGAGGCACGGAATATGGATATAAAACAGACGCTTATGCAGGCGTTGAAAAAGGATGTAAAAATAGACTTAGAGCGGAAATTAGAGAAAGTGCGAATTTCGTGCATGAATTATCTAAAGGAAAACGCTCTAAGAATTTTTAAAGAGAAAATAACAGAAGTTTATAAAATAAACTCTGATAGAATACAAGTAATAGATTTACCTCTATTTTTAAAAGCGGTAAAAATAGTAGAAAGAGGACCATGGAGTTTTACGATAGCAACAGACGAGGATGAGCTTATTTTTAAAACAAAGTCTGGCGAGCCTATTTATCAATATACTGATAATGGCGCATCGTTTGTAAATGGTCTGGGAAAAGAAGTCCATAATCTTAACGAATATTGGCATGACCCGATTGCAGGAAAGAGAGAATATTTATATTATAGAGATTTGGCTTTAAACGAAATACAAGATTTTATAAAAACGAAATTTGTACAATATGTTCAAAACGCATTAAACGGAGGTAAATAAAAAAATGGATTTTAATAAAAATATAGGCGATGTAGTTTACCATAAAAATTTTGGTAAAGGAACAATAAGTAAAATAGAAAAAAGTGGGGACAGTTTATCTATTGAAGTTTCTTTTGAGGCGGCTGGGAAACAAAAACTCTCAGGAGTGGGCTTGATTCCTCAAAAATCGCAATTTCAAAGCGGAAGTTTTGATAAATATTTTGCAGAAACCGAATCAAAGGCGAGGGCACTCCCCAAAGCATCTCGTCCAAAGACGGTGGATCGTTCTGGATATCAGGGTTATACTTTTGAAAAGCTTTCAGATAATGAATTAAATCAGATTCAAGAAGCAGTTAGAACTGGAATGATTAAGGGGTTAGATGATTTAAAGAGGATGATTCCCGCAGGAAAAACTATCCCTCTTGAATATATGAAATTATTTGAAGGGAAAAAGCCTGGTGGAGAACGTGCTCATGATTATCAGGAGACAGGGAAAACCGCTGAATTATATAAGGATATTTTTAAAGGTATAAAAACAATAAGCATTACTGAAGGCGGGAAAACGCTTTTTGGAGATGATTATGCGACAAAGGAACAACTAATTGCTTATAAACAAGAAGCAGACCAAAAAATAAAAGAGATAGAAGGCAAGAGAGATAAAGCCGATCAAAAACAAAGAATAATTTTAAATGACGAGCTCGATGAACTGAGAAAGAAAGCTAATTCTTTACAGGCAAAAATTAGGGATTATGACAAGGGATATCCCGCAAAAAGAGGCACTGTTTTCCATAGTTTTGCTGAAATGATGGCTTTGGGGAAATTACCCAAACTTAAAGAAGCTCTTTATAGTGGGGATACTAAATTATCAAAAATTTTAATTGATAAATATTTCAAAAAAGGTATTACCGCAGAAACTTTAATTGGGGACTCTACTACTGGTTTTACAAAAGAAGATACAGAAATGCTAAATGAATTTCTGGATAAGATTAAAGATTTCACAGGTGTTGGCGGAACTAGCTATGGTTTCTTTCAAGGATTGAATAATTATGTGAATTTTTTGAAAGAAAACAATATAACGCTTACTGATGCTGTTGAAAAAAGTATTGGGTTTGTTACAAATATCAATGGCGAATTAGTGAAATTTGTTGGTACTATTGACGCTATATTTGGCAATCTTCTTTTAGACCTGAAAACGGGTAAAATGCACCCAAGCGCCATAGCTTGGCAAGTTAATATGGGAAACTTTATGCGCCAAATGATTACGGGGGAATCGGCTCAAAAATTAGGCGCATTCAATCCAGGCATGGGAAAAGATTTTATACCAGGGTTTATTCCAGTCGACTTAATCCCGAGAGAAATAATGTCGCAACTTATTTTTGAAGCTGGCACAGGGAAAAAGACCAATATCGACTTAACAAAATATGTTAAAGGCGGAGTTTTTACCGACGTAACAACGGATGAAAAAACTGGTGAAACATATCCAATTACTTATATAAACCAGAGAAAATTACCCAAAGGGGATTATGGGGCTTCTCCGAAATTAAAAAGTGAAATCGACACTTTAGAAAGAGAATCTAACGAACTTGTTGAAAGCATAAAAACTCTTAAAGGCGATGAATTAGAGCATGTTTTAAACCAAATATATTCCACAACCGATTATAGTAAGGGTGGTATAGAGGGAAATAAATTTTATCGCCAAGGATATTTTTGGGATTTAGTACGTAAAAAATTACCTTACGATATTTCTACAGTTTTAAATTATGCTATGTCTGAAGATGGGGCTGCCCCTAAAAGCAAAGGTGTTGGCACGAAAACATATAGAATTGAACAAGGTGAAGGAGAACCTCTCGCAGAGATTGACGTTCCAACCGTTTTAGGTATATCTTTAAAGCAATGGGCGAAATTGGCAAATATATTGTCTGAGTTGCCAGATGGCGCAAAAAAAGTTGAAAAACTGGTAGCCTTGTTTGAAAGAGAATTCGAAAGTTTCAGCCCCGACGAACAAAGGAGGGTTGTTTCTTCCTTTAATACATTGATGACAAGCGAGTCGAATTTTAATCCAGAATATATTCGTTTGAAAAATCAAAGAGAATTATTAAGAGCTAAATTACAACGTCCAGAGCAATTTGGAAATGTTAACGTTGATGAAGCACAAGCGGCTTTAACCGCGATAGATGAGCAAATTGCGGAATTAGAGAGGGGTAATGGATTAAATTTTTACCAAAAATTTGAAACCTTTTGGAATGATGTCGCTTCCGAAGCATCCAAGCAGCTAAGAGAGACTATAACTGAAAGTATGTCTGGATTTCGCTCCGTTAAAGAGTTTACCGAAGACAAAGAACAAAAACAAAGAGAATATAATCCAGACGTCTTTGATTTAGAGACTGACGAAGATGGTTATCGATATGTTTCTCGTGGCGGCGATCAAAAAGATCCTATAAAAATGGCGACTATAACGGCTAATAGGGTAGGTCGTATTATTGATTATTCTACTAGGTTAGAAAAAGCCATAGAGCCGATGGCGAAAGAAATTGGTGTGCCTGTTTCCGATCTTGCTAAAACTCTTTTAACGGATTTTGCGGAGAAAACTGGGGATAGAGATGCTTTTAATCGCTATATTCGCAGTAAAGAATTTGCGTCAGATTTTAAAACGGCGTTTCCTAATTTTAAGGGGCAAATTACTACAGAAGTTGAGAAATGGTTAGTGGAGAGATTAGACCCAACCATAAAAGAAGAGGCCGAGGTTTTGGCTGGTATAGAGGCGTCACAAACAGCTGGCACGACAACCCGTTATAAACTCGATGAAAATGGCAATCTTGTCGATGGGAAGGTTATGGATCCCCACGATTTGTTAAAGAGTGTTCTAGGAAGAAGACTTTCAGGAACACTGTATAGCAATAAAGAAATCATTGCTCTCGAAGTTATTGATGATTTATTAAAAGAAAAAAATCTCGGAATAACAGAAAGAAAGTCGGCTGAATTACCTCCGTCTTCCGATCATTCTGTTCAGGCTGTAAAAGAACGTCAAAAGCAAATAGATGAATTAAATCAAGAAGCCACAGAAAGAGAAGAGGAGTGGGCGAAAGAATTTTTAAACTATGACGAATTGATGCCCGAAGCTCAACAAGTTTTGGAAGAGTATTTACAGGCAGAAAAAGCCTTGCAGGATGCTCAAAAAACAATGACTGAGTTACAAAACGAGTTAGAATTGTATGGCGGGTTAGAGAAACCGACTCAAAAAGCAGGAGAATCGGACAGAAGTTTTAAAGATAGAGTTTTTGATTGGGAAGAAACAAAATCCAAATACAATTCGGCGAAAGGTAAATTTGAAGATCTTAAAGCTCAAATGATAGAAGCAAGGGATAAAGCTCAAAAAACCTTTAAATCATGGAAAGTGGCTGGCTATTCTTCTGAAAAAATGTCTGATTTTTTAAAAAAGAGAGCCGAAGAGGGTATTGAGAAGAAACGTCAAGAAAATATTGCTTATGCGGCGGCGTATTCATATAAATTTTCTGATAGAAATAAAAAAGAATTAACACCAGAAGATATTAATGAATATTTAAAGTTTTATTCAGATCAATTTGATATATCTACTGATGAACTTTTAGAAGCATACCGTCAAGAAAATGTTTACATGGGGTTTTATGATTTTCTTCAGAAAGAGGCCTCGAATAGAAATGTTGTTTTGAGAAAATTTTCGCCTACAAAAACGAAAACTGCCGTAGAAAAAGGGGTCGGTGAAGGAGTTGCTGATAAAATAACCGAAACTATCGGCGATGCAACAGATAAAATCAATGATCAAACTATAGAACAGGCGGTCTCTGAGGTAGTCAGTGACGCAGTAGATATAGGCGGAGTTGACGAAAAAGCGGTAAATGAGGCGGTAGTTGAAAAAACACAGGCCAAAGTAAAAGCAAAGTCTCAGAAGACAAGAAAACCAAGAAAAAAATCTACTACACACGTTGCTGCAGATGGCGCGGCGATTAGTAATGATGTGCCACTTCCCGTTGTTACCCCACCGCAACAAGATAATAGTGCTATATTATCTGAATTGCAAGGTATTCATAAAGATACGCAATCGATTGACAGTAAAATGGATTATGTATTGCCAAGTAAGGACAGCGGAATGTCTAATAAAATGGAAGTTTCATCTGACGGTGGCACTGGAGGCGCAGATGGAGGCGGTAAAAAACCACCGAAATCTGGCGGTAGAAAAGGCAAGAGTGACGAAGAAAAGGCGCAAGCGGATACTGAAAAACGGCAGAAACAAGATATAAGGGAATATCAACAGTATGTTAACAGGGTTATAAGCCTTGAATCTCAGATTGATAAGCTTCAAAGGCAAGCAACATTAAGCGGCGGTAAACACAAAGATGCTATTTATGGAACAATTGACGCGCTTAATGAAGAGCTTGGAGATCTTAATCGTAATAACGACGCGCTCAAACAAAGAGTTGCAACCGAACAAGCAGCAACAAAAGAATCAATCGACGCAACAGCGGCTCTTAAGAAACAATCAAACGCGCAAAAGAATCTTGTAAGCGTAAAAGGCGCAACC
>ERZ1034873.536-NODE-536-length-19724-cov-5.476486_pt1 | contig 19724 bp, 21 predicted proteins | sample MGYA00520689_ERZ1034873 | MGnify/ENA primary metagenome ERZ1034873 (study PRJEB33766, sample SAMN09781722) | gut metagenome | biome: gut microbiome | host: Homo sapiens | place: Madagascar | study: EMG produced TPA metagenomics assembly of the PRJNA485056 data set...
GCATATGGTTCTACAATAAATAAAAATTAAAAGGAGGCTTTGATTCCATGAATATAGATGATAGAAAAAATAAAACCGGGGAGGATGCTTTCTGGCAGGATATGGAGATTGCTTTCGGCGAAACTACCAGAATCCCGGTTGAAAATATCCGAAGATTTGTGTCTGCACATGCCGCAGACGACACACATATTCCAGATGCTTCCAGAAAGGATGACTTGACTAATCAGATTTTCCCGGATACTGCAAGTTCAGATAGCACAGCATCTACAGATGCTCCATCAAATTCCGGTTCAAAGAAATCTGATTCCAAGCAATCCGGTTCGAAAAAGAGCAAAAAGAAAGGCAGCGGACTGACTTCTCTTGTCAAATCCTCTGCCAAGTTCACACAAAAGACCGTAAGCACCGGAGGCTCTCTGCTCAAAGGCTCTGCCAGACTAAGCGGTACGGTTGCAAGATCCGGCTTCCGGCTGGTCACTCTTGCACTGATCCTGCTTACCATGGCACTGCTTGGCTTCCATTTCTGGAAGAATTATTCCGCACTCGGCTCGCTTCGTTCCATGCTATCCGAACGCAACTACAGCCTCGCGGCCTATCTTTGTGTTGGTATTCTGTTGATACTGTTTGAACTGGCAGCACTGCTTCGTGCCGCTACTTCTAAAAAGATCCGGGACGGCAAGCGCATCTTTACCTATGATACCGGAAGAGGAATGTTCTCCTTCCCGATCATCTATGCCGGTTCCTGCCTTGCACTGCGCTTTTGCGAACGCATCCCAATGCTTCACCCATCATTATCCGGTGTGCAGTCTGCCCTCCGGGTCTATGGTTCCTTAAGCCAGACACTGCTGGCGATCGGGTGTCTGGGTGTGGTGAGCTGTCTGCTCCGCTGGGGATTTTCCAGAGTATTGTTATCTGTCAGGAACCATGATGATGATTAATCCTGTTACATACTGTAACGAATAGATGTCAATCTTCCCCGCTTACTTATGATGTTCTACCTTTTCAAAGGAGAATACATTTAAGAACTGCTTTGCACGTTCGGTCTTCGGATGCTCGAAGAATTCATCCGGTGCAGCTTCTTCCACAATATGTCCCTGATCGAAAAAGATCACACGGTCTGCGACCGCCTTTGCGAACTGCATCTCATGTGTCACGATGATCATGGTACGTCCCTGTTTTGCAAGATCTAACATAACATCCAGAACCTCACGTACCATTTCCGGATCAAGTGCTGCTGTGACCTCGTCGAACAATAAAATCTCCGGATGCATGCAGAGTGCCCGTACGATCGCAACACGCTGCTTCTGTCCACCGGAAAGCTGTCTTGGGAAGCTGTCTGCCTTATCCTTTAAGCCAACACGGTCTAATAACTGTAAGGCTTCTTCTTTTACTTCGTCCTTATTCCGCTTCTGTACCTTCATCGGTGCGAGCATGATATTATCCAGTACGGTCAGATGCGGGAAAAGTTCATAGCTTTGGAATACCATTCCGATCTTCTGACGAACCTCTGCAAGATTCTTGCTTCCATATACGATCGGTGTTCCCTGTAAGGAAATCGTTCCCTCCTGGATTGGCTCTAATGCATTGATACAACGTAAAAATGTACTTTTACCACATCCACTCGGTCCAACGATAACTACAACCTCACCCTTTTGAATGGTAAGGTTCAATCCGTCTAAAATTGTATTGCCTTCAAATTTTTTGGTTAGATTTTCTACAGTTAAAAGTGTCTCTGCCACGCCGGTTACCTCCATCTTTTTTCCAGATACTTCGCAAGCATACTGATCGGCCAGCATGCCAGGAAATATAATATGAATACAACAAGAAATACACCAAATGCTGCATTCGGACTTGTCATACGGTTTGTCTCAATGATCTGCTGTGCAACCTTTAACATCTCCACAACACCGATCATAAGAACCAGACTGGTCGTCTTGATCATTCGTGTGATCAGATTGATCGCAAGCGGGATCAGTCTGCGGACGGTCTGTGGAATAATGATATAGCGGTAGGTCTGAAGCTTGTTTAAGCCTAAAGCCTCACTGCTTTCATACTGATGCTTTGGTATACTGATCAATGCGCCACGGACCAGATCTCCCATCTCCGCAGTTCCCCACAGGACAAACACGATCACAGACGCCGTTTCGCCACTCAGATTCCAGCCAAATACACGGGTGCTGCCAAAATAAACGATAAAGAGCAGTACCAGCTGCGGCATAATTCTTATAATTTCCAGATAAACACGGAAAAGAAAGCGTACCAGCTTATTTTTCATGGTCATAAGTCCACCACAGAGCACGCCAAGCGGCATACTGATTACGATGGAAACCAGACTGATCTGCATTGCCACCCAAAGGCCCTGCAACAGTCTTAACATATTACTTCCCTTGAATAAAACATCAAGACCCAAATCCAGCATGACGCATCCTCCTTTCGAGCAGACTGCCAAGGATGGATACCGGAAGCAGTATGATCAGATAAAATACAACTAAAAGAAACAGACTCTCGACCGTCTTATAATAAAGACCAATCAGATCCTTTGCCGTAAACATTAAGTCCATCAGACTGATGGCACTGAATACGCTCGTTTCCTTCAGTAAAAAGATGACGTTTGCAACAAATGCCGGAACACTCGTAGAAACCGCCTGCGGCAGTATAATATACTGCATCGCCTGGCGGTTTGTCATTCCAAGACTAAGAGCACTTTCTCTCTGGATTGGTGCAATTGTTTCAAGACCGCTTCGGAAGCTTTCAGCCATATAGCTGCCTCCTAAGAATGCCAGTCCTATGATACCACACACCTCCGGTGATAAGTTTGCTCCAAGCTTCGGTAAGCCGTAGTAAATGAAAAATAACTGTACCAGAAGTGGTGTGTTTCTGCTTAATTCAATATAAACTGCTACAATCTGTCTCGCCACAGGAATCTTATGATATTGGATCATCGCACAGATGAGTCCAACAAGGATAGCGAAAACAATTCCAATAACTCCAAGCTTCACGGTAAGTATTGCAGCCCGCTCATACATTGGCAGGTACTCTGCGATAAAGTCCCAATTCATGAAATTGCTTCCTCCTTTCTTTTTTCTAAATTTATGATAACTTTACAGATCCCCGTGCCTTAGACAGAACATTTGCTTTGTATATCAAAAGATAGTTTCTGATTGATAAATTTCTTTTGGCAGCCAAATTTATTCTGATTTTTTGCCACCTTCAACTACAAGGCTGTCTTCGTAATCTAAGCCATATGTGTCTGCAAGTGTTGCTTCATAATCTGCATGGAAGAACTGCTCTTCACCAAGTGTCTTGATCTCTTCATTGATCCAGTCGCGTAAGGTATCATTTCCCTTTGTAACTGCCGGTGCGATGCTGTCTGAGCTTCCAAGCTCCGGAATTCCTACTACATATCCCTTATCTGCATTCTGAAGTGTGAATGCTAAAACTTCTGTGTTATCATTTGCCCATGCTACAGATGTTCCATTCTCGAACGCTTCCTTTGCTGTTGCGTAGGAATCGAACTTCTGAAGTGGAATATCCGGATAATTTTTTGTCAGATAAGTCTCTGCTGTTGTTCCGGAAATTACGATAACGGAATCATCTTTGTTCCAGTCATCCAGAGTTGTGATCTCGTTATCTTCCTTAGATACAACACCAAGTGATACGTTCATGTATGGATCTGCAAAGTCAACTTCCTCTGCACGTTCTTCGGTTACGGTAAAGTTCGCTAAAATGACATCAACCTTTCCGGTCTGTAAATATTCGATACGGTTTGCGGCTTCAGTCGATACATAGTTTACCTTAACTCCCATGTCTTTTGCAAGTCTCTCTGCAAAATAAACATCATATCCCTGATAATCTCCGTTCTCATCTACATATCCAAATGGATTCTTGTCGGAAAATACACCGATATTGATGGTTCCGTCTTCTTTGATCTCATCTAAGGTACGATATACTTCCTTACCGGACTTCTGTGATCCGTTGTCAGAACTGCTTCCGCATGCGGTAACACCTGCGGCTAAAACTACTGCTAATGAAAGTGCTAAAAATTTTTTCAGGTTCTTCATGTTTTTGTCTCCTTTTCATATCCTCATTTTTGTTTTGAATTATATTCCCAATAACCTAGTATGTCAATAGGGTTTATATGTTTTATGACGTATTTTTTTATTGTACCAATTAAAATACAAAAGGGATATGCCGGAAAACACCTTTTATGGCTTATAAGTCAGCTTCTTATAGAGCTTTATCACCTGCTCACGGCTGCCGCCATAGATAAAATAATAATCTGACTGTTTCATTCCCTCAGTATAATAATATCGTCCATACACCGGAATGTTACAGCATAATACCGTATTTTCTGCTGCCACACCAATGCCGTACCCTGCATCAGATACTAAAAGCGGCATACGAAGCGGCTTTTTGCCAAATGAAATATAACGTGCTTTCTGGTTCATCCGCTCGAAACTGTCCTCTAAAATTCCCTTGGCAGCCAGCCTGTCCTCTTTTTTCCAGCAAAAATAGTTCCACACCCGCATGGTATTGTCTGCCGGTTCTAACTGCCGCGGCAAAGCCGGATTCTCTTCTAATAACAGGCTTCCCTTTCTATTATAATACTGTAAGGCGCCGGTTTTCTTTTCCATCCGGATCTGTACCGGTCCGGCATCTATCAGAACCATAGACCTGCTTTCTCTCGCCTGAAATACCATTCCAACATCCGGTGTACTGTCCCAGTAGCCAGAAGCAAACCGGTCGGTCTGCCCTGTTTTAAACTGTATCCGCAGGATTCCGTCTGCAATGGGCGTAATCCGTAACGTACCATATCCGCTGGTTAATTCAAGATACTTCTTTGTCTTTTTGACAGACTTTACTGCATGATCTATAGGACTGTGCTTTACCGGCCGCAAAACTGCCATATCCGGTACTGCCGCAAAAGCATACGGGGATGGATTCACCGGTTTATCCGGTGCAGCGGTTACCTTTCCCGGAACCTTTTCGGACTGTGCATAAGGCTTACGATATAAGTCTGCTGCCATCGTTTTTTGTACTTTCTGCCTGCCCTGATCTGCCGTATGCGGCTGTTTTCCGGTATCTAACTGCTGCGTGTTCCTGGTAACTACTGCATTTTCTGTCTGCTCCGGCTTTGAAACTATGATCCGCTTCGGACCGATATACTCCTGCTGTTTTATCCTGCGGGATACCTCTTCCTCCGTCTGTTTTCGCGGTTGCTTTGTTTCTACACGCTTCGTGCGTGAAAAGCCCTGCTGCAAAAATGCCTGCATCTGCTTTCCTTCCACGACCGGATCTGCGATCAGTTTCGTCAGATCACCGGTATGAAGTACCACAAGTTCATGCAGCGCACGGGTTGCTGCAACATAGAGCAGCTTTACATATGCATCGGTTGCCGGATACTTTTCTCCGGATGGATTATACAGCAATACCGCATCAAATTCCAGTCCCTTTGTATATTCCACCGGCAAAACCATAACACCATTTCCGAATTCAGCAGTCGCCGGATCGCTGTCTGCAAGTACAATCTGCGCCGCCAGCTGACTGCTGACCCACGAAGCCTCTGCCTCATCCCGGCAGATCACCGCGATCGTATCATATCCTGCCTGCTGCCAGCTTCTGATCTGTTCTGCTGTCTGAGCCAACACTTCGATATCATCCGCACAGGCAGTCACGCGGACTTCTTTTCCATGCCGGATGATCGGCTCGACCGGATAGACCCGGAAGTTGCCGTGACGCAGGATCTCCGTTGCAAAATTTGAGTTCTCTACCGTATTCCGGTAACTTTTTTTCAGAATCCCGAAGCTGTCAAACGGCCCGGTTAAGATCAGTTTTTTCAGATCCTCCCAGTCATTTAACCCATAGTTAAAATAGATATTCTGGGACACATCTCCCATAATGGTGTACGTGCAGTCACGCAGACAGAACTTTAAGGCACCATATGCCATCATACCAAAGTCCTGCGCTTCATCGATAATGACATGGCTTGCCTCCCGGATTCCATCGGTTTCCTTGATCCGCTTGTACAGATAAGCAAGTGCCGCCAGATCATAGACATCGAACGTATCCGGTGTGTACGGTACGATCTTCCCCTTTTCACTCTGCATCTGTAAAAATTCTTCATATAATGTAAAGATCGAACCCTTCCATTCTTCTTTTCCGAAATATGTCTTGTACTCCCGCTGCAAGGATTTACGCTCTGCCTTGGCATAGGACACCTGTTTACCGGACAGTTCATTTTCTAGCCGCGATAGCAGGAATTCATTTAACAGGTTGATCTTGCCCTGCATGGAAAGCATCGGATTATTCCTCAGATATGTCGTGATCCGTTCCGCTTCCATCAGCAGCGCACCGGTCTTTCCGATACGGATGTCATGCCTTGGAATCGTATCATCCTCATAGCGCATGCAAAAATCTTCCAGATCATGGAACCATGCATAACTTCCCTTGATACAGGCACACGCATCCTTACGGTCGAGTGATTTTATCTTATGTACGAGGGGATTCCAGTCCTCATATAACAGACGCACAAAAAATTCTTCCATCGTCATCTGGCGGATCCCATATACATCCAGATCCGGCAGAACACTTGTGATATAATCGAGCAGAATCCGGTTACTTCCTATGATATAAAAGTCCTCCGGACGGAACTTCTCGTAATTATACAGGATATACGAGATACGGTGCATCGCAACCGTCGTTTTCCCGGAACCGGCAACTCCCTGTACAATGATATTCGTCTTTGGTGACTGTCTTATGATCGCATTCTGCTCCTTCTGGATCGTCGCAATGATCTCTCCGAGCACTGCCTTTTTATTTTTGCCAAGGTATTTCGTCAGCAGATCATCATTTGCCACCACATCTGAATCATAAAAATCGATCAGCCGGTCATCCGCGATCTCATAAGTACGCTTACGCTTTAGATCAATCTCGTATGTGCCCTCGCCCCTGACCTCATACCGGCAGTGACCAATAGAGTTCTCATAATAAACAGACGCCACCGGTGCACGCCAGTCGATCACGACCGGTTCCGATGACGTTTTTGCAATCCCGACACGTCCGATATAATAGGATTCCTCTGCTTGCATCTGCGGATCCTGAAAATCGATCCGTCCAAAATACGGCTTCTTTCTTGCCTTCTCACAGCGGATCAGATCCCGTCTGCTCTCATCTAACTGCGACTGCGTATTATGCCAGAGTGCCAGCGTCTCCTTATCCTTCGCACCGTATGTCTCTAACATTTCATGCAGTTCCCCGGTCAGTGATGTGACCCGATCGCTCATCCGCCTAAGATTGTTCTCCGCGATCCGGATCACTTCTGCAAGCTGCTGCTCCTCTGCTTCCCGCGTTATTCCATGGGGCATGACTGCATTATGAATCCTGCCGTCTTTTTTCCCTGATCTCATTTTCTGCTCCCTTTTTACATATTGAAATATATGCTTTTAACATCTCCATAACACATTCCCGTACAACTTCTGCTATATATTTCAAATTATTATTCCATTACAGTGGTCTATCTCATGCTGGATGATCTGTGCCGTCCATCCCGAATATTTTCCATGCTGTGCCTGAAAGTTCTGATCCAGATAGTCTACCTCAATCTCCTGATACCGGGTGCACGATCTGACACCATCCAGTGAAAGACATCCCTCCTCGGTCTGATATTCTCCTGACTTCTTCGTGATCACCGGATTGACCATCGCGAACTGGAATGGTCCTGCCGCGACTACGATGACCGCCTTATTGATCCCGATCATATTCGCCGCCATTCCTACACAGTGATCGAGATTCGCACGTAACGTGTCGAGCAGATCCGTGACTGTCTGCTTATCTGCCGCTGTTGCCGGCTGTGCCTTTGCTGCAAAAATATGGGTTCCTTTTACTATCTTCTTTACCATAACCTGAGTTCCTTTTCTCTGTATCTTTTATTCTGTACATCCTGCTGCTGCAAAATATCACTCTATCTGCCGGATCACAAATACACCTTCCATGTATAAGATCCATATCTATCCAAGATAACCGGACAGATAATCAAATAATTTTTCATTCGTCTCTCCATTGATCTCTTCTGCCTCGAAATACTCCGGCAGCGGGATTCCCTGCTGGCATTCTCCACAGATATCTATCCCGAGGATTTCCTTATGCTCTAAAAAATGTGACAAAAGCCGCTCTAACATGGGAAGTGACATCCTGCCCTGACTCCAGTTCGTTTCTGAATATTTTTCATCCAGCACATCCTTGTCTATGGATATATAAACCGACAGCTCTCTTTTTATCCTTCGGATCTTATCCCTGTCATCTCCGGTCCGCAGTTCTTCTGCTGAGAATGTAAGCAGTTTTTCCCGAAGCTTCTGTTCCTCCTGCGCGCTTTCTTTTCCCAGATAAATCTGTGCTATATCGCTCTCTGGTGGTCCGATCAGGATCAGCTGCTGTAACCATGGATTCATCAGGAGTGTTTTTCCTGCCCAGTCTCCACAGCTTGTCATACCATCGATCATCGGCTTTTGCATATCGGTATGATGATCAAACACGACCAACGAAAACGCCTGCCGGATCTGTCCGGTAAGGATCCCTGTAACATAATGATAGTTCCCGGAATCTAAAAAATGAATCCCGCGTAACCCATATGGTGCAATCCGCTCCCGGATCTCTTCTTCTGCCTGCGCAGAACAATACAGATCACATTCCTTGATATCCGAGCAGTCCAGCCAGTGAAGGTTCGGATTCTCTGGGATGTTCTCATCCTCATATACATGGGAAAAATCTAAGATCAGATGGTTTGCTTTCAATTCCGATGCTACTCCTTTGCTATCAGCTAAAACTGATTGATATACTTTTTAAATTCTTCAAAGTCTGCTTCAGACATGATCGTATCTGAATAAAAATAATCCTTTCCTCTTAGTATACACCATATTTTCTTAATTTTCCTTTTAAATACCTGCCATATGAATCGCATTTCCCTTCTCTTAGCTTGCAAACAATTCTTGCAACTATAAGTTTATATCACTTATCTATCATAATACCTGATACAGCCATTGTCATGAAACGCATAGTTCAATCGCGCGATAGAATACCCAAAACGCAACAGAAGAGGGCTTTGCGCCCTCTTCCGTTCTTCCAATAATATCATAGAGATCTGCTTCATACAGTTCCATCAGTGCAAACATCGTATCTGTCTGCGGATAACTTTTTCCATTTTCGTATTTGTAAATAACCTGTACCGATCCCAGCCGGAGATATTCTCTGACTTCCTCCACAGAAAGTGATTTTGCTTCCCGCAATCTTCTTAAATTTTCCCCAATCACCTTAAGGTCATATTCTGGTCTGTAGCGCAACATTTTTCCCCCTTTTCTATCAATATATCATTTTCTAATCCAGCAGATCCTTATCAATGATCTGAAAGTTCGCACGATGAATATATAATGCTTTTCCATCGATCATCAGCTTGGTAGTCTTTGGAAGATCATCGCACACCTCCCAGTATACTTTATCGCCGGAATAGGTCTGTTCTTCTACGATATTAGACTTTAAATCGATCTTCTTACCGCTCATGCTCATAAACTTCTCTCCGGTATTCGTATAAAAAGATGCCGCATAGGTATTACCTGTGATTGAACCATTCAGATCATTGATCCTGCTCTTAAAAACAGCACAGCCGGACAGGCAGCTTAGGGATAATACTGTAATCAAAAGTGTAGCTATTATTTTTTTCTTTAGAGCCATCCCAAAAATTTTCCCAGGATGACTCTATTATCGCAAAATACAAGACCGTAAATCTTCCCTTGTATTTCGTTTTTACTCCTTTTATTGAATTTTATTCTGCCTGTGCTCCGGCTGCTTCTCTGTCTGCCGCATTCATACGCCATGCTGCAAACAACGTTCCTGCCGCCATTGCAAAGATACCGATCTCGATTACCCATACCGGTAGATAGGCTGCGCCTGCCACGGCTGCAAAGTCGACTACAAAATGGATGCCATAGGCAAGGACTGCAATCTTACGTTTCTTAGACTGTAACGCCCTGTAGATGAGCAGGGACAGTCCAATATGTAAAATAACCGCGCTCACTCTTTCGATTCCGCTTACGAAGAAAAGTGGTGCGGAAGTCGTCCACAACGTCGATAACTGGTCTATCGTCTGCTTTTTTACTTCATCCGGAAGTGCAGTTAAAGACTGCTGGATTGCTCCGCTGTTGATCATAACCATTGCGATCAGATTGCTGATGCCAGCAAGTCCGCCGATCAAAACAGCTTCTACACCACCATGACCGATTCCATACATCAGCGCATTGGAAAAATCGAATCTTTTCTTCATCCAGAACTTCATGGCTATGATTCTTCCGGTCTCTTCAAAGACTGCTGCCGCAGCTGCTGCATATACATAATACAGCCATGGATTGCTGTCTGCATTTAATCCGCCGACCTGCATTACCAGAAGATGTATGATCTGTTCTAACACCATGGCAAACAGCAAAAATGTTCCTGCGCCGATGAAAAAAGACGATACTTTCGCCTGATACTTTTTCCTTGCGAAGATCAAAAGTGCAACCGGCACTCCGATCGACAGAAGAATCGAGCATACCACACCTGCCATTGCCACACCGGACACTGTCTGTATCTCCATGATTACTCCTCCTTTTTGATCTTAACTGCCGTTCCGTAGGCAATGACCTCGGCAGCTCCCTGCATCACCTGCGAAGAACCGTATTTTACATCGATCACGGCATCTGCATCCAGCTCCTTTGCCTCATCCACCATACGCTTTACGGCGATCTGTCTGGCTTCGTTTAACATCTCGGTATACGCGCTGATCTCGCCTCCGACCAATGTCTTCATCCCCGCCATAAAATCACGTCCGATATTTTTTGTCTGTACAACGGTTCCCTTTACCATACCAAGTGCTTCAATCTCGCATCCCGGTATATAACTAATACTTAGCAGCTTCATCTTCTTCTCCTTTATCAATTTCTTTGATTCTTTTTACCATTGCAACAAAAGTTCCTGCTATGATCATAAGTGTCGTGATAAGCAAAAGCAGGAAAATTCCAAGCGGAATCCCCGAACTTGTTGCATATCCCCAGATGTCCATGATCATCAGTGCTGCCATAAACAGGTTCATTACACATGCACCTGCAACTGCACCTATTTTCTTTTTTCTATGAATATCTGTTTTCCCTACATCCACAAAATCTGTACCCTCCTTTTCCAGTTTCTCTATTTCGTCTAACCAGAAATCGGTATCCATCATTTCGATCGACCGGCACTGTGACAGCATCTGCTGTGCAAGCATCCTCATTTTCTCTACGTTCTTCTGTTCTTTTTCTAATGCGTCCTCCCGGTTTTCGAGACATTCTGTCATGGAAATCTTTCCTTCGAAAAGCTGGTGGATCTCCTCTAATGGTGTTCCGAACTTACGCAGGAATTTGATCCGTTTTAAGATCTCCACATCCTCATTGGTATAATTCCGGTATCCATTCTCGGAACGGTTCGGATGTAATAAGCCCTGTTCTTCATAAAAGCGTATGTTCTTGCTTGTGATCCCGACGAGTTCTTCCGCCTGCTTGATTTTCATGATAAATAACGCCCTTTCCTTGGTCTGACACACTCTTTATACAACTTCCATAAGGTGGAAGGTCAAGTGTTTTCTTGTTTTTTCTTTTTTATGGAATTCTCGTGATCATCTGATCTCCATCTTTTTTGATCATGGTAAGCACCGGGATATGCTTCTTGCGAAGCGCACGCACGATCGGATAAGCGGCAAAAATATCCCCTTCCACGTAAACTGCTTCCGGCTTATAGCCTGTGATTTCTTTTACCTTCTCCTTGATGTAAGCTTTCCATTCCGGTTTTTCCATGGCAACTTCTGCATAGACTGCCTTACCATCATCATCCGATATATCCAGTTCCGGAATCGTCAATGCTTCTACCGGCTGAACCTGCACGCCCTTGATTCCACGAACCTTTGCCACCTGTTTTAACATTTCATCCACTGCACCGGTGGATGCATGTTCCGGTTCTGCATCACATCCATATCTTACGATGACTGTATTTTCTTCATAACGTTCCAACGCGATCTCACACGCCCTGACCGCTTCCTCCTGCTTTCCTACTGTCATAAGGAAGCCTCCCTTATGGCAGAAGATCGCACTCTCTAGTCCTGTTTCGCGTACCAGTTCCTCTCCTTCTGATCCCAGCCATTCTTCCGGGAAGGCACACTTGTAATTCATGGAGTATTCACGTTTCTGTGGCTGGATACAGTAGCCGCCTCTATTGGACGGAAAAATTACAAATGCAATATCCGTTTCCACCAACGCCTTCTGACACGGGATAAATTCCGGAAGGATCAGCACCCTGTCAGCTGGGTCATGTTTTTGCAACAGCTCTTCCACACGCTTATCCGCACGCTCGTTGCCTCGGTAACGCTCGAACTTGTTTTCTAAGATCATTCCGGCTACACGTACCGCCTGAAAAAATGCATCATCACTGCCGCCCCTGGCATCCCAGGACGGATTAAAGTTACCGATCAATGTAGCCAGCTCGTTTTTCTCTCCTGTGTTGTCATTATTGTCGAGTGGCTGTACAAAATCTTCATCGAACTTTGCCGCCAGTTCTTCTCCTAATATGTCTGCACCCAAAGCTTCCCATAAAAGTCCGAATGCCGCATATGGAATGCCATTTTCCCGGATGCGGCTGTCCTTCTGGTGGTGGTCAAATTCTCCTCTTCCGATATCAAAAACAATCCCGGAAAAATCCTCCGGGACCTTGCTGCCCCGAAAGATCGTGATCTCCGGGTTAAGATACAGTAATAACGCAGATGAGAATACATCATCTGCATGAAATTTTCCGCCATGTGTAAATGCACAGGCGGAGGTCTGTTTCAGTTGCTCTATGAGTGTCATTTGGTATACTCCTTTTCTCATTTGCTACGCTATATCTCATGATCAGGTTTTCAAAATTTTATTCAAATCAATTTGAATAAATGTTTACCCTGACCTTTTGCAATTTCTCCTGCGTCAGCAATGATATCTCATCGATGAAATAATCGTGGAATGTCATGGTTCCGCCGCCACATTGCTTTGTTTTTCCGGCTGCGGCTTCTCCTGCAATACCGATCAGTGCACAGCATGCTGCGGCACTTTGTACCGTGGCTTCCACACCTAAAAAAGCTCCCAGCATGGCAGAGGACATACAGCCGCTTCCTGTGATCCTTGCCATTTTGGCATCTCCGTTTTCACAGATATAGGTTGTTGTTCCATCGGTTATCACATCCTTTTCGCCGGATGCGATTACGATCATCTGCTGCCTTCCTGCGTACTGCATCATGGATTCTATTTCCAGCGAATGATCACCGGAATCCACACCTGCCGCTGTATTATGATCCTCGATCAACGCCCGGATCTCGGAATAATTGCCCCGGATACAGACCGGATGTATTTTTTTCATCAGACGCTTACACATCCTGCGCCGGTATGCAGAACCGGAGACACCAACCGGATCAACGACGATCGCATGACCAAGATTACCCGCAGCAATTCCTGCCTTTTCCATCGCTTCATAATCAGAAATTGCGCCCATATTACATACAAGCGCGGTTGTTCCCACTGTAACTTCTTCTACTTCAAGGGGATGATGCGCCATGACCGGGGATGCACCTGCCGCCAGCAGAATATTTGCACAGTCATTGACGGTCACGATGTTGGTAATGCAATGGATGACCGGGCGCTTTTTCTGTATCCTGTCATAAATCCCTGCTATGTAATCTGCTGTAATTTCCATAAAACAAATCTTACCTTTCCCACTTAATTCCTAGTTTTCGAGACTTTCCTTCATCTTCGCAAGCATTCCGGACTGTTTTAACGGCCAGGTGATCAGGATCGCCACGATCGTTCCACCCATGGTACTGATCAGAAACGGAACTACAAATGTAAACAGTGCTGCCGTCTGGTTTCCCAGAACAAAGGCTGCGACCGGATAAGCCAGCATTCCACCAAGGATACCTGTCCCTGTTACTTCTCCGACATACGCAAACGGAAGCTTTTTCCCATATTTGTATAAAAGTCCGGCTAACAGTGCGCCACACATACTTCCCGGAAAAGCCAGCGGACTGCCAAGCCCGGTCAGATTACGGATCAGCGATGCCACAAATGCCTGTGCAACTGCCCACCATGGTCCTACGGTCACGGCACATAAGATGTTTACCATATGTTGGACTGGTGCACATTTTGATCCAAATACCGGGAAGGAAAACAGACTTCCCACAACTGCTATTGCTGCAAAAAACGCTGTAACTGACAGCTTCTTTATCTCTGATTTTTTCATTCTATTTTATCCTCATTTCGTATCATTTCACGTTATTCACCTAATTCCATGTAGGCGCGTGCAATTTTCTCATATTCCACATGATTCTTAATCTTCTCTACGGTAAAATCTTCTTCGCCAAGCTTCACCTTATAGATGAAGATGCCTTCTTCATCGATCGTATCACCTGTGATTCTTGCAGCTGCAACATAGTTCTTATTTTCAAAGGTAAACTCATCTACAACTGCCAGTTCTACTTCCTCACCCGCACTGGTGGTTACCCGGAAGGTGACATACTCATTCATTTCTTCCATTTCACAACCTCACTTTGTTCTTTTTTACTTACTTCCCTATTCTAACACATATGCTTCGTATCACCTAATCTTTTCTGTTTTGATTCTGATGTCGAAAGATGCTTTCAACTTTTATTGTATAGGGATTCGATCGGAATTTCCTATATAGGTTAAGGTGTCAAAAGATGTTTTGTAAAAATCAAAATAGCAAAATGCACAAAATATGTTTTGCAAGTAAACGTTTGCTTTACATATTTTGTGCATCTTGTCATTTATATAATTTGAAAACACCTGCGTATCCTATCCTCAGATTCCCAGTGCTTCTCTCTTTTTCTTCAGATCAGCTACAATCTTTTCGCCTAAGGATACCGGATCTGCATCTACGACCATCGAGGAATGAAGTGTCTCTTTCGTATCTTCCTTTAAAAACCTGATCAGCTTCGGTGCACCGTGGATCGGGGCTTCTACACAGTGATAAGAGGTAATTCCCATCAGACGGAAGCCAAGAGCGGCATCGATTCCCTTCTCATTCGACCATTCCGGAGATGAAAAGGCAAACGGCATTTCATAAAGGTTTTTTCCAAATTCTCCTGCGATGCCGGCAAAGATTCCGGAACTTCTGGCATTGTCGATACATTCGCCTACATGCCATACCGGAGGCATATCCGGAGCAAGGAATTCACGGAGTCCGTCTCCACACTTTCCATATGCGAAATCAGAAGTCTGACAGTAACCCATCTTCATCAGTGGGAAGGAAGCACAGCCATTTGTAATGATCAGTACATTGTTTTTCAGCAGGACATCACAGACATCAAGAACTGCCTTTTCGTACATGATCTTCGGATTGTTACAGCCTACCATATTGACAACGCCAAGGATCTGTCCTTTGCGGATCGCATCGGCAATCGGAGCAAATCCGCCGTAATGCTTATGTACATACTCCACAGAGAATCCGACCTCAGCCTCCACTTCATATGGTGGAATAAAGACCGGCATACCCTTTCGTACTTCAAAGCTTTCGATCGCTCTTGTCACGATTTTCTCTGCTATGTTATGAATCTCCTTCACATTCGAATGATGATGATCAAAGCCGATATGCTCTGCACCCGGCAGCCGTGCGGAATCACTTGTTGTTACAACGGTCGTCTTAAAGCAGCGTGCCACATCCATGATCGACGGATATACTTCCTGTACATCCGCTACCCACAGATCAAGTGCGCCTGTTCCAAGCACCAGCTCTGCCGTTACCGCATTCGAAAGCGGGATGACACCATCATAACGGTACATTGCAGAAAGCCCGGAACAGCAGATACCGTAAAACCGGATACCCTTTGCTCCCTTTTCCTTTGCGAGCTTCACAAACTTCTCACTCTGTCCGGTTTTTACGATCTCTTTTACCAGCACCGGCAGATGTCCATGTACGGCAATGTTGACATAACCCTTTTTCAACGCTCCGATATTGACCTTGGAAGTCACGCGGTCACCGACACCAAGCAATGCATCCGTTGCAATCGAGGTAGAGACAACGCCACTGAAGGTAAACGCAAGACCGCATCTTAAGAACTGCTTCATAATGCTGTCGAAGTCTCCGTCGGTTGCACAGCCACTCTTGTGGTAAGCTTCGAATACCTCATGGTATGCACTGATCGGCAGAATATCCATCTTTTCCCATGTCTCCTGCCGCTCCTTTGGCGCGCATGCCTGGATCGTCCGGTACGGATCCGGCTCTGTTCTCGACAAGTCAGCAAGCAGTACATCCGTCAGATCCTTTGCGATATTATTCAACTGTCTTTTCTTTGTCGGGATTCCGTATGCTTCCGCCATCTGGCGTACCTTGTATTCTCCGATGATCGGCAGATCGAGCCTGCCCTCTGCTGCCCACTTGAGCATCAGGATCACTTCTCTGGCATGCATACCGTGCTGTGCCGCACCTGCTGCTGCGCCACGCAAAAGATTTCTCGCTGCGATCAGATCCGCATCTGCACCGCAGACTCCCTTTGGTGACTTTGGTGTGATCTTACATGGTCCCATATTACAGACACGGCAGCATGTTCCGCTCAGTCCAAATGCACATTGCGGCTGCTGTTTGTCAAACCGGTCAAAAGCGGTATCATAACCAATTTGTTCCATACGAAGGAGCATCTCACGTACTGCCGGATCCGGTGTCTGATCCAGCACATCCTGCTTGGACGGAAATGTTTTCCGGTATGCGGCAACTGCCTTCATATAATCGTCGGTAAAATCACCTTCATGGGTATGGGTATAGGTGTTTCCCTCCGCATCTACATGCGTATGTGCTTCACCGCTCACCGGAACTAATACCTTTGGTATGCCGTTTTTGTCAAAGCCGATCACTGCACGATGGTTGTGCGGTGCAATTTCCAGCGGATTGTCTACATGCTCATGGTGATGTAAATGCTTGTTGGCTTCTTTCATGGTATCCTCTCTTTCTCAACAGGATCTTTACGATCCTGTCTTCACTTTAAATATAATATTCTATCGCTTCTTCTTTCTTCATATGGAAGATTTCAAAAATCTTATCCCGAATCACTAAGAAGTCCTCGCCGGTGCGGTCTCTGTGTTTTCCAAGCGGAATGGGAAGCACTGCCTTGATCTGCCCCGGATTCGCATCCAGAATCACCACACGGTCAGCCAGATAAATAGCTTCTTCAATATCATGCGTGACAAACACGATCGTCTTTTTCGTCGTACGGCAGATCTCTAAAATGTCGTCCTGCAGCTTCATCCGCGTGATCGCATCTAATGCACCGAACGGCTCATCCATAAACAGGATCTCCGGATCTACTGCTAATGCACGGGCAATCGCGACTCTCTGCTGCATTCCACCGGAAAGCTGGCTGGGACGTTTTTTCTCCGATCCCTTTAGACCTACCATTTCGATATATTTTTGTGCGATTTTTTTCTGTTCTTCCTTTGGAACTTTTTTCGTCTCTAATCCAAGTGTCACATTCCGTTCCACATTGCGCCACGGAAGCAGACCGTAATTCTGAAAAATGGTCACATAGGAAATAGATGGCTGCTGTACCGGCTGTCCATCAATCGTGATCGTTCCCTTTGTCGGCTTTAAAAAGCCTGCCATGGCATTTAACAGCGTGGATTTGCCACAGCCGGACGGGCCGAGAAGACAGACAAATGTACCCTTTTCGATTCCAAGCGAAACATCCTGCAATGCCGTCATTTCCTTTTCATTCTGTTCAAATGTGATCGATAAATCTTTTACCTCTATCTGCATGCGATCTCTCCTTCTATCAGCCGAATCAGTGTATCAAGTAACAGTCCGATGACTCCGATAACAAGAATCACCGCCAGTAAAGCATCCGGACGAAGACAGTTCTTGCTGTCCATGACGAGAAATCCAAGACCACTCTGGGCACCGACCATCTCACCCGAAACAAGAAAGATCCAGGAGGTTCCAAGTGCAAGGCGAAGACTTGTGATAATCTGTGTCATTGCCGCCGGCAGTGCGATCTTTGCCACATAGATTCCCTTTTTCAGGCCGAAGTTCTGCGCTACCTTTTTATAGATCGGGTCGAGATTCTGGATCGCGGCTGCTGTCGAAAGTACGATCGGGAAAAATCCGGCTATAAAAATAATTACGATCGCCGGAATATTTCCGATTCCAACCCACAGCACGATAAACGGCATCCATGCAACCGGTGCAACCGGACGGAGCAGCTGGAACAGTGGATTCACATAGGAAAACAGATTCGGAAAGCTGCCAAGCAAAAGTCCCATTCCGATTCCAACAACGGCTGCGATCAGATAGCCAATCAAAAACCGGATCAGACTGATACTGATATGGGAGATCAGTGGAAGCCCGGAGGTACTTCCCTTTAGTCCCACGGAAACCAGTTCCACAAACGCCTTTCCCACCCCTGCCGGTGACGGGAACAATGCCGGATTGATCTGAAATACGGTAATCACGAGCTGCCAAATGATGCCGACCACGAGAAATGTTACGATTCCATGTCTGATCTGTTTCATTGTGCCCCTCCTTCCGCAGTGTATACAAAGTCTTCATAAGATGGTGGGTTTTCCATGATCTGATCCTGTATGATCTTCTGATACAGCGTATCATATGCTTCTCTTGAGATTGTAAGATCCTGATAGCTGATCCAGTCCAACGAAGTTTCCAGTGTTGCTTCATCCTGACCAAGATAGGTTTCTGCCACCTGCAGTGCTTCTTTCTTATCCAGCTTTTCTCCTACTGCGAAATAACCATCGAGCAGCTTCTGGAAAGAGGACGGATCCCGTTCGATCACATCTGTCCGGAAAACAAGTCCACAGCAAAGCGAATCTTCCCACAGATCATCCGACCGTGCCAGCACACTTCCAAATCCCTGTGCGACTGCCTGTGCGCCAAACGGTTCTGCCACACAATATCCATCAATCGCTCCGCTTGCAAGGGAAGACGGCATTTCCGCCGGTGCAAGCTGGGTGACCTGAATATCATCTAATGTCAGTCCCGCCTGCCTTAATTCTTCCTGTAACAGAATGTAATGTGAGGACTGTGTGGACGGAATCGCAAAGGTCTTTCCCGCAAGTTCCGTTGGATCTTTGATCCCACTTCCTGTCACAATTACATTTCCATCCCGGTGTCCGAGTGCCACCGCCTTAAGATCAACGCCTTTTGCCTTCGCACTCATGGCAAGCTCGATCAGCTCTGATGCCCCATCGATTTTTCCTGCATGCAGTGCATCGGTCAGATCCGACCAGGAACTGAACTTCTGCAATTCGATCCGTACACCTATATCCTCTGTCTCTAACAATTCCTTTTCCCCAAATACCGGAAGTGCATGTGTGATCGGAAGATACCCGATCGTATAGGTTACCGCACCCGCGTTATCCGCTGCCTCGATTCTTGCAGACGTCAACTGTCCTCCCGTGATAATAGCCACAAACAACGCCGTTATAACTGCTATCCCTATCCTGTTTCTTTTCATACCTCTCGCTCCTCTTATCATAGTTTTCCTAGTTACTTGATATGTTATATAAGGTTAGGCATAAGTATAACAGTTTTTTCCAGTTTGTCAATGCGCATTGTTAAAGTTTAAAAAAAGAGCAGTTCATCTGTTTCATAGATGAACTGCTCTTTTCAGGTTTTTAGCACATATAGGA
>ERZ1034873.542-NODE-542-length-19608-cov-5.495372_pt1 | contig 19608 bp, 9 predicted proteins | sample MGYA00520689_ERZ1034873 | MGnify/ENA primary metagenome ERZ1034873 (study PRJEB33766, sample SAMN09781722) | gut metagenome | biome: gut microbiome | host: Homo sapiens | place: Madagascar | study: EMG produced TPA metagenomics assembly of the PRJNA485056 data set...
TTATTATGAAATATAAATTTAACATCTTTAATTCTGAAAATTTATTGATGTCCGTGATGGGGCACTTGGTTGTGTTGGCGATTATGATAACGTCTTTTGCCGTGTTGACCCAGCGCGCAAAACTGGTCGCGCCCGATCGGATTCAAATTTATGAAATTGACTTGAACGCGGTACGCATCACGGGCGACGAAACGCGTCTGCATAACGTGAATGCGGACAGTGTGCCCGACGCACCAAAGCCCCAACCAGAAACTAAACAGCCAGAGCCCAAACCTGCACCCACACCAGTCGCAGAGCCAAAACCGATTGAAACGCCATCGCTGGTCGAAGAACCAGAACCTGAGCCCGAGAAAAAACAGCCAGAGCCCGAAAAAACCGCCGATGTCAAGAAACCAGATGACACCCCCGCCCCACGCAAAAAGACGGTTGTTCGCGTCAATCGCGAGGTTGTATCGCTGGACAGAACGTTGACTATATCGGTTGTTGATGCGCTGCGTGTGGCGATGACACGCTGTTGGTCGATTGACACGTCACGTTCGGATATTGGTGATATTCGTGCGGTGGCGCACCTGACGATGCGTCGCAATGGCACGGTGCGCGATGTTTGGTTTGAATCTGCCGCGCGCGCAGAAACAGACCCCGCGTTTGCATATGTTTTGGACACAATTCGCAGTGCGATAAATGTGTGCCAGCCGTTCAAGATGTTGCCTGTTGGCGAATTTGACAAGTGGGAAAAGATTCAGTTGACCTTTTACCCCACGCAGGGCAAGGTTATGTAAAAACGCGCCAAATGGCGCGTTTTTTAGAGCATAGATAATAGAGCATAGATAATAGATATTGTGTGCGCCATCGACAGTGTTCCTAGAATATACTAAGTTCCCCTTCGCGGGCGGGAAATAAAAAAACCGCCACGCGGGCGGTTTTTGTCAGACGCACGATAAGCCGGATTCTGTGCTGCCCACGGATTGCCATATGGCCAACCCAAGGGTAGTGAACATAATCAATCTGTACCCAATGTTACCACTGGGCATCACGCCTTCTACCCGCCCCCTCCTTGGGACTTGTCATTGGGGGCCTATTTGAAGTTGCTGCACACAGAGATTGCCCGTTTCACTCGAATTTAATCGTTTCGTCACTGCTGCTCTAATCGTCGGATTGCTCCGCTCGGTCATTAGCCGATGTGTTGTCCCACGCAGTCCGGACTTTCCTCGGTCATGCTTTCGCACGACCGCTATGTTCTGTGCATCTGACGGGTGAAATTTTATCAACAATTTGTCGAATTTCAACAAAAAAGCAATATTTGCATGCGTGTCGCCCATAACTGCGCGCGTGACCATATAAATAAAGTATTTTTTCTCTTGCGCAGGTTATGCGTTTTTTTCTAAGATAAGGTATAAAAGAGAAAAAGAAGTGGGAAGAATGTCAAGAATTCTGCGTTTTTTTGTATGTTTGGGAACTTTATTTTTTGCCGGTAATGCGCTTGCCGCGGGGTATTCGTGCAGCAGTTTGCCAACGTATCTGAGTTGCCAGCACGGCTATTACATGACGTCCAGCCAGAGTTCAACTACGTACAACGGTACGCCTAAGGTTGGTAACTATTGTCAACCATGTTCCAGAATGGGGTCTAATTACACATGTGCTGGTGGTACGGCCGCCCCTGTACAATCCGCGGGCGGCTATACATGTCCGACGTACATGAAATATACCAGTTGCTCGACTGGTTACTATATGACCGACAGTTCGACCAGTACGACATACAATGGCTCGCCAAAGGTGCGCAATGCGTGTCGTCCATGTTCGGTATACGGTGCTAATTATACTTGCGCCGGCGGTACATCTGCACCACAGGCAATCACAATCAACGTAACCTGTCCTGCGGGTCAATACCTGCCACAGGGCGCAACATCGTGCACAACATGTCCAGCAGGCAGTTTTTGCCCCGGACAAACATGCAATGGCGTTTCGTTGGTGACTGGTGCAACCAGTGCGTGTGGGCTGTCCAGTTGTCCAAGTTCATATTCCAACAGTGCGACCGGCAGTTCATCTATCAATGATTGCTATCTGACATTAACTAATGCTAAAATGGTTAATGTCGTGAATGGCGGTATGGTTGATTGCGTGGCTGGCTATTATTGTGATAACGGTGGGCGGAATATCTATTATGACGAAAATGGCACAGAACGTGGTTTAACGGATTCGCGCCCAACCATTGGCGGTGGCGAGGCGTGTGCGCGTGGTTCAATCAGTGGTTCTACTGGTTGGGAGATTTGCAGACCATGTCCAAATGGAACAACATCACCGGGCACAGGTACGTCCAATCCGTCTGGTTGCAACATAACCTGCTCTAACTCTGCGAATGTGGCCACATGGGTGACCCCAACATGGACACCGAACTATGTTTCGAATTTGTGCAAAATTGACTCTTGCGTTGCGTGTACCAAGGGCACCGGTGTTGCATCGTGCAGTGCGTCGGTTGTGAACAATGCATGTACATATACTGCAACCTGTGCGTCGGGTTACAAGAACCCAACCTGCAACGGTTCATCGTGTTCTTGTGAATTGGATTCTGTGACTTGCTCTGCTGGTCAGTATCTGCCGGCGGGCGCAACATCATGCGCGACATGTCCAAAGGGGTACAAGTGCCCATCATCATCAAAGACATACACGGTCAGCACCACAGCAGATCAAGGAAATACACCTTGCTCTGGCGCAACGGAATACCAAGATGCAACTGGCCAGACGTCGTGCAAAACGCCAAGTGACGGTTATTACAAGAAAGACAATACATCGCAACAGGTTTGCGGTACGGGGTATTTCTGTAAATCTGGTGCACGCACAGCATGTACGACGTATGGCACGGGCTATACAACTGACACAACAACAGCGTCTGTGAACACACAATGTTATTTGAATGTTGCCGGTGGCAAGGTGCGTAATGGCACAACTGGTACGACATTGAATACTTGTGCCGCCGGTAAGTACAAGGTCGCCCACAAGGCGTATTATGGCACGTCGTATTCTTGTGACAGTTGTCCAGCGGTCGAAAGTGGTTGGACGATGGGTACAGATACTGGTTTGACGAATTATACGGCTTGCTATGAAACCAAGGCGGCAACATCAATCAGCAATTATTGCAGTGCCGGTCAGTTAAAAAAGAATGCAACCAGCACAACGACATGGGGCATGGCAACGATAAGTACAGCATTCCAAGCAAAGGGCGGTTCTATTGTCAAGGGTCAGACATGTGAACAATGTGGTGCTGGTACGTACAGTGCTGGTGGTACAGCGACCAGTTGCTCTACGTGTGACACGGCATATCCGTATTCTGATGCAGGCACATCATCGGCGGGTTCTTGCTACAAGAATGGCACCAACACTGGTTCACAAGTTAATGGCAGTGTTCCGACAAACTGTTACAGTGTAACATCGTGGAATTCATGTACGCCGGGGACGTGTACATACCGTATTTACAAGAGTGGCTCAACCACATCTTGTACACCAACAAATTGTACCAAGACGCCTGCGGCCGTGACTGCAAAGTCGGGGCATCGTACGAATGGCGCATCGTGTACTGCGTGTCCAAGTGGGTATCCAAACTCTGCTGATGGTAACAGTGGTGGTATTACAGCGTGTTACAGTAATTCCAAGAGTCGTGCTTGGACTGGTTCACAGGTCAATGGCAGTACACCGACAAATTGTTACAGTGTAACGTCATGGAATGCATGTTCGTTGCCAGCATGTTCGTATGTTGCGTATTCGAACAGCAGTGGTAATGGCGATGGAACAATCAAGAGCGGTTGTAGCACCAATAGTGCAAATTGTACCAAGACGCCAGCGGCCGTAACTGCGAAGTCGGGGTATTACGTTAGTGGTACGTCGTGCACGCCGTGCAGTGGACTGGCCAGTGGTATGTATCCAAATTCTGATAATGATAACACAGGTGGTGCGTCGGCGTGCCGTACGAACTCTCTGTCTGGTCAGGTTATTGCAACGCCAAATGCCAGCAGTGCAACGCAGTGCGTGGCGGGTACATACAAAGCGGCTCATACTGTGAACTATGGCAGCACATCCAGTTGCAGCGCATGTATAGGGCGCACAAAGTATAGTGCGGCAAACGCATCGGAGTGCAGCACGGTATCTACGGGTTACTACACCACAGGGTGCAACAGCAGCAACAACAACTGTACTGGTCAGAGCCAGTGTACCAGCGGCACATGGTGTGCATCTGGTGTACAGAAACAGTGCAGCAGTTTGACGGGCGTATCTGTATCTGGTGGAACATATACATCTGCTGCGGGTTCATCTGCGAACACAGCGTGTAAGTACACAGCGCCAAGCAAGACCATAACGGGATGCAAGACCGTTACGACTAATACAGTTACATACAGTGGCACAGCATGGCCGGCAACGACCTATGGCGTGACCGCGAATGGCGGTTATATCATCAGTGGCAACAATACCGCCGCGGCAACGTGTAGTCAGTGTGGCACGGCTAAATACAGCGCGGGCGGTACGGCGACATCATGTTCATCTTGCCCGAACGCGGATTCTGGGTGGACGGCAACGTCACCAGCCGGCAGTACTGCATACACGGCGTGCTATGAATACCAGACACCGGTGAATTGCGCCAGTGGGTCTGTAAAACGTGCGGCGTCCAGTGCGACAGCATACAGCAGCACAATATCGTTGCTGAGCACGTTGAAGTCCAAGGCCGGATATTATGCCAGCACGACGGCGACATCTTGCACGATTTGCCCAGCGGGTTCGTCTTGTGCCGCGTCTGCAACCGCACCAACAACATGTGCAAACTGGACATATGCGGCCAGCACTGGTATGTCTTCGTGCACGGCGTGCCCTGCACTGACCAGTGGTTGGGCCAAGGCGGATTCGACCGGTACTGGTTGGAAATCGCACACCAATTGTGTACAAATCAGTCCAAAACCAGCAAATTGTGCGGGCGGTAACCTGAAACAGGTGGCGGCGTCCAACGGCGCGACAACATGGGGCGCGTCCACGGTCAACAGTGCGTTGAGTTCAAATCCTGGTTACTATATCAATGGTACGGCATGTTCGGCCTGTACGGGTGCAACATACTACGGCGGTGGTACGGCAACATCGTGTACCCCATGCCCAAGTATCTATATCAGCGACACAACCGCGGCCAAGAGCAAAGCTGAACAGTGTGCGGTTCAGACCACGGCAGGTAAATATATTGCCACGGCCAAGGCCGCCGAGCAGACAAAGTGCCCTGCCAAGAATTACTGCCCATCGGCGTCTGTTAAATATGGTGCGAAAAATTCGCCAACGGCGTGTCCGACGGCTGATGCTACAACCGCGCGTACAACGTATCCTGATGATTATCTGAATCCGACACGTTTGTCCATCAATAATCAGGGTTGGTCAACGGGGTTGCCTGCGATAACGTCGTGCAGTGCGAACTATACGTTCACAAATGCAGGTGGTAACTTTACGGTTGAAAGCGTTGGTTATAACTCAACAACTGGTAAATACGATGTTGGCGGTGGTAAGTACTATACCTTTGTAAACGCTGGTTGGTATTTGGTCGACAAGTATTCTGAAACATACTGCAATACGTCAACAAATCGTATGTTGTATCACAACGTTGCGGAATGTACGGCAAACAGTTACTGTCCAGGGTATAAATCAATGCCGTTGTGCTCGACAGGGACGCATAATGACGAAATGGGCAGATTTGCGTGCAGAGATTTAGGCAACGGGTATAATTACAGCCCAGCGAAGTCAGGCGCAGAAACGGCATGTTACCTGACCACAAGCAACTCGAAGTTTGTTGCGGCGGCGGGCGCGGCGGAAAGCGCATGTACGGCCGGCGGTTGGTGTCCGGGTGGCGTACGTGTGAACTATGGTTCAACCGGTGGGCGTAACACTTGCCCGACGAAGTATCCATCGTCGGCGGCCAGCTCTAACAGTGAACTGGATTGCTATGTCACAACCGCGGCGGGTAAATATGTCGCAACGGTTGGCGCGGGTCAAGTGAACTGTGCGGGTACAGGTTACTATTGCCCAGGTGGTACGAATGTGTATTCGGGTGCGTATGGGTCACGTCTGACCACGGGTGGACGCACACAGTGTCCAGCGGGCTATCGCGACCTGGTGGCGACAGCGTCAACAACCAAAGAAGCACAGTGCACTATGAACGTTGCGGGCGGTAAATATGTAAAAGTTGCCAAGGAATCGGCGGCCAGCGGCACATGTGCGGCGGGGTATGCCAAGGCGGCACACAGTGTGACATATGGTAATACATCGTCATGCGCGGCATGTACGGGCGCAACATATGCGGCCAGCACCGGTCAGGCATCGTGCACAGTATGTCCAACGGCCAAGACATATGCATCTGCGGTGAAGTCATATGGGTACTGGAACAATGGCAAAGACGGCGACCATACAATCAGTGACGGTTGCTATGCGACCATGACAGGTACACTGAGCAATGGTTCGTTGACAGAACATGGATGCTATCTGGGCACGGATGGTGACTATGGTAATGGTGGTGGTAAACGCTGCTATGTACATCAGGATAACTTGAAGTGCAACGCGGGTTACTATGCATCCACCCTGTCAAATGGTTATGTGTGGAATAATACACGTGCAGGATTGTTGGGCAATACTTGTGTCGGTGTTGGTGCGGGTTATTACTCGGCAGCGAATATCTTGACGCGCAATCAGTGCCCAGCCGGATTGACCACGATTGGTTATGGTGCGGGTGCGGACGAAGTGACGGATTGTGGACGAATCTTGCACTTTGGTAACGACAAGTTATATCTGCGCAGTGGTAAAAAGACCACACCGTCGCTGAACGTCAAGATTGGTGATACCACATACTATGGCAACATGACCGCCGGCACAGGCAAAGGTAAGTTGCGGTTAAAGAGTGGAACAACCACATATTCAGTTCACGATGACAGCATGTAAAAAAAACGGGGCGTTGCCCCGTTTTTTTTAGAGCATAGATAATAGATATTGTGCGCCATCGGCGCACTTTTTTATTCACTGGATTGCTTCGTCATTTCATTCCTCGCAATGACAGAGATTCTAGCATATGTGTTGTGGCGTGTTTTTTACACGCTGTTAGCATCCTTGTCATTGCGAGCGTAGCGTGGCAATTCAGTGGGTAATGTCGCGCAGCGCAACATTATTACCTAGATTTTGTGGTCAAACCACGAAATGATAATTTTTAGTAAAACTTTATCACTTTATCACTAAACAGCAACCCTCCCCGTCGCACTGGGGTGCGCCCCCCCATACGTGCGGGGAATAAAAAAAACGCCACGATGGTGGCGTTGGTATTATTTGCTGAGTTCGCGCAATCGTTGAATCGCCAGCAACAGGAATGAATTTGCGGCTTCTTGGACGGCGGTGGCGGCAAACTTAAAATTGCCCGAAACCAGCCACCCAACACTGGGTAAATTTAATTCCCCTGTGTATATGTTGCGCCATACCAGCGTGCCGGCAACTGTTTTGCCGTCGCGAACATATTTTGGGTTTTGAATTGCACGACCAATTTCGGGCATAAAGTACGGCTCTGTCTGCATGACAGCCATGGCAACCAAATCACAGTTTCTCATGCGAATCCCTGGGTAAATGGTCGTGTTTTGGTGCAATACTTGGGCACGCACAGTATCAATTTCTTGCTGTTGTGGAATGCCGGTGTTATTCAGTGTGTTGGTGTTCCAACGTTCTAAATCATAGTTGTAATAAATCAGCCCTGAATGGTTCGCACCGAATAATTGCTGCATTTCTGCGTCAGTTAATTTTTTTACCATTTTATTTCCTATTTTTTGCGATTATAGGACTAAAATATGATTTGTCAAGCGCGGCACGGTTTTTAGAGAATAGATAATAGATTTTTTGTGGGCGAGCCACAGAGTGACAATAAGAATGCGCCGATGGCGCGGCATTATAAACTGGATTGCCGCGCTGCGCTAGCAATGAATCCAAGCGAAGCGCAGGATGCGGCAAGGACGCAGTCCGCAGGCGACACACGTGCTGATAGTGCCAAGTAAACAGAGAATGTGGCGGAAAAAAGCAAGCACCCTGCCCGCGTCGGAATCAGCGTTTTTCGCCACTGTGACGGGCCGCCGACAATGCCGTGCGCAATGACTGGGACGCAATTTGACGAATTTTTGGCGCAAATGTGCGCATATTCATGGCGTCAGCCACGCTGTCGGCAAAAATCTGGGCGATATATTCAATCTGTGTTGGTGCGATGACAAAAACCTCGCTGGTGATGTTGGATGTGTTCAAATTCTGTACTGGTTCACGCATAAAAAATCCCCCCCAATTCGGTAATTTTAGGAAAAAATTACCACTGCCACTTGTTTTGTTTTCTTTACCGCATTATATCATAAAGTATCTTGACCGCAAGGTACAAAATTGCTATAAATCTGGGGAAAAAGACAAGGAAAAGTTATGTTAAAAAATATTATCACAAAAGTATTGGGTTCGGCCAACGACCGATTGGTAAAATCTTATGATAAAACAGTGTCGTTGATAAATGATTTAGAACCAAAATATCACGCCATGACCGATGAACAGTTGCGCGAACAAACGCAGGAATTGCGCAAACGTTTGCAAAATGGCGAAAAAGAAAAAAACATTCTGCCCGATGCGTTCGCATTGGTACGCGAGGCATCTGTGCGTACAATTGGATTGCGTCATTTCAATGTCCAGATGATTGGCGGTATGGTTCTGACCGGTGGACAAATTGCCGAAATGAAAACTGGCGAAGGTAAAACCTTGGTCGCCACATTGGCGTTGTTCTTGAAGGCACTGTATGGCAAGGGCGCGCATCTGATTACGGTTAACGATTATTTGGCGTCACGTGACGCAGCGTGGATGGGTCAGATATATCGTTTCTTGGGGTTGACCATTGGGACAATTCAGCACGATATGACCGATGACGAACGTCGTGCGGCATATGCGTGTGATATTACATATGTGACTAATTCTGAATTGGGTTTTGATTATCTGCGCGATAATATGAAGTTTTCCAAGGCACAACAGGTTTTGCGTCCGCTGTTCTTTGCCATTGTTGACGAAGTGGACAGTATTCTGATTGACGAAGCGCGCACCCCGCTGATTATTTCCGGCCCTGCCGAAGATACCAGTGAACTGTACACACAGGTCGATGCGGTGGTTGCACAATTAAATCCATCGGATTACAAGAAAGACGAAAAAGACCGTCATGTTACCCTGACGGAATCTGGGGTTGATACGATTACGCGTATGTTAAAGGACGCAGGTCTGTTGGTGGGCGACAACTTGTATGCATCTGAAAATGCGCCGCTGGTTATGCATATTCAGCAATCGTTGTTGGCGCATCATTTGTACCAGAAAAACGTGAACTATGTTGTTCGTGATGGCGAAATCTTGATTGTTGATGAATTTACCGGCCGTGTTATGACCGGACGTCGTTTTGGCAAAGGTCTGCATCAGGCGATAGAGGCCAAAGAACATGTTCAGGTTCAGCCGGAAAATCAGACAGTGTCCAGTATTTCATACCAGAATCTGTTCCGTTTGTATGAAACATTGGCGGGTATGACCGGTACCGCAATGACCGAGGCCGCCGAATTTGAAGAAATCTATAAGTTGCGCGTGGTGTCAATTCCAACAAACCGTCCGGTTGCGCGTATTGATCATCATGACGAAATCTATCGCAACAAGGAAGAAAAATACGACGCAATTATCAAACAGATTCAGGATTGTATGGCACGCAAACAGCCAGTTCTGGTTGGTACAGTGTCGATTGAAAAATCCGAAGAACTGGCGGCAATTGTGCGCAAGAAACTGAATATCAATCCAGCGGTTCTGAATGCCAAGCATCATGAATCCGAGGCCAAGATTGTTGCACAGGCCGGTGCCCCAGGGGCGGTTACCATCGCAACGAATATGGCGGGTCGTGGGACTGATATTAAACTGGGCGGTAATGCCGAAGATTTGATTGCAGAACTGGATGCAGATGCGCCTGATTTCGAAGAAAAGAAAAAAGAAATCTATGACCGTATCGAGAAAAACAAAAAGTTAGTTCTGGACGCGGGTGGTTTATATGTGATTGGTACTGAACGTCACGAATCACGTCGTATTGATAACCAGTTGCGCGGACGCAGTGGTCGTCAGGGTGACCCAGGTGATTCTAAGTTCTTTTTGGCATTGGACGACGATTTGATGCGTATATTTGGTGCGGCGCGCTTGGATGGTATGCTGACCACGTTGGGATTAAAGACGGGCGAAGCAATTACCCACCCATGGATTACCAAGGCGTTGGAAAAGGCACAGAAACGCGTCGAGGCCAGATACTTTGAAGCGCGTAAAGAGTTGCTGAAATATGACAACGTTATGAATGAACAACGTGGTGTTGTGTATAAACAGCGCGATGATTTGATGACCAGCGAAGATTTAGCCCCGCTGGCGCGTGAAATGATTGGCGATGTCGTAGAAATGATTTGCGAAAATAATATCCCAGAAAAATCTAATCCGATGGATTGGAATACCGCGGGCATTCATGATGCGATGTTGCGTGCATTTGCGCTGGATATCACCGATATTGAAAAGTGGAAAACCGACGAAAATATCACAGAACGCACGGCATATGACATCTTGCATTCATTGGCAATGCGTCGTTATGATGCCCAAGCGCAAAAGTATGGCCCAGAATTGATGCAGATGGCATCGCGCCAGATGATGTTGGGTGCATTGGACGCGGTGTGGAAACGTCACTTGCAACAGATGGATTATTTGCAGACGGCGATTGGTCTGCGTGGGTATGCCCAGAAAAATCCGTTGTATGAATATAAACGCGAAGCGTTGGATTTGTTCAAGAATACAATCAATAATTTCAAACTGATGTCCGTGTCGTATATATCACGTATGGAATTGACACGCGCGGATGTTGATGCGACTGAACAACAGCGTGCCCAACATGATGCGGAACTGAATCAGGCCGCCGGTATGGAGGCGCGTCGTAATGCGCCCTGCCCATGTGGTTCTGGGTTAAAGTACAAGCATTGCTGTGGCAAATTGCATTAAAAAAACGGGGCTGATGCCCCGTTTTTTACGGTTCAAATACCAAAGTTCTGAATTAAAATTTTGTGCGCATCGCGGTCAGGACTGTTTATAAATTCCTGTCAATAAAAAAATCTGCATTTTGGTAAATATCTGGTTGCGGCGTGGGGGTAAATTTTGCTATTGTGGCGGCATGGAAAAACAATTCGTTCATCTTCATACGCACACCCGTTTGTCGGTTGGAACTGGGACCATTCAGGTCAAGGAATTGCCTGCGTTGTGTGTTGCTGCGGGTATGTCGGCGTGTGCGTTGACGGATACGAATTTGATGTCTGGTTGCGCCGAATTTTCAGATGTTATGCCGGCCAAGAAAGTACAGCCGATTATTGGTGTTGAAATTTCACTGAATCATCATACGGTTGACCCAAAAATCTTGCGCGAATCATCGCTGTCCCAGATTGTTTTGTTGGCACAAAATCATGACGGGTATTTGAACCTGTGTGAACTGAGCCGTATTATGTACATGCGTGGCGACAATCACCATTTAGGGCCGTATATCACGTTTGATGAATTGGCGGCGCATTCCGATGGGGTGATTTGTCTGTCGGGGGCGCATCGTGGGCCGATAGGTATGGCGATTTTGAATAATCAAAATTCACAGGCGCGTGCGTATGCCGAACAATTCCAAAAAATCTTTGGTGACCGATTCTATATGGAAATTCAGCGTCATGGTTTGGCAGATGAAATTAAAACAGAACCGGATTTTTTGAATATTGCGCGTGAATTAAACATTCCGATTGTCGCAACAAATGACGTCGTGTGTGCTGCTGCGTCGGATTACGAGGCCGAAGATGCCCTGTCCTGTGTTTTGGGCCAGACCAAGGTTATTGACCCCGATCGTCCGCGCAAATCGTCGGAACAGTATTTCAAATCGTCCGAAGAAATGTGGGATTTGTTTTCTGATTTGCCCGAAGCGTGCGAGAATACGGTTGAAATCGCACGTCGGTGTGGTTTTATGGTAAATGTTCATGAAAGACCATTGTTGCCACGTTTTGGTGATGACTTGGAAACCGAATGCCAGATGCTGCGCGAACACACTATGTCGGGACTGGCGGCGCGCATGCGCGAACAAGGGATTACTGATACCAAGCCATATTACGAGCAGGCGGAATATGAACTGGGCGTTATTATCAATATGGGATTCCCTGGGTATTTTTTGATTGTGGCGGACTATATTGATTGGTGTCGTAAAAACGATGTTTTGACGGGCCCTGGGCGTGGTTCGGGGGCTGGGTCTATTGTTGCGTGGGCGTTGGGTATTACGCATGTAAATCCGTTAAAGTACGGATTGCTGTTTGAACGTTTCTTGAACCCAGATCGTATTTCTATGCCCGATTTTGACGTGGACTTTGAACCAACGGGCATTGAACGCGTGTTGGCGTATATTTGCGATAAATATGGCCATGATTCAGTATGTAGAATCATTACATTCGGCAGTTTACAGGCCCGTGGCGCGATTCGTGACATTGGTCGTGTGTATGGGATTCCGTATTCTAAATCAGACCGCCTGTCTAAACTGATTCCCCAAGATGCAAAAAAATTAAAAGATGCCGTTGACGCATCGTCGGAAATTCAGCACGTTTTGGCGACAGACGAAGATATGAACAAGGTTGTGTCTATTGCTGAAAAATTAGAGGGGTCAATTCGAAATCTGGGGCAACACGCATGTGGTGTTGTTATTGGTGACCGCCCAACAACTAAAATTGCACCGGTGTATCGCGACCCCGCCAACCCATTGCCATCATGTCAATTTGATGGACATTATCTGGAATCGGCGGGGTTGATTAAATTTGACTTTTTGGGATTGGAAACGCTGGTTGTATTAAAGTATGCGGTGCGATTGATTCAACAAACGCGTGGTATCAATATTGATTTGGACAAGATTCCAGTTGATGATGCAAAAACCTTGGCATTGTGGCAGCGTGGCCATACCGAAGGTATATTCCAATTTGATGCCCCATTTGTACAACAGACCTTGCGCAAGATGCGGCCAACCAGTTTCTTGGAAATTTCGGCGTTAAATGCGTTGAATCGCCCAGGGCCTATTGCATTTATTCCACAATTTATCGCCCGTATGCATGGCGAAGAAGCGATTGAATATGTTCACCCAAAGGCCGAACCAATTCTGAAAGAAACGTATGGAATTATCGTTTATCAGGAACAGGTTATGCAGTTGACGCGTGCCTTGGCAGGATTTAGCCGTGGTCAATCTGATACTGTGCGCAAGGCCATGGGTAAAAAGAAGTTAGATTTGCTGGCGCAACTGGAAGTAAAATTTATGGCCGGTTGCGAACAGGAACAAACATTGAATCGTGAACAGGCCAAAGACCTGTGGGAAAAGTTCAAAGAATTTGCAAAATATGCGTTTAACAAATCGCACGCTATTGCCTATTCCATTGTCGCAAACCAGTGTGCATATTTGAAAGCGAACTTTACCCCAGAATTTTTGGCAGCATCAATGTCCAGTAATCTGAATGATACTGACCAGTTGGCGTTATTTGTTGATGATGCCAAGGCAAACTTTAATATTCAAATTGTGCCACCTGATATCAATGTCAGTGAATCATTATTCACGGTGCGCGATGGTAAAATAATTTACGGGTTGGCAGCAATCAAGGGCGTTGGCACGGCCGCCACAGACGCGATTGTTGCGGAACGCAATGCGCATGGAAAATTCAAAAACCTGACCGACTTTGCAAAGCGTTGCGCCCCTATTATGAACAAGCGTATTTTAGAAGCATTTGCGCGTGTTGGTGTGCTGGATTCGTTACAGCCAAATCGTGCGGCCATATTCATCAATGCTGATGCGATTTTGTCATATGCGTCAAAGTCAAAAGATGGTGCAAATTCGCTGTCGCTGTTTGCAAACACGATTGAAGATGATGTTACCGAAGACAGATTGACCAAGAATTTGACACGCACGACGCCATGGACATTTGGTCAGCGTTTGGAAAATGAATTGGCGGCATTGGGATTCTATATTTCTGCGCATCCGCTGGATCAATTCAAGCATCTGATTCAACGCGCCAAATTGGCGACCAGTGTCAGTATGATGGAAATGGGCGACCGCAAACCTGTTCAGATTGCAGCAAACGTAAATTCTTTTTCGCGTCGTCGCACCAAAACGGGCAAAGAAATGATTACAATCAATGCGTCGGACAGTTTCGGTAATATCGATGCGGTGGCATTCGGTGACGCGGCAGCTACATTTGCCCAGACGCTGTCCACGGAAAACGTCGTGTTGATTTCTGGCAAAACGTCCGCGCGTGATGACCGCGTGTCAATATTTGTGGATTCTATTACGCCACTGACGCAATGGGTGGCGCACGTGGCACGTAAACTGACGCTGGAAATTTATAACAAAGATGTGTTGCCTGCGGTCAAAAAGGCATTGATTTCATTGCCACACGGCCATACCAATGTGATTTTGAATCTGCATGGCGCAGACAAAACAGCATCCATTGCATTGCCAACGGGGGTTGAATTGGGTGCAACCACCGCCAAGGATTTAATCGCATTGGGAATCAAGGTTGAAATAGAATGACGACAACAAAGCATATTCCTGTGTTATTGGGCGCGGTGATGGACGCGCTGGGCGATGTGCGGGGCGCACGTATCATTGATGCAACGTTTGGTGCGGGCGGCTATTCGCGCGCTTTTTTGAATGCGGGCGCATCAGTTGTTGCGTTTGATCGTGATCCGAATGTGGTTGCAGATGCGGACGCGTTGCGTGCGGAATTTGGCGACATGTTTACATTTATTGCACGACCTTTTTCGGCGATGATGGAATTGGACGAAACATTTGACGCAATTGTGTTTGATTTGGGGATTTCATCGATGCAGATTGACGTTGCGTCGCGTGGTTTTTCTTTTCGGGCGGATGCACCGTTGGATATGCGTATGTCGGCATCTGGCGTAACGGCGGCAGAATTTATTCAAAATACATCGGCAACCGAATTGGCGCGCGTGCTGCGTGAATATGGTGATGTAAAAAAAGCGGGCATTATTGCAAACGCTATAAAGCGTGCCGCGCCAAAAACAACATTTGAATTACGTGACCTGATTCATAATCCGCGCGATATCGCGCCGGTATTTCAGGCGTTACGCATTGCGGTAAATGACGAAATGGGGGAATTGGAACGTGCCCTGTGCGCGGTGCCTGCGCTGTTAAATGTTGGTGGCAAATGCGTATGCGTAACCTTTCATTCATTGGAAGACAGAATTGTTAAAAACACATTTCGCACATGGACGTCGCCATTGGGCGACCCGCATATGCCGGTGGTAACAGAACCGAAATTTGCGGCAATGGCCACAAAAACACCAACAAACACGGAATTAGAAAATAATTCGCGTGCACGCAGTGCGCATATGCGCGCGGTCGTAAAATCATATTGACCCACCCTGTGCGTTTTTTGTAGAATTATCGTTGATATACAAGGAAAGGTAGATTAAATGAAAAAGTTATTAGCTTTGTTGTTGGGCATCGCACCGGTGTCAGCATTGGCGAATCCCGCGTGTCCTGTGTGCACAATCGCGATTGGTGCATCATTGGAAATTGCGCGTCATATGGGTGTGCCAGACAGTGTTGTTGGCCTGTGGGCGGGTGCATTATTGGCACTGCTGGGGTATTGGGCGATTAAATTCTGTGACCGGCGCGGATGGAACTGGCGTGGTCGCAACACTATGTTGATTGTGTTGTCGGTCGCCATGATTGGTTTTGTGTATTTGGGGCGTGTTAAATACAACCCCCAGATGATTTGTGGCTTGTTTGCCATGGACCCTGTGTTGTTTGGCACGGTTTGTGGTGCGGTATTATTTATACTGACTGAAAAATTGTATGATTTTATGAAGGCACGTAATGGTGGCCACGCACATTTCCCATTTGAAAAGGTTTTATTACCCGTCGTTGTACTGGCATTGGCCAGTTGGGCAATGATTGTATGTATGTAATAATAAAATAACACAAGGAGAATAAACAATGAAACGTGAATCCAAGAAAATGACATTGGATGAAATGATTAAAAAAGTTGACCAATCCAAAAAAGTAAATCCGTTGGATTTATCGTCTGATCAGGATTTGTCGATTGCGTTGATGAATTTGATATCGTTGGAAGAACACTTCTTTTTCAGTGGTGCGAAAACGCGCAAGACCGGTTTCTATGATATGATAAATACGGTTCGTGAAATGCGCAAAGAACTGATGAAACGAATTGTAAAACCATCTTCTGCCGAAGACGGCGAAGTATGGTGTATATCAAAGCACTTGTTGGCGGCATCTATGCGTTTGATGGAGGTTGGAACCAAAGCATTGGGCGCAGGTAACACCAAAGATGCGTATAATTTGTTTAACAAGGCGTATGATTTGTATTCTTTGTTCTGGGGTATCAATATGAACCTGATTGATTTGACAGGGGTAAAGCAAACTGCACCGGCGGTTTATGAGCACGCAATGACGGAATGCAAGTTAAAACAAGATGACGACAAAGTCGTCGCGTCCAAGGGCGCAGCAGGCAAAGCCGACAAATCAACCGTTAGTAAATTGGGCGACTGGGTCAAGAAAGCGGTAAACTGTTGTATTGAATAAATTCGGTATTGATTCATATGTCTGAAAAATGATATAATGCGTTCAAGAGAGAGTAAAAAATTGGCAATGTGCACGTCAAATTTAATCAAATGTTTTATGGCGATTATGGTCGCTGTTTCTGCTGGTAATGTGTCGGCGGAACAGATGCCAAATCCGCGTGCGACATCTGGGGTTGCGTCATCTGGGCGTGACGGTTCGCGCAGCGTCAATCGTAACTCGGGTTCTGCGACCGTGTCGCGCGTTGCCACAACCGCACAACGCAGAACAACAACATCACGCGCGGCGACAACAAATAATATCGTATCTTCACGCAATGCACGCACGGCGGTAACGCCGGTCGGTGCAACGCGCAGCGCAACGGTTGCTCGTACGGGTGTTGTGGGCGCAATGCGCGCGGGGTATGCCCCAACGGTTACCAATGTGCGCGTTGCCACGACCGCAAACGCATCGCGTGCGGCGGTTGCACGCGCGACGGCGGTGTTTGACGATGTGTCCAAGATTGGCGGGGGCTATGCCACCTGTCGCGAGGCGTATTCGACATGTATGGATCAATTCTGTGCCAAGGCAAATGATACATATCGTCGTTGCTTTTGCAGTTCTAAATTCACAGAATTTCGTGATACAGAGGCCGCATTGGACGAGGCCAAAAATCTGTTGGTGCAATTTGAAAATAATAATTTGAACGCTGTTGACAAGACCGCGGCCGAGGTTAATGCGATGTACACCGCAACCGAAGGTGAACGTGCAATCAAAAATGATACCAGCGGCGCGGCGGCCATGTTGTCTGAAATTGGCGATTTGTTGTCTGGCAAGCGCAAGGTGTCCGCCAGCAACAGTGGCACATCATTGGGTGTGTTGGATTTGGACTTTTCAACCAATCTGGACGATATTTGGAGTGGCGGCGACGCGTCGTCTATATTTACGTCGTCTGGTACAGATTTGTCCCAATTAGAGGGTCAGGCATTATACACACAGGCGCAAAAGCAATGTTTGTCGTTGATGAAAGATGCGTGTGAAAACAATGCCGTTATGACCATGGCCAAGAGTTCGTATAACATCTTGATTTCCCAAGATTGCAATGCGTATGAAAAGAAAGTAAATTCCCAGCGCGAAACGATTAAACAGACCGTGCGTACTGCGGAAAAGTATTTGCGCGATGCCCGTTTGGAAGAATATCGCAGCCATAACAGTGCGGACGTCAATGAATGTATTGCAAAAGTGAAAACGGCAATTACCGCAGATACAGCGTGTGGCGCAAACTATAAAAAGTGCCTGGACTATACCGGGGCATATGTTGATGCAAATACTGGCGACCCAATTTACAGCCCGCGTTTGTTTGAACTGGAAAATCTGATTACATTGGACGGCGCAAATGGTAACACCGATGTATTAAGTCAGAATGGTAAGTTCAACAGTTTCTTGGAAACACGCAAAATGTTCGCAACAACCGCATTGGATTCATGTCGCGATATTTCCACCACCGTATGGCAAGAATTTAAGCGCAGCGCATTGATTGAAATTGCGCAAGCCCAATCGGCCAAGATTGAAGAAGTCAAAATGTCTTGTGTCAGCACGATGGCGGATTGTTATGATACCCAGACAAATGCATTAAAAGATTTTGACACCACAACCGCATCGGCGGCGGGTGCGGTCAGTGCATACGCGGCCAAGGCCCTGTGTCAGGACAAAGTTACGGCATGTGCGGCGTTGTACGGTAATAATACGAGTTGTCAATTTGATGGCAATGGTAAATTGACCAGTGACGCGGCGTCTTGCGGAATTAAAGCGTTGTTGGCGTTCGTTGACAACGTTGATACCGTTCGTGTTGCCGAGGGATGTTCCACCGCCATTGATAATTATGTAAAACAATTATGCACACCATCAACCGGCACCCAAGGGTATCCGTGGAATTGTCGTCGCTATGGTCAGACCCAGTTACGCAGTATTATTGAAAACTATGCGGTACAGAATTGTAAAGACCCAACCAAAGACAGCAAGCAATTTTCTGAATTGCCGGATCGGGTAAAACTGCAGGTAAGTCAAGCGATTAACGATGTCCAAGAAGAATTGGACGACCAGTTAGCAGATGCGTGCGAATCGTTGGATGGATTCTGGACGGATGCGGATGATACGGGTAAACTGTTGACGGCGTTTTATTCAACAACATTTGGTAAATCCGAAGAGCCAACGGATACCAATACGAAAAAAAATGCGTTGTCAGGGCGTTGTGTTGAAAACAGCGAACGTACAGCATGCTTGGCATATAACACAGGTCGCGAAACACCGGTTGCCACATATGATTCTGTACGTGGTTGTGTGCTGACCGATGTTTGGTATCAGGAACGTTGCACCGCGATGAACGGTTATTATGAAACAGGTAATTGTTATCTGGAAAAAGATAACAGTGATGTTTTGAAAAATTTTGTTGAACGTGTGTTACCAAAAATTACAATCATTAACAAGGACAGCAGAGGCAGCACATCTGGCGGCAGTACGTCCAGTGGCAGCAGCAGCGGTTCTTTGCCTGTATCGGGCTCGTCTGGTAAATCATATGGGCCTGTTAGCAATTATCGTAATAACAGATATGAATTAGTTGATACGTTAATATAAAAAACGCCCGTTTGGGCGTTTTTTATTTGTTTTTTTATTCGTTTAATTGATGTTATTTAATGAACGCAACATTTTCATGACCATTTGACGTTTGTCATCATCGGGCAGACGCCAGTACAGGTTTATCAGTTGCAATGACTCATTTTTTGACAATGGGTCGTCTGATTTCTGTTCGGCAACGCGCCCCGTGGATTTGCCACCACGGATTTCTGTTGATGTATTCCCAGGCAAGCCCTGAAAGAAAAACGATACAGGGGTTTCCAATGCCGTGCTGAGTTCAAACAAGCGCGACGCAGATATACGATTCCCCGCGG
>ERZ1034873.543-NODE-543-length-19528-cov-7.700406_pt1 | contig 19528 bp, 20 predicted proteins | sample MGYA00520689_ERZ1034873 | MGnify/ENA primary metagenome ERZ1034873 (study PRJEB33766, sample SAMN09781722) | gut metagenome | biome: gut microbiome | host: Homo sapiens | place: Madagascar | study: EMG produced TPA metagenomics assembly of the PRJNA485056 data set...
ATTTTAATTCATTTTTTTATGAATAGATTTTACTTGTGTCGGTATTTTTGGTATAAGAACTTGAAACTGATCCTTATCTAGATAAATTCCAGTACCTGGATATTTATGCTGTTGAGATTGTAATGGTCTATGAATTTTTAATTCAGGATGTTTTACTGCATATACAATTGCATCTAATGACCACCCCTTGCGAATTTTATTAGAAACATAATTCGGCTCTAAATTATATTTTAAACAAAAATCAGCCCAAATAAGAGTTTCTTCTCCATCGTTGATATAACAATTTGACCGTAAATTTCGCTGTTGTTCTTTATTTGTAGCCCATCTACAATTCCATGGTGCATATGGACCATTCACATCACGACGATCTATTGTTTTATTCTTATCATATCCATTTGCTAATGCCCAATTCATAAAATTAGTAAATCCTGGATTATGTAATTTATAAATTTCTTGTTTAGATAATCCATTATTTAACCATTCATCACAAACATATATTCCTCGACCTCCATAACTTGAATATGAATCAGTCGTCGAAATATAACATCTTTTAATCATCCCTCTATAGATATTATATAATCTACTACGAGACATGTTGTGAGTTATATTAGCCAATGTACCGTAACATCCGCAACTTTTAACAGTTCCTTTACGTATTGCAGTACTACGATTCACAAATATCTTTCCACAATACGGACAGACACACTTCCAATATGTCTGATTTGTATTATCTTTATGATCAAATTCTAATACTTTAATTCCATTGATTATCTGCCCTGTTATATCTTTAAATTGTGTATCATGAACACATTCTAATCGATAACATCCACAACTTTGAATCTCTCCAGATCTAAGACTCCGCCCATTAACTATTGTAATCTTTCCGCATTCACATTGGCATTTCCAATATATTTTTCCAGATTTAGTATGATCATATTCAAGAACTTTCAATCGACCGCATGTCTTACCTTTCATATCAATCATTTTCATAATATTTTATAACCTCCTTAGGGTTTCTATTCAAGGTTATAATATATAGATAAAAGATTTTTACCCAAGATAAGCCCAGGAAATAAATCCTGGGCTTTCTTAGTTAGTCATTCATCAATGAAGAAAAAATATCATCCATATCCATTTTATCACCACGACTGAAATTATCATCGTTGTGAATATCATCTCGAAGTTCTTTTGCAAGTTCTTCATTCTTTTTCTGAGCGATATCTGGATTATCCAAAAGTTTCTCACAGTTACCACGAAGTTGATCATAGTAAGCAGAGAACAATTCTGGATTAGATGCGAATACATCAGAATAATTCTTGAACGTAAAGAGTTTATCAGGATGTTTATCTACAAAATAGAAATTACCCTTCTTATGAAGATCTCCAGTTTCTTTACCATTCCACAGATTGGAAAGAAGAGGATCATAACCATTCATATTTGTAAAACAAAGCTGACAAGTATTCTTTCTTGAATTAGACTTACATTTAGCCCAAGATGCAATAGCAATATGACCCTTAATTTCATCACCAAGGTTTACGGCAGAGCTGGAGATAGAATTGATAGATTTAATAACATCCAAACGAAGAATTGAAGAAGACAAATAAAGTGCACGCTCGCCTCCAGCGATAGTTTCCGAGGCCTTTAAAAAAATTGCTTGTTTGACTGGTATACCCATAATCGCAGGCATTTTATTAATATGATTAATTGAGAAGATAATAATATTATACTTCTTCGCATAGTTAACCATCTGACTATACAATGCAGAAATTACCTTAGCTCTCTGTGCACCAGCAGGGCCCTTAGTTGCATCATTATAAATATCCTGAATGCCACCCTTCTTTGCATCTACTTTAGACGGATCATCAACAGCCTCAATCAAAAGTTGAGTCATTGAATCGACTATCATTACCGTTGGCGGATATTCAAGAACAGGTTTACCAAAAATATCCAACATAGGACAAATAGTAGGGTTCATATAATCTATCTTATATCTAATATGCTTTTCAAGAAGATTCATGAACTCAGTATCAGTCGTGATCTGATTAATCATAACACGGTTAGCAAGTTGTTTATTTGTATAATGAGAAAGCTTCTTGGCATAATCCATTGTAAAAGTTTTCTCAGTATCCACAATCTGAATAAACGGCATTGCTTGCTGAACAATCTCTTTCATCTTGGGAGGTGTATTTTCATTGATATATCTCTGCTGATAAATCGGAGAAAAGTACGGCTCAATAATAGCAACTGCCATTTGAAAAGCCAAAGTAGTCTTACCACCCTGAGACTTAGAAATAATTGTATTCACAGAACCAGAACTAATACCTACATTATGATAAGTATAGATCGGTTCTTCATCATCATTATATACATTTACGTAACTACCACAACCATAGTCAAGATACATAAATCCCGTTGGATGCTGCGGCATTGTTGTTGCATACATAAATGGATTATCTTTTTTCGTACCACCAGATTCATCGAGGAACTGTTTAAAATCCATCATAGAGTTAATTACCTCCTGAATTAATTTACTATGTATACAAGTGTCTGTGGAAATGTAAAAAAGAAAGAGAGCCGAAGCCCTCCCTCTTTTAATTCTGCTCACGATTGAGAATCGTTCTCTCAATCTGCTTTGGCATTCGTTTGATCATTCTGTGATATAAGATTTCTCGAATTTTAACAGTTTCTTGATAAGAGAATCCCAAAATCAGATAGTTCGAGAAACTATCAATTACAGGAATAACTTTATCATCATTTTCGAAAGTATTCACTCGATCAATCATTGTCAAGAATGAATCATAACTATACCACCCGACATATAATTTGTCATCAGGAATATTTGGATTATTCAGATAATTTTTCACATCCTGAATAGACCAAGATGGATTTGCAATCACGTAATTAGGTCGATTGATTACAAATCTCGTGGTGGGATGTAGGTATGAAGTCACTCCATCTTTTGATCCTTTACAACAATGCATCACAAAAGATTCACGTTTCTGAATCTGATCTGGAGTGTTTTCATAATATGGTAGATAGTTGATTCGCCGCTTTGTATTCTGGAACAAATCAATTGCTACACCATAGGGCGGGAAACATGGGTTGTTAACCTTACCAATAGAAAGCTTAATCGTTGGAGGCCAACCCGGGGTACAATACAGTTCCGGAAAACTTCTGGCAAGACAAAAGACAATGTTACCATTCTCTTTATAATACCGAAAGAAATTTACTAGAACATTTTGAGTTAAACCCAGATATTCTTCATCAGATGCCAGTTTATGAATGATAAAATAACTGGGTCGATCAGGGTTCACCACATCTGGGGAGAGGATGTACGTATCCTCTCCCACAGTAGTGGCAAGATTGAAATTCTTTGTATGAATTTCATCAGCAGTCTCAATGTTAATGAAGCCAATGATAACACCATTATCAAGTCTTATATAAAACTTAACAGGGTAACCAAGCTGACCTACATTGAAGTACTGAGGATGGTCATATTCCCTGATCTCAACAGAATCTGTAAAGATCATATAAATACAACCTCCTATTTACTTATTGTTTTTCTTCTCCTTCTTTTCCTTGGCAATGATATCATTGACTTCCTTCTTAACCTTCTTTGCCTTCAGGGGCTTAAAGGCCTTCTTGAAGCCGATATCAATTTCCTTCAACTCCTTGATCATAGGCTTGTTCTTCTTATAGAACTCGCCACCAGTCAGACGGAAGTTATTGGACTTGTTCTTCTTGTACGCCATGGCATAAGCCATAATGATGGGAGCCCGCTTCTTTTTCTTGAGCTTCATCATATAAGTGTACAGAGCCGCGATCATATCCGAACTATTGGAATCCACAGTCATAGCAGCACCAACTGCCATCTGGAAGCGACCAGGATTATCCTTCGGATACGCCTTATACATTTCCTTCATCAACTTGATCTTCTTCTTATCGGACAGAACCGAACGATTGAAAATCTTGTGAATAAATTTCATGTTGTTGATCGGATCACCATATACCTGAATCGTCAGATCACGGGTATAGGTTTCCTCAACCTTCAGCTTTCTGGCAAGACGATATACCTTCCAATACAGGATAATGAACGTCTTACCAAGCATCTTATTACGCTCATCATACTCCTGAGTCTGCTGAGCATACTGGTTTGTTGCAGACTTCTTATAGGCTTCTGCCAACAGAGTCCGCAGGGATTCAACCTGATCATCGGTCAGATCAGTCTTGAACTTACCCTTCTTGGTAATCTTGCAGTGATCATTTACATACTCTTTGAACCAAAGAGCAGTAGACAGATTGGCGAATGCATTCGCCACATATGTGGGATACTTACCTCGATGTTCTCGATTAGCAGTTACCTGATCGAGAATGGTATCGATCTCATCATCGAAGATCTTAAAGATATCCTGCTGTGTCATGAGATCGATCTTGTCCGGCTGCTTGAATTTCATTGCAGCCCGGTTCTGGAATCCATCAGAACCTTTCTTGCTCATATTTAGTTACCTCCTATTAGATATTAAAAATGGACTGGAGAATATTATCCCCAGTCCATTTCTTCACTCTTATAATATATATCTGGAAAAATTATGTGACAGAAGCGATAACTTCATTCACATCCAGATCAGTATCAATCTGACCACTGGTAGTAGTTTCCTTATCAGCACGATCAATTGTCCACTTATATACATTGAACATATAGACGATCATATCCAACAGGAACGTCCGCAGAGCTTTACCAAAGTTCTCTTTACGAGTCTTAGAAACAGTAGCTGGATCCAGCAGAGCCATATCGATAGCATCACCCAGATTCAGTGTGCAAGCGATCTTAATACTCTTAGGATCTTTCCGTTCACCAGCATACATAATATAAGTGATCTCAGAATCCTTCAGCAGACCATCTTCCTCAGCAGGATTCGTATACTGAATATGAATCTTAGAAGTAGCCAGCATGATATTGATCATATTAGAAGAGACACCAGACTGATCCATATACATCGACATCATAGACAGGAACGGAGTCTCAAAATATTCAATAAACTTATTGATCTTCTTCTCACTGGCAACTGTAGTATCAAGCTCCTCATACTTAATACCAGACTGCTCCAGGAATTTTGTCATATCAGCTTCCATCATAGATTTATAAGACTCATAGAAGCGATACTGGACAGGACGATCAGAAGAACCAAGGAATGCCTTAGGAATCTTATTCTCCATAATGCTGGCAATGGTTTCAACTACCATCTTACGGATGAATACAACCTGCTCAGCAAATCGATTCATAGAATAGTTCGTGAAAGCCATATAAGCATTCTGAGGAAGCTTCAGCAGATCTTCCTTACTAACCTGAACATACTGAAGAGCAGTCAGATATCTCTCAGTATCAAAATCGTTCTTCATGAAAGTAACGACAGCACTGGCGATACTATAAACTGTATAAGTATCCCAAACACCAACATACTTCATCTTTGCGTCGTCAATGCTGGTCAGAATATCATTCGTCACATACTGAGAGATTGCAGACAGCATCATACGATCCAGCAGATCAACATGGTCGCCCATGATTGCTTCCAAATCAATATGATGCGTAAAGAAATTCTCAATATCAAGGTTCTTCTCCAGAACCTTAAGCACAGGAATATTCGCACTCTTTACCTGATTCGTAAAGATACGATTCACCTCAGTAACAAGCTTTTTAACAGGAGCTGAAATCTTCTCATTAGAAAGATCCAGCATCTTTACCTTATCCTTATCAAAAGAAATAGTCTTCTTAGCTGCCATATCATACACCTCAACTATATAAACTTTATATTAAAGTTCATAAAATAGAAAAAGAAAACCCGGCGATATTTCACGCCGGGTTTATCCCTTTTACTCCTTGAAGAAATCAAGAGCGGACAGATCCATATTCTTCGGAGCAGTCTTCTTCTCAGGCTTACTCAGAGGATTGTTCATATCACTCATAATATCAGTGACAGAAGAAGCAGTCTTCTTGATATTACTCATGATTTCATCATATCTCTGCTTCATGATCATCAGTCGATCAGTAGGCTCAGAGTTGCCCGTCATTACAATGGCAATGTAAGGATCATCGGAAACTTCCAGATGGAAGTACCGGACTGCAGCATTGCCATATGTAGCACAGATCTTAGTCAGTGAAGTATCAGCATTCTTAACAAAGGTCTCAGGACCCTTAATGAACAGACCAATGCCGTCAACCTCATTAGGAGCAGGGCTGTTGGTATGCTGAATCATGTCCATGATATATTCATCGATCGACTTACCAACAGGCGGCTTGCCTTCCTGACCATAGATGCAGATACGTCCACCAACATGATTCAGAAGCATATACATATCACGATTATCAATCGCGCTGATATTGGTAGGACCAAACATCTCACCAGTCAGAATCTTAACCATCTGTGCGGCCTGCGTATTTACCTTCTGGTGAACCTGAAGTTTAGAAGAGACATCAGGATCATTATTATCCAGAATGATGTATGGGCAACCAGTCTTCTCAACTTCAGACTGCCACTGCAGTGCATTATACATAGCGGTTGCATCTTCAGTCAGAGAGGGATATACACCCAAGATGATAACAGGAATATCCATATTATCATTCAGGAACTTGGCGATCATCGGAGATACGCCGCCGCCAGTACCACCATCGGCAGTAGTAGTAACCAGGATATATTCCAGGTTATTTACTTTATCAGCCAAAGATGAAATAGCCTGCAGAAGTTCCTGTGCATAGCCGTTGGCACTGCAGAATACTTCCTTAGAATAAGACCGAACCTTACCAGATCCATCCTCTTCCTCCGGAATAATGACTACATCAGCATTCAACTTATCCATACCTCTGGTAGAAGTATTATACGCAACGAAATACGTATCCGGGCATGCCTTGTTGATTTCCTGTGCGATATTGCAGCCACCGTCACCGGTACCTACAATAATCAGATTACGGTTGACAATATCTTTGATACCATCAGCCAGAGACAGTCGAACATTACGATCGGTCTTTGCACGTTCGATCATTTCAGTGATCTTATCATCACTGATAGACGGAGTGGGGATGCTGGGGACAGTAGGAGCGGGATTCTTCGGGGAAACATTGTTGTTAGTGGTTTCAGTTGCCATGATAATAGTCCTCCTTATTTTGTTGTTTTCCATAGTAGATTACCCCTTGCTTTTATGTCAATATTTAATTGTAAGTTGATCGCTGTATATCAACGCCGTCTCTTGCGGCAATCGATACAAGTTTACTATAGTATTTTCCAGATGAATCTCCAGAGTAATGCGTAATCATGGCTTCCAAATTACCATTATAATAATCATCCATCCAATCCAGAAGATATACTAACATTTCAATGGCAATGTAAGGATCATATGCCATGCTATGATCATAGGTACCCTTACCATTGCCCATCAGGTCCTCATAGACCCATTCACCAGTGCTCTCAAGGAATCCACCCAAGCCTCTGGCGGAAGTTGATGTGAGATTCGCTTTTGTATCAAAGTGACCCTCACATGTTATAATTTCCCACATTCTATCAGGGTTAACATCATGCTCTTGACAGAGCTTATCACCGTATACCATAACACCAACAGTGAATCCATCACCGGAAGATACACGGTTAAATACATATGTGTATTTGTTCAGTACGGCAAATACACTGGCAGGATCATCCTGCACATCAGTCATCTTGTCAATTACTTGATCAAGATTCTGACTCTGTGACATGAGCTTGGCATCGTACGTAGCCAGCTCTCGGTTCTTCTCAACGATCTCATCGCTGAGTTCAATAATCTCATTCTGATACCCAGTACGAATCGTACTGTTGATACCAACTGCCAACGTCCCTATGACGAAAGCACAGACGATTATCCCTGCCACCAATCCATAGATGATACCGTTGCGATTGATTTTGTGCCTCCGGATTACATCCATGTACTTTAAGCTAGACATCTTTCTTTACCTCGTTTCGTTTGGTTTGCTTCATTGGTATAATATATATCTCAATGAATTATATATAAAATAGGACGTGCTAGCCTGGTGAGTGAATCCAAGCTAGCACATCTCTATATTACACATAAGATAATGTTGGGATCAAGAATAGAAAGATAGCACCCGATTATTCGTTATCCTTCTTAATATCATCCTGATAATGCTCGATATCGGAGTCCTTTACAGAATCCTGTCGACATCCGGGCATAGCAACTTCCGTCATGAAAGTCATACCCTGTCCCTTCATCTTCTCAGCCATCTGTGCTGCAAGAGTATTTCTATCCATTTCATTGACTCCTTTCTTTAACGTTTAATAGCGTTTTTGTTTTCTTCCTGACTCTTCAGTGTAATGGGAAGCAGATAACCAGATTCATCAATCAAGTTAGATACAATGCCACTACCAATGATAAACGCATTGATCGTATTCATCGCAACCTTATTTATAGGATCGTTAGGTAAATCTTCTAAAGATACTTCACCATCCCGAAGAATCCGTTTCTGCATTTCAAAATAGGCAGCTTCATCATCAGCCATAGGACCAAAAGCTTCCTGTGCACATGCATAACATTCCTGAACCATCAGAGAATAAGCTTCAGGCTCTGTAATACGTGCGGTTTTATCATGACCAGTAACCTGACCAGTTTTTGCATCTCTCTTAGTATTCGTTAATGATGTATGAGATTTCATAGCGACCATCTGTTTTAATCTCTTGATAGGAACATCCATAACCAATACTGGATAGACAGATGCAGGAGGGTTGTTAATATCACCAGTAATATACGGCTTATAAACAATCTCTCTTAGTTTTACATTGTGCTTCTTGGCGAGTTTCTCAACAAACTGAACAGTTACTGGATTGTTATACGCTTCATAACCTACCTGGATATACTTATCAGGATTCTTAAAGAATTCATCAAAATATTCATAGAACTGCTTATCAGTCATGGGCTTCAGATAAGACCTTAAACGTTCGGTGTTCTTTCCAGATGGATCACAATCGTCAAGGAAACTGAACAGCTCAGCTTCCAGATCTTTACGGACAGACATCGCTATTCCTCCTTAACGGAATTTTGCTTCCTGATTGATAATAAAGATAAAGAACATGTACAGAGACTTCTTATATCCAAGTCGTGCAGTCTTTCCATAGTTCTGTCTACCAACTGCAGTCATATTCTCATTTAGCCAATCATCAAGCGTTTTCTTAATAAAAGTCATCTGCTGATTATCACTGTTAGAAGCATAGGCTGCTTTCATATAACTAATAAACTCACCACGGCTCACATAGTCAAAAGAATTACCTGAGAGAATCAGGTAATATTCAATCACACTACTGATATAGTTCTTCATAACGCCTTCATCGGAGTCAATAATATCATAAATCAAATTCTTCAGCTTCTGAAGAGAAGTATCAGATCGCGTAATAGAATACTTAAAGTAACGTTCATCAAATTGATGGTTAATCAATTTGATATATACTCGAGTCGTCAATCTACTAATTGCAAATGAATTGTTATCCATTTCATGATAATCACTCTCAGAATAAGAATCATCATCTTCATTCAAGTAATTACCAGACTTCTGATTATTGTAGTAAGCATTTGAAATCTTTCTCAGCTTACCCTTCAAACGATCCCATAGGGCATTTATTACCCATGTGATATCATCGTCTTCGCATTTTACAATACGACTTTTATACGTATCAAACGTAGTAACAGCGTTATCATCTAACCACTGTAACAGAGAAGCCATCTGTCTGATCTTAAAAGAGTTATCCAGATGAGCAATCGTATAACCCATAATCTTATGATTATTACCATACTTATAGAAACCACGATGCAGCGAAGTATACATCATCATAGACATATACACCATAATCTTATGGGCTTCTTTTTCTTTCTTCTGTTTAATGAGTGTATTCATAGTAAGAATACAAGCACAGTAGAATGGGTTTGACTTAATCTTATTATTCTTAGGAATCGCTTTTGCTTTATTAACCTCTTCAACCATTACTTCCTGTGGTACGCCGATATTACTATAAATCAAGTCACGATCAGCATCACCGAAAGAATATCGATTCGTAAGATTCAATGTCATCAGAATCTCAGAGTTCTTATCAATATATTTACCAATACCGGTCATGATATTCGTACACGCCTTAGGTGTAAGTGCCTTATCGATAGTAGGCCCTAAACGTTCACGAAGCATTAAATCACCTCGTTTCCCATGTTACCTTAATATTATAGGTTTGTTCACGAAAATATGATTTAATACAAAAAAAAAAAGAACGAGACCGAAGCCCCGTTCTTTTTTAAATTAATAGTCGATACAGATGATCTCGTGATCTATGTCTCCGAAATCATCTGGGTATGGTGTTTTTCTAATATCAATATCAATTTTATTACTCACTGTCACTCCTCCTTCCTTCGACATTATGTACGAAGTACTGCCTTGAGGAGTGGCAGTCTATCAGTATTCAGTTTACCTCCATTTGGTAAACCGATTTTTACCAAGGCTGCGGCATACTTAGCCTCAGTAGTTCTCGGAAGATTATTCTCTTTTAAAAATCGTTTAATCCTCCTATATTCATTTGTCGGGTGTGGCAAATAAATATATGTTTTATCTGCTCTTTGCTCATTTGTGATCATTAGTAATAGATAACCTCCTTTTCAATCAGTTCATGCAGTGTTCCTGCAAGAATGTGATAATTAAGATGAGAAACCAATTTCTTGGCTTCTATTACCGTATAGACTGGTAGTTCTCCATCTACTAGTCTATCATGATCAGCATAATATTTTTTGAGAAGATCAGTCATGCGAAAGACCATCTTCTCAAACTTTGAATAGTACCGAAACCATTTAGATTTATATATTTGATTTCGACGCTTTTCATGATAAATGAAGAATCTACACCCTTTTAGATCTTCATTTATCTCAATTCCCAACTTATTATCATCTAAGTTAATAAACGATTTTAATTGGGGCCTCGGCTCTTTTGAATGAACCAATATTGAAATATCATATGAAGCCATTTTATTGATTCCTCCTTTCTACTTATATAGTATATATCTGAGGATATTTGAATAATCAGAAAAAGAAAGGGACCCGAAGGCCCCTTCTCTTACTTGGTTACTTCAATCTGATAGTACTCATTCCGACCCTTCTTAAGAGCCTTGACAGGAGTACTGATAGAAGTTCCAATTCTGAACTTAGTATTGCATGATCCATCCTTCTGAATGAACTTCACCATCGTACCAACTTCAATATTGAACTCTTCCTTACCAATCTCATCATAGTAAACATAGGGCATATGCTGAGGATCAATGGGAATCGCACCCATAATCTCTTTACCATTCAAGTCAATATAAGTAGCCTTACGCTTATTAAACTTGAGTAGTCGAGCATCCACAACCTTCACATACCCAAATTCACCATAGATCATGATATAATCAGCAGGTCCAGCCATAAAGAACGCATGATGGATTGTACCAGGATCAACCTTGATAATACGATTACCCAAAGCCTGTCGTTTCAATACAGGAAAATCTTCAAGCTTCGTATAATACATACGATCGTCAGCAGCCATGACAATCAACCCATTATGCTTTCCATTGATCGGAACCGCTCCAGCCAATTTATCTTCAGTAGGGAGATTAATGATCTTGGATTTGGTAGATTTCAAAACATCATCCAATTCAATCACCTTACCATAACCCATAGAAGTTACCAATGCCAGGTGAGTCAGATCCTTCGTGATAGGAATCAATCCAACAACGTTCGGGAATGCCACCTGAGCAAAGGAAATGGTAGCGGTAGTTGCATTGAATGCATAACCATCCAAGAGTTTGATCATACCAGAATCACCAACAATCAGAATCTTATCAGTGTTCTTGACTTCAACCATCTTGGTGGTCTTATCCAATCTACCACGAAGAGCTTTCTGATCTTCTTCCGTAGAAGCAGTCATAAACCCTTCACTATTCCAATAGATCTTCTTCGTATCATCAGGATCTCCGGTTTGTCCACCAGGTTCCAAGTTTGTCAGCACAGCAAGTCGGTCCTTGCCATACTTCTTAAGACCATCTTTCAACTCTTCTCTGATTGCTTCCTTAATAGCAGTCTCATCAGATAGGAGTTTCCGATACTTCTTATAGTCAGCAATCGCTTTATCCCGCTTCATCTTCAAATCGTCAATATTGACTTTATTCAAATTACGAAGCTGGAGTCGAATTACAATTGCCGCCTGGAACTCAGTAAACCCAAAGGTTTTCATCAGTGCCTTGATCGTATCAGCATCATCTTTAGACTTCTTGATAATAGCAATTGCCTTATCAATATTTCCAGATTCCAACAGAATACAAGATGCCTCATACTCTGCTCGATCACGTGCTGCTTTCAAAGCAAGCTGATGATAATAGCGACGCTTCTGATCATAACGCTGATCAATCCATCGAGTCAGTATCTGTCTCGGTGTAAACTCAAACGGCTGATTATCCGAAATCAACGTATAGCGAACACCTGCAGTAATACCAAGACTTGTAGAACGGAATAACTTTTCAGCCAGAGCATTTGGATCATAACCACGCTCATATTCTACAATGAACTCAATACCACCAGGAGTCCTATCCGTAACTGCTACTTCGATATTCAAAACTTCAGGAAGTCTCTGTGAAGATTTAGGTTTCTTCACATCTTCTTCTTTGATCTTGATAATCTCATTACGAACAACAGCACCTGTTACATTGATCGGAAGAGAGGTAAATACAATCGTATACTTATCTACGATCTTACCACGCTCATCGCGCTTCTTATCAGTCACGATTTTATACTGACCTCTCATACGAACAGAGAATGTCTGCATATCGAAACAATGCTTCAGGTCTTTCTTATTCGTAATGGTAACGGGGATCGGTGTATCCGGATAAATCTCTACCTTACATTTCGGATCATCCAACATTTTCAATGCAGTATTAAAGATATCTTTGGAGTTGAATGCACCCAACCAGGCAGACGCACCTTTACCAATACCCAAGTTCCACTGCATCAGAATATTGGGATATCGAGATGTAAGATAGATGGGTTCCTTCTCAGAATAGTGATAATTATCCTTTACATCAAAGATGGGATACTTAGCACCCATCTCTGAGAAGAAACAATCAACTGCATATTGAGCCAATCCTGCAGATGCATAACGAGGCGCTGCCGGTTTCATTGTTTCCATATTACCAAAGTTACCACCCGGTTCAATATATGGAATCATCATCGACCGAGAACGACCGAGTCGATACAGAGTATCGGCTACTGAAGCATCGCCATGTGGATGAAATCTTTTAACAACAGAGCCGGTGATACTGATAACCTTTTCCATCTTATTTCTGATAATACCCTCGGTATAAAGAGTATACAGAAGCCGACGTTCAATTGGTTTCAGTCCATCTTCCATCCATGGAATATTACGACCAACGTTCATATTCACTGAATGATTGATACCTTTCTCGTACACATAATCAGCAATATTTACTTCGGTCATATCCGCTACTTTATCCATACCGAATTCATCAACAAAGATGTCAATGAATTTATCTGGATCTTTTGGAATCTTTGCTTTCTTGGTTTTCTTTTTCTTGAGCCAGGTATCATACCTTCCACCAGGGATTGGTTTTAAGGTAATGAAATCTGACGAAGATTTCTTTGCCATGTTACTGTCCCTTCTTCATCTGTGCATACTTCGCTTTCAGTTCATTCAGGAATGCGATCACAGACGGGAAGGCACTATAGTCCATCATGGACAGATCAATCATTTTACCACAATGATCACAATGCATGATCGGAGTGGCTGCACTCAAGATCTGATTACCAGCCAGAGGACTATCAATTCTCATCTGCAGATCGTCATCACCTACCGTATTACTTTGTCCACAGTGAGGGCATTTTTTAAATGCCTCTTCACCCTCCAGGAACTTCTTATAGATCTTCAGCTCAGAAGGATCAGTAATCTGAATGGTAACAGAAATCAGCCGACCATCTTTCTTATCGGCTGCGCGAATACGAACCTTATTCATCGTCATCCTCCTCATCTTCATCATACTTTTTGATATACTCTTCTACCTCAGGAATAGCATTCGTGCGAATCTTAGCGAGATTATATCCAGTATTGTTAAAGCAATACACAACACCATAATCAAACCAATCTGTCATATGATCACGAATCTTCTTAAGCTCCATCTCAGACTTATTATCCCATCCTTCAATAAATGAGATAGCCAATTCCAGCTCTTTCTCATTTATCTCTTCTCTAATGAGACCAAGGATTGCCATAAAGATCATGGCCCGTACATCAGTTGTAGAGAAATCCGCAGTTGTATACTTATGACCATTAATCTTTTTATCATAAATCTTAATCATCTCAGGAGTCACATTAAGAAGATCGAAAGTCTGACACCATACAACCTTATTGGTAGTACGATCATAAACTTCCAGCTCATAACTACCACCAAGAGGAGTACCACGACGCATAGTATCAATACGAAGCTTATTTTCTCTCAGACGAACAGCAGCTTTCTCAAAGCAATCATAGAAGAAGTTACTGGCAATATCACCGGTAATAGATGTGTCCTTAGTATGCATCAGTTTGTGGTGCATCGACATAAGCAGGGAAGCACCAATATGCTCCTCAACTACTTCAGCGATGTTGAAATCATCCCAATCATCGTCATCATCGTCCCAATAATCATGATCTTCATCAGAATAACCGTCGGGACAATAAGTGCACCAGGGCCCACCGTGATAATTGCATCCAGATACCTCTTCCTTATCTTCACCGTCATTGGTAGTTGCATCAGGATCAGGAGTCTTAGATTCATCTTCCTCAACCTTCTCAGAATCCATCTTATTCTGAAGTTCATCCAGACGAGTGCTCAGTTCCTTAGCGACACTACTAAGACCATCGACGATAGTATTAAATGCGTCAGAACCAACATTCTTAATTTCAGTCTTGATCTTCTCTATGACTTCCTTGTTATTCAGATACTTACTATCTTCATACTCATACATATGATCGATAAACTTCAGAATAGAATCTGTCAAAGTATTCTTATCCTCTTCAGCATTTGCCTTCTTCATAGCCTCCTGCTCCTCAGCGATCTTCTTCTCGGCTTCCTGAGCTTCTTCATTCGCATCAATGAAAGCATGAGCAGCGATGAACTCAGTACGGATCTTCTTCGCTACCATATCCAGCCACTTATGCATATCACCAGCCGCACTGCAATCAGCAATAGAATCAATGACATCATCGATACTATCAAACAGCATGCACAGCGATTCATTGACCAGAGGCTTCTTGCCGACCTTAACTGCCTCCATAACGTCATTGCTATACTGGATTGTAAACGTAAAGTCAGTCCTAGACTTAATGCTGCACTGAGCAGTGATCGTATCGATACAGGGGGTATAGTCTACAAACGCGAAAGATGCCTGATAAGTAAAATCATCTTCCCCGTTTACCACATCATCACCATGCTGCACTGTATAGATCAGAGCCTCCAGAACATCATAACCACTGAATTCACCCAGCATCTTATCGTACTTGCTAAAACCCTTCATTTTCGTTACCTCCATTTTAATTCTTTGTAGTTTTTGTAACATTAGCCGACCAAACAGTTCCATCCTCCAATTCCCGCTTGGCCGAAATAATATTTCCTGTTGCAGATCTTCTGAGCTCAAAAAGTCTGGAACTCAGGATATCTGTGCTCATTGAATGATTGGAATTCCAGAACCGTTCGATATCATTCAGAACTCCATCCAAGTTCCGTTCTTCTCTTGCGAGAATCCCAGCAAGCGTATTACGGATCTTTTCATACGCTTTTGTTTCATCTGTGAATTCTACACGATTTAGCTCCTTTCCATCGATTCTTTCAATGTATTTGTATACACACATAATACGGTTACCTCCTTTGTTAAATTAAAATTATACTAGTGATACAGAGCCATTCCATATCACTAGTATAATATATAGATGAATTGTTTACGTGTCCAGTTGGAGAGGATCCGCTGCAATAGAGAACAGAATTCTCTTTCGTGCTGCAGCATACTCTTTCTTAGTAGACATAATTACGCTGATCTTATCCATATCTTTTTCAAAGTCCTTGAACTTAAAGATGACCACAGTTCGGCTCTTGGGATCCATACAAAGCTCACGCAATGTCTCACCATTCACCTCACCAAGTCCCTTATAACGTTCTACTCCATTCGGGATATACTTACGAAGCATATGCATAACATCATACAGCGTCTGATCTTTCTTTCCACTAATCTCATAACCACTCAGAGAACCGTTTGCTTTCTGATATTCCTTAAATCGCATAACATGCTTGTGGAAATGTTCATCAATGGCGATATTGATATAATCACCCTTGACATCACCATCAATCACAAGCGTCTTGTTTTCGATCAGTACAGCAATACCAGGAAACTGTCTCAGTTTAGCGGACCAATAAGATTTCTTCTGATCATCAATCTTACCGTGATAATGCCATGCAAGATACTCCATAAATTTAGGATCAACACAATAACGATTGGCAAGCCTCTCTAAGCGAATATCATACTCAAAGTTTCTTTCGATAAATTCTCGAAGCTCCTTCTTACCGAACACCTTACCATTATATGATATAGTTTCCTTGTCGATGAACGCTTTCGTAATCTTATCGTAGAAATCCTTCTGAGATCTCACATAAATATTCTTGCCATTTCCTTTCGGAATACGATATGCCGGAGGAAGGATTCTACCAACCATTCCAGCATCAATAAGAGGCTTACAATGCTTTGCCAACAGACAGATCACAGAGATAGCAATGTCATCACCATCTACATCAGAATCTGTCAGGGCAAGAATTCTATCCATGATACATTTCTCTGGATCACATTTTTCACCAGCAGAAATGCCACAGATATCAAGAACATCATTGAATGTGGATTTAATTCGACTAACGGCAGCACTCTCTGTATCAAACAAATTCTTCGGTCTACGAATTGAATAGATTGCTTGATTATGAGGATCTCTACCAATAGCCGCGCAATCTGCAGCTGAATCCAATAGCTGCGCTATTCGACCATTTCTTCTAGTGTTTGTCTCACGACAATCAACTAGTCTACCGTTTCGGTTCTCAAGAGCTTCGTTCCCTAAAACTCTAACACGTACCAATAGTGTCCCTACTCCCCTCCCAGAAGGCAAGGGGATGGCCTGTACAGGTTCTTTAATATATGATATACTAAAGCTTCCCACGAGACTAGGTTATCAGTTGCGAATTGATAACTTTACCCTCGTTAGCACACATACTGTGTACCCGTGTGGTGAACACGTAAAATAGATAAAGGCAATTTTTCATCAAAACCTTCTACTAACAGCAATTCTCTGCTAGTCGTATCAAGATTCTCCACAATATCAAGATACTTGTCAAGTCTATCCTTAGAGAATGTATTACCTACATCCTTCTTACGGATTTTCTTAGAAGCCATACGACCTCTTGCTACACGCTTCACAAACTCTACAATAGGATTTGTAACATTACTCTTAGCGTCAGATAGTGCTTCATAGACTGCGTCACGTACTGCAATTTTAACTTCTTGATTTGAGAGCTGATTCTTCTCCTGACCCATATAAATAGGAGATACCACTTTAACAGTAACAAACGTACATAATCCAGAAGTCATATCAGAAGGAAGGATATTCAATTCCTTGTCCTTACCTTTAAGTTTCGGAATGATATCCTCTTTAAAATACTTCTGAATACCAGCACGAAGGCCATCAATATGAGTACCACCCATATAAGTCTTGGCACCATTCGCATAACTAATAATAAAGTCGTCTCTATCATCTGCATCAAGAACAGCTTCTTTATATGCAAATACGATATCGATACCAACTTTATCCGTAGTCAGCTTATCATCCGTAATATTCTTCAGATAAGTCACCTTGCGTTTATCAGTTACTCTAATGATAGGAGTATCAGGTTTCCAGAGCTTAACTCGATCCTCAATATCTTTTCCACTATACTTAAGTTTCTTTAACTCTTTCTTTCCATCGAAAACAGTCAATGTAATCTTAAGCTGAGGATACAGATATGAAAGATCAGCAAGGCGTTCATCAAGATCTTTCCAAGTTGCTTCGTGTGAATCGATAATACTGGGATCAATATGGAACTTGGAATAAGTTCCATGTTTATCAGACTTACCTTCTATTTTCTTGATCATTTCACCATCTTTGAAAATATACTTCAAAGATTTACCGTCTCGCATAGAAGTAAACTCACAAGAATCAGACAAGAACACAGCGGTCTTTAGACCATGACCCCATCTACCTGCAGTAGTAAGATATGCTGAGTTTTCACCATTATTAAACTTACCTGATGCAGCAAGTTTTGTTAATACATCAAGAAGTTTTTCCAACGGAATACCAGATCCATCATCCGCTACTGAAAACTCTTTTGTCTTCTCATCAAATGTTACATCCAGATGACAACCAACAGAGCCAGCAACAGTCAACTCATCTGAACTATTAGAATATACTTCTCCACAGATATGCAGATAACCGTTTCGATATATATCTGGAACATACATCGATGGATTTCTGCGTACTTTTTCTCGATCTGATTCAATAACAACAATTGAATCAGCATCATATTTACGAGCCATTACTCATTCTCCTTATTAAATTTCTGAACGAACTCCTGACGTTTGATAATCTCAGGATCTACAGTAACACTAGAAGTATCTTTATGAATGAAATCAGACGGATATACGAACTTTGGTCTATCTGAATTCATTGGCTTAATATCCTTTTGTTTCGGATATGTATTGTCCTTTTTCTTATTATTCCCCTTCCAAACAGAAGAGGTTGGCTGATTACGCATGAAGCGTTCAAAAGCTTCTGCACAAAACAGACACAGAGTCCCTTTCTTCATAATGGACTCTGCATTATTTTTACCCGCAACGGGTTCGTACATGATATCGAAACTGACCTTACCATCAGGGATATCATGTCCACATCTTTTACAAATTTTACTCATTGGAAATCAAATCCTTTCTTTTGTATTCTTTATATAATATATACTCCCATTGAAAATACGTACTACCAACCTCCCATATTGATAACAGTATAACATCGTTGGTTAATATTTCATTTTAAAAGAGAAGAACCCGACTAGGTAGTCGGGTCCATTCTTAATCTCTCATATCATGTATTTTCATAGCAAGCATTTCGCCGCGTGCTAAATCAAGTATCGGCTGATACACCTTATATATACGTGGATCCACTTGTGAATAAGGCAGTGGGTCATGACCAAACCATATTGGTTTCATTTCATAAACCATACATTTTTTCATTTTTGGGTCGTTGGCTACAATTCCAGGAGCAATAGATTCCAATGGCTTAAACTTTGGATTCACCATTGCTTCCTTTGGCATAAAGATGCATCCAATTAATTCAAACCCGTTCTGATAATTTTCAAGAGTATAATAAATATTATTG
>ERZ1034873.545-NODE-545-length-19416-cov-5.902639_pt1 | contig 19416 bp, 35 predicted proteins | sample MGYA00520689_ERZ1034873 | MGnify/ENA primary metagenome ERZ1034873 (study PRJEB33766, sample SAMN09781722) | gut metagenome | biome: gut microbiome | host: Homo sapiens | place: Madagascar | study: EMG produced TPA metagenomics assembly of the PRJNA485056 data set...
TCCTTCATTTTCTATATATAGTATAACAAAAATTTATGGATTTTTCAAATTACGAATAGAACTCATCTTTAATGTAGGAAGTAATCCATTCTTCTTCATCAAAATCTTCATACTTAGTTATGAATTTATCTAGTTCATCACAAAACAAGTCGTAAGCATCTTTATCCAACTGTTTCGACTCACATTCTCTCTGAATCTCATAAATAAGAGCAATAGATTCATTATCAAATACTGGACGGGTAATGTGGCTTAGAGAACCACCAAAAAGCAGTCCGAAAACTACACTCTCAAAATACCAAAAATCCTGATTGATTTCATAGCACTCGGGGTACAAAGAGCAATCAAGATAATCTCTAGGATCAGTACCATTCTCAGCGATGTAGTTATCTACTAGCTTGCTAGGCGCGCAGTCAAAAGTCTTACATAACCGGTACTTCTCATCTTCAGCAAGAGAATCCATCAAATCTTCTACTTCATATTTAATATCAAAATGTTTTTCGTTAATGGGTTTTACAACATTAAGACTGATATTGATTTGATTATCATCTTGTCTAATAGTACGAGTCCAAATGTCCATAAAAACAAGGTCATTATTCTCATTCGCGCCAAGCAGATAAGTACCACGCAAATATTTATTCATATCCAAAAGCCTCCTGCACTTTCATTATCGTGCACTTTTTAATATGTTAACCCTTTAGCTTCTTTTCCAACTTAACGAAATATCGGCACTGGCGCACACCGTTTCTGCGGCAATAGCACTTTGTATAATATTTCTTCCGACTAACATTGCATTGATGAAAGATGCAATACCCCAACTCACAACCCTCCTACATACAGTCGTACATTTCGCGCATTTCATTAATCATGTTATTGATATCTCGCACGAAAGAATTACTTTCAATCTGAAACTCATTAAACCATGGTGTTGGGCGAGGAAACTTAATTGATGGGTCTTCTCTACACACTGGCATAAGCATTACCAAGTAAAGGCGCGGATACTTACTACCAGAATGATAATCATACCACCTACACTTCACAAAATCAAATCCCCAGCGTCCATTTGTATTTTCTTCGAGAATCTTATTCCATTCTCTCAGCTTCTTATGACAACGATTGCGAATCTTTCTTTCTCTCTTAGTCATACTACATATACCTCACTTATTTACTTATCTTTAATTATCTTTTCCTTTAGAGCAACAATCGCAGTGTCCTTATCAATATCACTAGTTCCATCATAATCAGGGATTGGACAAATAGAAATTTTCTCAATTTCAATCGTGGAAGAAGAAAGCCATTCCTGCACTCTATCAAATGCTTTAGTAGAATCGTCTGCAAGAACTACTCCCCAACAAACATTTCTCACATAAGCACCATCCACATATTCGCCATACTTGCACTTATACTTGAAAAACTGCTTATTTTCCATTTTTTCGCGCTCCTCTCTATTCCTTAGTCCCACAAATCAAAGAACTTCTGATAGATGAAATTAAGACCTTTTTTAAGTTTCGCATCGTCAATATCATCAACGTCCCATTCTTTTTCATCCTTACAATGAAAGCACATTGCTGCATCGTAAAGGTCTTCTTTCCATTTCTCCCAAGTATATCCTTGAGGGTATGAAGTTGCCATTTTACTAAAGTCCATCAGCAGGTGATGAAGAAGATAAGTGGATGTAGCATTCACGTTCCATACGTCAGCATCACAATATCCTTTTGTAATACGCTGACACGCATACTTGATTAGTTTAGGCAGCCGCTTGATTTTTCCAAGGAAGGTGTAGTGTAAAAAATAATAACGAACGTCGCCATATGGATAGGTTTTACGCTTTTTCTTTCTCATATTCTTCCCTCACTTTCTAATATAAGTATATAATAATTTTATTAGAAAATCAAGTATATAATAGAGATAAGTTTATACGGCGCGAATATTACAAATATAATCATCCATATCTCTGACCTTTTGCGCGGCCTCGCGCAGCAGATCGCCCATGTCAATAGGAATCTCCCATTCATTCTCATCGCACCATTCTGCATATTCAGTAAGCTTTGCAATTAATTCTTCATTCGTCATTCTTATTTACCTCCTGCATACTTAACTCAAAACAATGTCTACACATTCTCCCTAATATTTGAAGATTCGACGACGAGCCACCCATTCCACCTTTAATAAAATCCTCAGAAGAGAAATCTACAACGTCGCCGTATGCTATGTATACAGGTTCGTTGTGGGCGATTACCTTACCACATTTTATGCAAGTATTTGTCATTCCTATTTATCTCCTATATATTTTAATCATAGACTTGTGAGTACCTTATCTCGTATGTTGCGTACTCACCAGTTTCTCCACGCTGAATTGTAATATATTGTGGCCATTTCTCATATGGGTTATATTGTTTACAAGGTATAATTTTCAAGTTAGCAAAATGACCTCGCTCACACGCTTCGCAATTACTCTTATCGTTATATACGGCGCCGCATATCTCACAAACATATTTTGTTTCTGCTTTCATAAATCTTTCCTCTCTTTTATTGCTACATTTTCTATCCGCTTTAAGATTTCAGACCAACAATCTATACACAAATCACTAGTAGTACCAATAGAGAGACTTCCATTTAACTTATAAGTTACAGTACCATCTTCTCCATAATATATAATCTCTTTTCCGCATCTATCACAAAATGTTTTAATCATTGTTTCTTCTTCTTTCTAAACAAGAAGTATCTCTTATTCGCACTTACAGGAGGGGCAATACATCATTTTTATTCTCCAGCCATTTAAGCAACTCAAGGCAGCATTTCAAACACAGATCACACTCAGTCGTTAGTTCATCATACCCTTCCACAGTATTACTAGCAAGACCAGCCTCGCTGTGCAAACCAAAATTAGTGACTTGCTTTCGACAATTAAGTCTCATTCCTCCATACTCGCAGTCTGGGGTTTCTGCTCCACATCTATCACAAAACCTTTTTAATGCCATCTTTTTACGTCCTCCTGTTTTACGCAAATATAAATCACTTTTGCTCGTTCTCCGATAAAATCTCTCGCAGGACTTTCAAGAGATCCATTACTCCATTATCATATGCCATAAGGTAATAGCTCTTTAAGGATTCTGGCACCCACGACAACCGTTCTCGCGTCATATGCCTTATCGAATCAATTAATGCAGAAGCAATACGGTCTAATTCATGTTCTGTCAATTTTGATACCTCCATCAATGCTTTGTTGCCACTTTCTTTGGTTCAAACCTCCCTATGAACGCCATAGCTTGGCACCACCCGCGCCAATACTCGCTGTTCTCCTTGCTCGTATCTTCTGGCACTTCATTATCCATAGCATCCAGCAATCTTGTACGGCTGATGAATTCCCTGCCAGATGACACACTGCTGATTGCTGCATTATAACCACTGCGATACACTTTTATAAACAGATCCCATAGCGCACAAAACATTAAGCGTAAACGTTGCCATTTAGTAAACTTACATCCGAACAGTGCTTCATAAAATTCAATATCCCGTTTCGTTACCAATAATTAGCACCTCTTGTCTTGGGCTAAAAAATCTCTCTCTTACAACTATAACTGCAAAAATCATCTGGATATACGCCTTCATCCCATTGCTTACACCATAGAACTCCTTCAACGTACAAATTCTCTCGACTATCTTCTCTATTTAACTCACGGTGATTATCACAATTCTTACACCGTGTCACCGGTACTGCATCAACAGTTGGCGCGTCGTCTATCAAGGTGTGCATTAGTCGAATCGACGTCCCACCTGTTACTAACCATCCTTCATCAACTACACTATAAGGTCTAATATGGGCGCGCATCAAATCAGCATCAACAAGTCTCATTTGCCATCCCTCCAGAAAATCTCTTTACGATCTTATGGTTTAACACCCACGGAAACAGGGAACTCAGTGTGGAAATGTAGCTCATAATGGTACGGGTCGGCGTGTATGCCGGTGATATCCTCAACAACATACATCGTGTAATCATTGAGATAGATGTAATTCTTCTTGTAGGTGCTAGGGCCAGTCTTGACAGTGACAACCAGCTCATTGGTACTATTGTTGGAGATGTCCATGTAACCTTCGGCATATAGAATAACTAGATCGGTGCGGGCATTATATACGGTGATACGTCGCTCAGATTCAAAATACGACGCTTGTTTGGACATATTATGGTTGACTTTATCGGCTTCAGTACATCCCGTAAGCACCATCACAAGGCACACGGCCAACGCCGCAATCAGTTTCTTTTTCATGTGTTTTTCTCCCTTATTTATTTTTGTACATGGTGAATAATGTTCTCATTTGTGTGGATTAGCCGCTTCAAAATTCAATCGTTATCATTTGTCTTTTCGTTAAAATATTCTTTTACAATCTTTAGCGCAGCGTAAAACCCTGCTAAATATTGAGTTTTATTTCCAAAATCGCCAAGTCCTTCAGTAATCCAATACTTGCTATAATTGGCACTTTCTGAAAGCAACAGATTAATTAATTCTTTACCACTATTATTTGACATTCAGCTTCACTCCGAAAACTTCTTCTGCATTAATATTCCATATCGTGGCAATACTTTTTATCATATTAACGACTTCTGCGCGCTTCTTCTGTTCCTCTACATTCTCTCTGTTTAAGTACGATGCTAAAATTTCAGAATTGAGTTTGCAAAGCGGGCGAACGACCTGTATGCCATTACGTTGCATTCGGTAATTTCGTAAAAATTCATTGATTTTCATGATAATCCTTTCTTTCGGCGTCGCTTTTCTTGAGCATCAGCGGCAACACCGCCTTTGCATAATCACACGCTGCCATATACTGCGCCTTATAGATCGTGCCGCCATGTTCACTCTTGACGCGCACCTTAAAGTCTTCTATTCCACTAAACCAGCACCCGGCGCGGACAAATATCGCTCCGTCCTTATCGATGTAAAAATAGGCCGTCCTATGCTCTCTACCGATATTGCCGATCTGCACATATAGACCGTCTTGCACACATCCGTCTTCAAATGTTGCACGCACGCTAATATGCTCACCTAGCTGGCACCAACCGCCTAGCACACAATTGTTACCTAGCTTGCACTGTTTTCCTAACTCACAGCCATGGCCTACTTCGCACCAGTCGCCTAGTCTGCACCGATCGCGAAGTGTGCATCTATCGCCTAGTTTACATCGGTCGCCCAATATGCACCCTTTGCCGAGTTCACAGTCATCTCCTAACACACAATTGCTGTTTAGCACGCAAAAGTCACCCAACTCACACCCGTAGCCAAGCTTGCACCAGTTTCCGAATTCACATTCATCTCCCAGCATAGCATAATCACCCAGCTTGCAGCAATTGCCGAAGATTACTCTATCCGCAGTATTAAACTCGATAGCAGTGCAATCAGTGTTGTCTGGGATCACTAGATAACCACTCTCATTACGTTTTAGTGTGTTAAACTCTGCTTGCGTCATCTTGTGCATTTTTATTCTCCATCTCCACCACAATCATGATAATATCATAAGTAAAGTCAGTCACGCTGTAAATCCCATGTTAATATTTGAGCTGCAATATTTAATGAATTCGCGACACACATATAAATCAATACTACATTGATATTTCCACGAACTAACTCTATCGACGCTAAACTATGTCAACAATTACGGTGAAGAGCATTATACGAATAGTAATATTGTTTAAGCGGAATGATTTGTTTTTTGTCATTTTACAACCTCCAACAACTCAATCCTCTCACAGCGAATCTTTCCGTCTGTATTATACGGAACGCAAACTCCACACAACCATTCCCAACGAATCAGACAACGCCAAATTTCTCCGCCATAAACTACGCGCACCCATTCTAGTGGCGCAACATTAATACCGCAACCACAGTCTTCCGTGCGATCAAAGTTAACGTTTTCAGTTAGTACCGATCCAGGTTTGATTTCCCAGCTTTCAGGCGGTGTATATTGCCCACGAAAAGTTTTATAGACAATATAGCCATCATCAACACGTTCAAAATGGAGCTTCATATAGTCAATTACACTCAAAAGACCCTTAGCACCGCTTAGATTAGAACCCCTAATATCAGCATGTCTTAGATCAATACCAGTCAGATTAGCACCACTCAAGTTAGCATAGTTTAAATCAGCACGGGTCAGGGTAGTATTATCCAAGTTAGTATAACTTAAATCAGCGTTGTTAAGATTAATACTGTTTAAATAAGCGCCTTGCAGGTCAGCACCCCTCAGACGTGCGAGGCTTAAGTCAACGCCACAAAGATAGGCACAACTTAAGTCAGCATCGCTCAGGTTGGTGTTGTATAGATTAACATTACGCAGGAAAGTGCCATGCAAATTAGCTCGAACGCCATCTTTATCCCCATTCAACCACTTCTTATGAGCTTCCAAGATTTTGTTAAGTTCATCTTGCGTCATATGCGAATCCAAATCCATCTTTTACTACCCCTTTCCTCATCTTTCTACATATATTATAACTAATTTTATTCTAAAAATCAATTTATATATAATAAAAAAGAAGAGTCCTCAATTGGACTCTTCTCTACCGAGTAGTCTGTCTAAATCTTTTTTTTCTTCTTGAGTTATGCGCCCAGCCGCATAAAATTTATCTACAATTGCGCCCATTTCTTCTCTATTCTTTCTACCATACTTAATCAAAAATCTTAACTTCTTATACATTAGACTCACCTTCCGCATCAATATTTGCTAGTTCCTCATTAATGTCTGCTTCGGCAAGTGCAAGTGCATCTTGGATGGCCTGTTTGTTTTGCTCTTCTTGAGTAATGTATGTGTTAAATTCTTTGATATCTGCTAGCGCACCCTGTAAGTCTGAACTCCAATATAATACGCCAATAGCTGGGGTTGCAGAGATGCCAGGTAGGATAGATTTCGCGCGCTGAATAGGAATTTGTAGAATTGGAAGAGAACCGTCTAATTGGGAAAGTATCTCTCTTGAATTCTTATTTTCAATGTCTGTGATGACTAGTAGTTGAGTTGTCCTCATCTGTTATTCTCCTTTATAGGTCTGTGAATTTTTTGACGAATACCGTACCTATGCTTCCTGCGCCGCCAGTGGTACGAGGGGCGATTTCTATGAATTGGCATTTGGTGGATTTAATTTCGCCGGAAGAGTCCATAAAGTATTTATCATAAGAATTATTGTATCTATATTGATATTTTGAAGTATCAAAAAAGACGCTTTCTCCCCCTCTAGCTTCAACCGTACCATTATTTACATAGTCAGTTCCATATACAATGGCTACTATTCCTCCACCGCCCGAACCGCCTGAACCAGGACAACCTTGCATCATATTTGCGTATTGCCTATCTCTTGGCGCTATAACTCCACCTTTTCCGCCGTTAGCAGTAATTTTACCTTTTGCTCCAATTGTAAGCGTGCCTTTTACGAAAAGCCATAGTGCTCCTCCGCCATAAGCATCTCCTGCTGTGCCTGGTAATTCCTCAATCGTGCCAATACCAGTAACAGCAGACTCTGTTTCCATCTCATAAGCCGACCCACCACTTCCTCCAGGTGCTGCACCGCCATTAGAACGTTTATCGCCTTCAATTGGAAATTTTTCTGTTACAGTACCGCCGTTATCACTTGGATAACTTTTATAGTAGTACCCACAGCTAGAGTTAGAAGATTGTCCTCCCGCGCCATAAGTACAAGATGTTGTATTGGGCCAAGTCATTCCTTTAACTGGGCGAGTCTCATAGCCACCACCGTTACAATTAAAATTCGCACCAAGAGGAATTTCATCAAAAGTTTTGGTTGATTCGTTATAAGAATACTTTATAGTATCGCCTCTACTTCCTGCACCACCGCCACCGTAACCTCCACCGAAGACGTGACCTTCAGTACCAGTGCCGCCAGTACCACAAATCTCACCATCAAATAATTCAAATTTTTCTGTTTCTGAATTGTATTTTTTGCCCATAGGCGATTGATATCCATCCCCTCCAGTACCACCTACGCCACCCTCTAAGAATCCACAAACAGCAATATTTGCATTGTTATAGCAATCGCTTTCTGCATCATTCTCAAGTGGAGAACACTTGTCTACTGAAAGAGTGCCATTTATAGTACAATCTCCATTAACTAAGATTATTGTTCCATTACAACGATGAGCGGGTTTTAAGGTAGCGCCCTCTTCAATGGTTAACGAGGTATATTGTTTTATGATCTGTCCAGTATCTTCCACAACATCAAGAGTAGTGGTTTTATTTTTAGCAACAGCGAGCGCGCCATCACTACCATCACCAAAAAGAACATCGGATAGAGGAGGTCTAGATAATGAGTTGATTTTTCCTATCATATTACTATAATACCTCCTTTAAAGAACTTAGCGGTTTTATAGTGACTATCCCAGTATTACCCGCTTCTCCAAAACCTAGTGGACAAAGGTCGTTATATGTTCCTGAAGAGCCTGTTATATTTCTTATTATTCCAGTAAAATTAACTAATGGCGCGCCACTGGCTGCTACAGTTCCGTCATTAACATACCCTAAATAATGCGTATTAGTTTGCGCACCATAACAAATGAAAATTATGCCGCCACCGCCAGAACCTCCACAGCCACCAAAAGCATCACAGTTCGCTATGCGAGATTCTCCAGTTCTATCGTTCTTCATTCCAATTAGCGCGCCAACGCCACCATTCGCAGTTATTTCTCCAGTTTGTTCAATAATCACACAGCCACCCACATATAGCCATAAAGCCCCGCCGCCATAAGCGCGTCCTGCTGCTCCAGAATATCCATAAAAAAGCCCCCCTCCTTCTACAAAGGCACTACCACCAAGAGAGCCACCGCTGCCACCAGGGGAAGCGCCACCTTTTACCGTACCGCTTGCGTGGAAAGAACTTGAATTATTATAATCACCATAAGATCCTCCACCTGCACCATAAGCCCCATTGGTGGTACAAGGCCATGTTATTCCAAAAGAAGGACGAGGCTCACTAGCTCCACCTTTATACTCGTATTCTGGCATGAAGCTAGCAAATTGTGATTTATATCTTTCTCCTCCTCCTCCTCCACCGCCAAAGCCGCCACCTAAACGATGACCATTGCCGCCGACACCACCGAAATTACTAATTCTATCAGCATCAGTAGGAGCGGAAAATTCATTTGTGCTAAGAATCCAGTACCCAGCTCCACCTTTACCACCATTTCCGCCTTTTAGTGCGCCTGCTAATTTTACATGGCGGTCATTCAGTGTTTCATTCTCATAGTCATTTAGCAGTGGCGCGCATCCATCCATAGACAAGTGTCCTCTTATAATACAATCACCCTTTACTAGTATTATCGCGCCATTACATCTATGCTTTGGTTTAAGAGTTGAACCTTCCTCTAAGGTAAGCGTATTATACTGCTTATATATTCTTCCAATATCTTCTTTTACGTCCCACTCCATGGTAGTATTCGCAGGAACTACTAAATCACCATCGCTACCATCTCCGAAAAGAAGTTCACCTTTCTTTAATTTTCTAACATTTGTACTTCCAATCATATTATCACTCCCATGCAATAATCGTTGGAATAGTTATTTGTTTTAGTGGAATATCTGCTGCATATATCTTTACGCCGCCATCATAACTATCTACTACTGGCCCAAACTGACCACTAACAGCATCATCATTACTTAATACCACTTCTACAAAATGATTGGCAGTAACTCCTGTTAGTTTGACCGATGCGACATACCCATAACTGGTATATGTGGAGTCAGCTTTCCAACTACTTCTAATAACAGAAACATTTTTGAAAAGTAAGCGCTTAGTTTGTTTGACATTAAGAGCGTCTTGTGTGACGAAATCTACAGACATTTTATCTTTAAAATAAGAAAGAGTGTCTGTTGTAATTACCTTCACAGGATTTACTTCTGACATTTTTACCTCCTTTTCTACCACAAGAGCGAATTATCGCTCTCGCGGTAGGATTTTATTTAAATAATAAAATTAGCTCTTAATAAACATTGCGTCAATATCACTGTTGGTAGCAGGAAGTAAATCAGCAATATTATAATATGAGGTTAGGTCAATAGTTACTACCTTATCCTTTGAAGGAAATAGGACATCACCTGTACCAGAAGAAGTGTTTTTAACCATTATACTGTCAATTTTATTAGCTTCCGCATCTGCTGGCGCATGAGGGGTTTGAGAGTGGTCATAAGCAATCTTACCTCTATCACCACGATAGGCAGTTTGCTCTGTTTCTCCTAGCGCAACGCCACCTGCAATTTCAACATAAACACTACCAGACCATCTATAAGATTTATTTGTGCTTAGGTCAACATAAATCTTACCATCTTCTGGTGTATAAGCGGTTGTGTAAGCTGCTTCCTTATAAAATTTACCATCTTCTGTCTTTAGATAACCTTCAAGAACATCGTCTACATAAGAGGGTAACTGAGAAGCAGGAACCTTGCCAGCGTCATCTAGTGTTGCGATACCATTTGCAACGCCCTTATCATCCTTACTAACAGTATTTAGAGTATCGGCGGTAAGAGTGATGTTTTCCGAATCTAGCGCGACTCCGTTAATTTTAGTGGCCTTACTTACAAAATTACCAAGCTGCGCAGTAACTGCTTTATTTGAAATGGCGTGGTCGCTCTGATTGTCTAAAGATGCGTCTACAATTGTCTTGTTTGCGCCTTCTTCAATATTTTGGAGTTTGGTGAAATCTGCGGAAGACATTAAACCGTCTTTTGCAGCAGTCGCATTTCCAATATTTGGAATATCTCCAACATTGGCCTTACTATCTAGTGCATCTTGTAAACCAGTTACATTCGCAATAGTATGAGCATGACCATTATCATTAACAGTAATAATACCGCCAGCAATTGTTACATTGCCGCCAGTTTTTACTACGCCAAGATTTTCACCGGCTTCACCGATAGTAACTTTTTCAATTTCTGCCCAAGTACCATCCCCGCGCAGATAAGAGTTTTCGCTACCCTGTATTGGCATAGGAACTAAGCCCTTTGTACCTTTTTGAGTTGCTGAAGCACCTTGAAACACTTCATAAGTCGTATCTGTAAACTTTGCATTCTCAGGTACATCAGCCAACACAGTATGTCCATTAACAGTGTCAGCGTTACCGCCGTTGGCCTTCATCGCTTCTGGCTTATTTAGGATTTCTGCGGCATTACCAGCTTCAGCGTTCCAATCAGGCTTAACATTCGCTTGCGCGCCTTCTGCGATTCCCGCTAACTTTTCTTTTTCTGCGGTCGTATAGTCGTTAGTGGATAGCTGCTTCCCCGCTTCAATATCTACCTTCTTGTCAAGAATATTTTCAATTAACTTAGAATGATAATACTTTAGCAATTCTAAATCAATTAGCTTATCATCATTAGTAATAAACTTATTAACATTTTCTCCTGCCATATATACTCCTCCTTTCCTTATTTCTTATCTTACAAATAACCCGTCAATCTCATCTCCAGTCGCAAGAGTTATACTATCTTCTAATCTCTTAATAGAATCTCTTGCTTCTTGGTCTGCCCCATATGCGGGCTTTCCAGTATCGACTCCACCAATATACCAATTATTATTTTCACCAATCTGAGGACTTTCTCCCGTATCGCCGCGAGGGATAGTAAAATCCAAAACTACTCTTTCTTCTGTTCCAGAATTTACTACTGCGGCGTTAGTCCCAGGTTCGCCAGTTATTGTTTTACCAACTTTTAAAGATACCAACGAACTTCCACCTTCACCAAGTCCATCCAGCAGGCTTCTTAATACTGCACGATTGGTATTACAGGGAGTATTCATGACATAATCAATGACTTTCTTAGGCGTAGCCATTTAGTCACCTCCCAAGTCATTTATTTTTACTTGTTTTCTTTTTCGGAAGAGAAAGAGCTTCTTGCTCTTCCTCTTCATATTCCTCATAAATATCTTCAATTTTACGAAGGTCTTCTGGAGAAAATTTCATATATTTTACTTTACTTCCTTAATGTATCTCTTTGACATATAACCAAGCTTTAGTTCGCCGTTTAGTTCTACTGCTACTCTAGGCCAATCTTCATTTCCTAAGAAAAGAAGCTTATCGCCCTTGTTTACTCGCCCAATAATACTATATTTTGTACTAGGGCCGCTACGCACATTTACAGTAGCACCAGTACACTCACCCCAATAAGGCTTTTTCTCCGGAACACTAGGAGTGCTTGGAGTAGAAGGAGAAGGAGCTACACTTCCGCCGCCATATTTCTTTACTGCCGCAGCAGTAGAAGCGCCATAGTCGCCATCAACGGTAATGTTCGCGCCCTTACTATTCAATTCACGTTGCAGCTTTCGTACTCTATCACCCTTATGCCCCAGTCTCAACTCACAGTTTGGATTATAACGAGTAACTGCGCAAATAATATTTTTGTCACCATACAGTGTAATAGGATCAGTTCTTACACCATAAGCAGTACCACGCGCATGGACAATTCTATCTTTATCCGCAACCATGGCAATATGCGTAATTCTATTAGTTCTAGAGCTGTTTGAAGTGCGCAAAAACTGTAATGAGCCAGGTTCCCTAGCCATTAGCGCAACTTCTCTACCACCCAGCCTCTTACCAATCTCAGCATAAGTAGTAGGCCAAATCAACTCAAACTGGTCATCATATACTTCCTGATTAGAAAGAGGTACTGGCGCGCCCTTACAGGTAAAAGGCGCTCCAACTGCCTTATACGCCCTAGCAACCAGAGAAGAACAGTCAAAATAATCTTCCTGCAAACGTTTGGGCTGGCTATACTTGTAACCGACTTTTGTTAGTGCCCATTGTGCAGCTTTTTCATTAACCGTCATTTTATTACCTCAACTTATCTTAGTTGTTCTATTAATTGTTTAAAGTTTCTTAAAAACTTAACTGTGATTCTAGTGTTATCTTCTGCGTCACTAGCTTGTTCATCCCAATCTTCTGAGGTGTAGCCGCCAGGATGCAAACTATCATCTGCCCAAAGGATATCTGGTGAATTTATTGAAACAGAAACAGATTGTCTGATATTATCACCTGTTTGAAAAGCATTTCCCAATTGAAATAGTAAAGTAGATAATGGAATATAAATACCATTCAACAGAAAAACATGAATAGAATTTCCTGCTGCGTTCGCGCGCATTTGTTGTCCAATGTTTTGTACGTCATCAAACAAAAGCTCTCCAATATTCATTGCTATTGCTCTGGAGAAGGCTTCAGAGAATTGTTGACCTATCGCGCCCTTACACAATTGCACAATAGACCCAATCAGCAAATCTGCTTTCTTGGCATCTACTTGCTCCAATACTCCCTTTAAGCTTGCCGCATTAAACTCACTACCAGTCTTAAATGCAAATCTACCATCATCTCTTAACTTATAGTTTTTCGCATTTACATATATCAAAGCGTGATCGTTAAAATTTTGTAGCTGCTTTTCCATATCGGTAATAATCTTAACAGCTTGCTCTCTAGAGTTACCTTCAATTTTACTATTAGCTTGCTCTATTATTTGTGTTGGCACTCCAAAAGAAACAATAATATCTGCTTTACCTTGTGAAGCGCCAGTATGTGTAAATTTCATTTTATTATTACTCATATTGGATAGCGCGGAGCCAACGAATGTATAGAGATATTCTGCCATACTACCCGCGGTTTGTCCGCTTAAATTACCACTTTTAGCAAAATAACTACTAACATCATCCTTAATAGCTTTTTTCTTTGCCATGGAATTCAAATTAGTAGAAAAGCTTTGCAACACAGAACGCTTTATTTCTTCTGCTAGTTCATCAACTTTATAAAGTTTCATAACTTGGCGCTTTAAGTCTTGAGAAGCCGTACTTGAAGAACTTCTAAGTTCCTTTAAGAATTCCTCATATGCACTCTTACTATCTTTTCCACTATTACTAAATTCTTTAGAAGATAATGCTTTTGCAATACCGTCTGTTATCCAGTCTGGCAATCGTCTACTTAGGTCGCTTCTCATTTGACTTAATGTAAGTTGTTCTGCATTCGTCTTCCCAGCTTGTACAGCAGCATTATAAGTCTTAGACCACTTAGTAATATATGTTTTCTGTAATCTTTGCCAAATTACGCTCTGCAAATACGAACCCATGAAAGTAGAAATATCAATTTGCTTCTGCGCGCCAAATTTCTTACCATCTTTTTCTATACCCAGAATACGATTAATATTTCTTTCATAAATTTCTTTCGTAGATAAAACTTCATTGAATAGTTGTATCAGATTCTTTCCTGCGTCTTGCGCACCCAGATCAATATTAATCTTACCGCCAAAACATTTTTGCAATACCGCATACTCTTTAGCTCTTTCAGCTTGCGCCGCTGCCAATAAAGTATTACTAGCATATTCATTATCACTAACTAAATCAACATTTCTTTGAAGAGAACTCAAAGCATTTTTATAAAGTCTTCGCGCCTTGGGGTCTTCACTATCTTTCAACCTATCATAATACACATATCCTTTAGTAAGGAGATCTCCTGTAAAGTCTATAATCATGGCTGAACCTCCTTTCTTTGAAAATGTAATTTTTTATTATTCTTTCTATAATAAAAAAAGAGGAGTAGCAGTGCTACTCCTCATAATTTTCCTTCATCATATCCCTAAGTCGTTCTTTCTCTTTCATTTCCTGAAGAGTGACATAACCAAGCTTTCGGTCTGCCGCGCACAAAGGACACGAACAATGAACTTTATTCTTGGAATAGTAGTGAACGGGTTTTAACTCATCCTCGCTCCATCCTTGAATATGCTTAAGGATATTGTACTTACGGCGAGCTTTATAGTAGTCTTTCTTTCGTTTTACTCCACGAAAGGAATTCTTTTCGAGAGGTTCTTCTGTAATAAGTTCATCTGTAAGAAAATCAACATATTCCATAATAACTTCTGTCATAGGCGCGCCTCCTACTTTTATATATAAAACGAGAAAATCATAAATTAAAAAATTTTGAATTCTCGCAGTAGTTCTTCAATAGGATTTACTTTATAGACATAAGTTGTTCCGAAGGGCTTCTCGCACGAGGATGCGGTGTTAGACTGGCAATCACATTTGTCATGCTTACAAACGCATTCATTAGTCTTCTCTTCGGTTCCATCAACAAGCTCCCCTTCATCAAATTCATCTTCAACCTTATCTGTGGATAGAGCCAGAATAGCGGGCATCTTGTGATACTTCTCACAGTAGTCCTTAGCCATATCCTTCAAAGTATAGAAAGCCTGCTTGATTGCTTCATCATCCTTCTTGCGGGTTTCAGTTTCCTGCTTCTTCTTATTGCACTTCTCTTCACATTCAAGTGCATCTGCTTCATCAAAATAAGTGCGTCCACAAATTTCACAAGCATAGGTATGAATAGTATTAGTCTTCATATTTAATCTCCTTCTGTTGGCGCGGCTAGGAAGAATTGAACTTCCATCGAGAAATTAGAAGTTTCTTGTCCTATCCGTTAGACGATAGCCACAACTTACAATTTATAACTTAGATTTAACAACTTTCTTAGAGAGATACTTTTCTCCGCAATTAGGACAGACATAAGATTCAACGTAATGATATGTTGACGGAGGAATAAAACGAGTTATCTCTTTTGCAATAGAAGCTTCCATAATATCAAAGCTTTTCCCGCATTTTTCACAGTTTAAAAGAATTTTTCCCATTTTATTACTCCTTTATTTATATTATAGAGTGTTATTAAACGGATGGATCGGGGCATTCTTCCCAGTCTACAGATTCAATTTCACCACGATCATAAACTTCATAATCATCTACAATCAAATCTAAGTCAAAATAGCAGTCATTATTATTTATAAAATTAAGAGGGTCTTTCTCGAACTTTTCAAACTCTTCATCCGTCAGTTCTAGATCGCCTTCAAAATGGCCATAACGCAGATGTCCAGCAAGATACTCAAGCGGTGCATAAACGTGAATTTTCTTCATGGGGACTCCTTTCAGTCATGAGGTAAAGTTAATGGTGGGGAATACGGGACTTGAACCCGTATGAATTTCTTCGAAGGATTTTGAGTCCTTTGTGTCTGCCAATTCCACCAATTCCCCATATCATACCAGCCTAGGAGATGGCTGATATGAAAGTCTCACTTACTTCGTTTTTGTATCCCGTCATTTTCGCTAATGCCACATATCGCTGTCCTCTGCGCGCCAGTGGTAATTTAGTGAGAATCCGTATTAACGGTTCATAGTTTACGTTTTATTTATAGAGGTGTTGAGCTATGAAAGCCACCTCATTTAGCTTTTGGTGGGTGCGCCCTATCCCACATTTCCTTAAGGTGTAGAAGCGCATTTTCTACTTCAAAAGCTGGTGGAGTGGGTGACGAGGCTCGAACTCGCAAAAACAACCAGATTGGAAATCTGAAACTCTACCATTGAGCTACACCCACATAAGAAAGTTAAGATGTCCTCGCTCTCAACTTTCTATTAATTATATCAGGTTTTTCTGATATAATCAAATTTATAAGCGCACATGGTTAGGAGATGCCCGCGCTTATATGGCAGAAGATACAGGATTCGAACCTGTGATGCGTTTCCGCATGACGGTTTAGCAAACCGTTGCCATAAACCACTCGACCAATCTTCTAAGTGATGAATGAGAAACCTACCGCAACTACTATCAGTGTCACTTCGTTTCTCATGGTTTTTGCAGTTCATCTCTGCTCACAGCTTTATGGCAGTTCTGGCGCCCCTCTCCTCTAGACATCAGCATTTCAGCCTTTGCCATTATTCGCGCGATGAGGAGTTAGGAAATTGGGCTAAGTGGGAGACTTGAACTCCCAGTCTACGGATTACAAAACCGTGGCTTTACCAATTAAGCTAACCCAGCATAAGGTTCCAAAAGGAATCGAACCTTTATCAACTGTTTACGAACCAGTCATTACACCATTCAACTATGGAACCATATGACCCAGCATCCGAAGAATATCATTGCGCACTGACGAGTTTCTCATAAAGAGCATAACTCACTGGGTCTATTGGAATGCCGCTTTCTAGAATGTTTTGAAAGGCGTATGAAAGCGGCAATGAAACAGTAGCCTTTGGTACGCCCGCTGAGACTCGAACTCAGGTAAAACAAGCCTTATAAGGACTCCGCTACAACCAACTTAGCTACGGGCGCATAAAATGGAAGCTTTCTCCAAAGAGAGGTTTACCAACCTAATAATGGTTGCGCCGTCAGGATTCGAACCTGAATCTCGGGAGAATGAGTCCCGTAAGCTACCTTTACTCTACAGCGCTATATTAAGCAAGCTCCAATATTTCTTATAAGAAATATTGTGTTTGCCTATGGCAGTCGCGCTTCGATTCGAACGAAGGAATAAACGGGTCAAAGCCGTTTGTGTTAACCACTTCACCACGCGACTATAATAAGAGAATTTTTTATTGAAAATAAGGGAAAACTCTCAAAACCTTATCATGTTTCGTCATGAACGCACCATCGCTCCCAGTCAAAGTGTAACTGGTTGGACTTCGAAGCACCAACAACTTAAAAGCTTTGTAGATAACGCTTTTAGAACGCTTAGAATTCTTGCTTCTAATATGCAGCAACCATTTTTAAAAGAGTAGGCTGGTTTCGCTCCACCTTATATATTAATTATATCAAATTACGATAAATTTGTCAATTTCTGAGTAGAGGTCTTTATCGCTTTCAAACCAAAGTTCATTGAACTCTAGCGCATAAAGCGCGCCCAGAATGGATTTTGCATTTACGCAATGACCTTCGCCATCTGTAATGGTGGCGCGGCCATCAATGCGGCTCATCTTATTTGCAAATTCAGTCGCATCCTTGGCAGTTTCAAGATGAATCTTAACTCTCATACTTAATCCTCCTCAAAATTTTTAATTGCGCTTCGAAAAGACTTTAGAGAAGAAATTCTCACTCTCGCAAAAGGCTCTTCATTTTGAGGATCGGAAAAGAACTCAAAGAGTCCTTGTGCAGGATAGTAAAGAACATACATAAAATTAAAGGATTGAAGTTCAGGAAGAAAATACTGCGCGCCAGTGTATTCATAAATGATATCATCATCGTCTTCCATTGTGGTATCTTCGTAAATAGTAAGTCTATGGGCATAAGAAGCGATAGGAATACCGGCAATATAAAGAATAAAGCGTTTCATTTTTTCTTCTCCTTCTCTAAAATGGTGAGCGTGGAGGGAATCGAACCCTCGACATTTTGATTAAAGGTCAAAAGCCATACCACTTGGCTACACACTCAAGTTTATGTATTAATTATAGTAGGTTTTCTTAATAAAATCAAATTTTAAAGTATAGGAAAATCAAAGATTCTTTGATGTCGCGCCAGTCAACCCAATAATACCCATCTTTTGTAAGTATTTTAAATGCGCGAATCCATTCACTGCTAGAAACAGAGTGATACTCATTAGCTTTTGTAATTATTCCACTGAAATGGCGCTGTTTATCTGCCCCCACTGCTATGATATAAGAATCCCTAAGAAGGTTAGTTAGTTCTTTCCAATTTGCACCTGCATTCTTTCCAAAAACACTATGAACTTCATCTTTATAGCCAAACCTGTCCATGGTAGATTGCAAAATGCTTTTAATGTATTTTACAGCGTCAATTTTTTCCGTATTTAATTGTTTAAGACTATCACTAATAGAATTATCGACCGCGCGTAGAATAAGCTTTAATGGAACTTCAGTTTTAGAAAGAATGGCTAAGCCCGCGCACGCATAAAAATCATCTTCATCTTCTAAATAGTCTTTATTCTGGTTGTAAAATTCTAGAATATTACCTGTAATGGGAGACATTGCAGAACCAACTAATTTTACATTAAAACCATATCTATTAAGAATATTAGTGCTACATCTTTCCACAATATCTCTCACTTCCCATACTCATCACAAACTTCATCAAAAGACAAACTATTCAAATAGTCAAGAGTAAGTCCGCGAGTAGCTTCTTCATCAAGTTCTACAATCTTATACCGAAGAATTTCATCTCTATTTTCAACGTATTTAAGGAGAAACTCTTCGGAATTATAAATTTTAGCCTTTTCATCCTCTGTCATATCTTCATATTCATCAAGAGAACAAAAATCTGCTACTGTATTATTAAAAACTTCCGTATTAATGTCGTGATAAGACTCTACAACATTAATTGCCAAATCTATTGCAGTCTCTTCTGCTTCTGCCATATTATTGGCTTCAGTTATCAAGTAATTGTGCCTACCATGAAGTCTCATATACATTTCTTCATAAGCATAGATAGCAAAGAGTTTCGACATTACACATTCCTCACTTTCATAATACAGTAGAAAATAGCGGTTAGGTGAGCAGTTTCAATCTCACGATTCCTCTATGGGTTGCACTCTCGCACAGTCCCACGGATGAGGCTCCTATTGTCTTAGTAACTTTTAATGCTTGTTTACTAACCGCTTATCTCATTTTCTATATATAGAATAGCATATTT
>ERZ1034873.546-NODE-546-length-19415-cov-9.715289_pt1 | contig 19415 bp, 23 predicted proteins | sample MGYA00520689_ERZ1034873 | MGnify/ENA primary metagenome ERZ1034873 (study PRJEB33766, sample SAMN09781722) | gut metagenome | biome: gut microbiome | host: Homo sapiens | place: Madagascar | study: EMG produced TPA metagenomics assembly of the PRJNA485056 data set...
TACGTGCCGTCGTCGTTCTCACGGATACTCACGCAGCGGAACAGGCGCTGGCGCAGCGTCGGCAGCTTCAGCCCCCACACGCTGTATCCGGCAACGCCGTCAGGAACACGGCTCACTTTTACCTTCACGCCGTCGGTGACGGACTGGACCTCCACGCTGACCGGATTACCCTGACCGTCAACCAGGCTTATCAGCGTGGTACCGGAGGATGGCAGCGTGATTTCACGGTCGAGCGTCAGCGTCCGGGTCTGGCTGTTCACCGCCAGCACGCGCCCGCCGGTGCTGATACCCGCATAGTCATCATCGCAGATTTCAATGACATCCCCCGGTACATGGCGAAGCCCTTCCGCACCCACGCTGAAGTCCACGGTCTGCGTTTCCAGCAGTTCCGTTTTAATCAGCCACAGCCCGGCGCGGTGTGCCTGCCCCCGGCTGGTACAGCCAAAGGCATCCATCTTCGTGACGTTACGACCGTAACGGGCAATGGCCTGCGTGTCCTCCACAAGCTCTGTCGCCGTCTCCCAGCCGTTATTCGGGTCAATCCAGTTCACCTCAACGGCATTATGGCGGTCCTTCAGGGCGCTGAAGCTGTAGCGGAACGGCGCGCCATCATCCGGCATCACCACATTACTGCGGTTATAGGTCCACACCTTATCCGACGGTCGGTCCTGCACGAACGTCAGCGTCTGCCCGTTCCATACCGGCATACAGCGCATCGCCGAGCAGAAATCACTGAGCACATCCCACGCCTTGCGCTGTGTGGTCAGGTACGCATTACAGGTGATGCGCGGCTCCGTGCCGCCAAAACCGTCCGGCACCGACTGATCGCAATGCTGGCCGATGACATACAGCGCCCATTTGTCCACATCCGCCGCACCAAGACGTTTCCCCATGCCGTAGCGCGGATGGGTCAGCATATCCCACAGACACCAGGCCATGTTGTTGCTGTATGCTGGCTTAAACGTTCCGTCCCAGATACCGCTGTATTGCCGCGTCTGCGGGTTATAGTTCGACGGCACCTGCAGAATGCGCCCGCGCAGATGATAATTACGGCTCACCTGCTGGCTGCCGAACTGCTCCGAATCCACCTGCACGCCGACCAGTGCCGTGTTCGGGTAGCACTGTTTCACATCGATGATTTCGGTGTATGACGACCAGAGCGTTTTGTTCTGCAGCTGGTCTGTGGTGCTGTCCGGCGTCATCCTGCGCATCCGTATATTGAACGGGCGCGGCGGCAGGTTACCCACCACCACCGAGGCCAGATACTGCGAGGTGGTTTTGCCCTTAATGGTGATGTCTTTTTCCGTCACCCAGCCACCATTACGCTGGATCTGAACCAGCAGGCGGACTTCCGACGGATTCCGGTCCCCCTTTGAGGTGGTTTCCACCAGTGCCTGCACACCGAAGGTAAAGCGCAGACGGTCGATGTTTGCAGACGTGATGGTCCGGGTGATCGGCGTGTCGTATTTCACTTCCGTACCCAGCACCGTCTCGGAGCCGGAGGATTCAAATCCCTCCGGCGGTGTCTGCTCCTGCTCACCGGCCCGGAACACCACCGTGACGCCGGATATATTGGTATTCCCCTCACTGTCCAGCACCGGCGTACTGTTCAGCAGCACGCTTTTTAATCCATCCACCGGACCTTCAATCGGCCCTTCACTGATGGCATCAATCACACTCAGCAACTGCGTGGACTTCAGGTTGTCCTTCGCTTCGCGCGGGGTATGCCCCTTACTGCTGCCTTTACCCATTCCTCACGCTCCATAAACGACAAAACCGCCCGCAGGCGGTTTCACATAAAACATTTTGCATCAGCGACCAATCACCACAACCTGACCACCATCCCCTTCGTCTGCCGTGCTGATCTCCTGAGAAACCACGCGTGACCCCACGCGCATTTCACCGTACAGAACAGGCAGAACATTGCCCTGGGCAACCATGTTATCCAGTGAGGAGAAATAGGTGTTCTGTTTGCCGTTATCCGTTGTCTGTGTACGGGGAGTTCTGGCTTTCGGTGCCAGCATCTGCGCCACACCACCGAGCACCATACTGGCACCGAGAGAAAACAGGATGCCGGTCATACCACCGGCCCCAATGGCTGCCCCCCATGCTGCAAGGGTGGCTCCGGCGGTAAAGAATGATCCGGCAATGGCGGCTGCTCCCAGGACAATCTGGAATATGCCACCTGACTTGGCCCCGGCGACTCTGGGAACAATATGAATCACAGCGCCATCAGGCAGAGTCTCATGTAACTGCGCCGTTAATCCGGACGTGCTGACATCCTGCCCGGCAATCCGTACCTGATACCAGCCGTCGCTCAGTTTCTGACGAAACGCCGGGAGCTGTGTGGCCAGTGCGCGGATGGCTTCAGCCCCCGTTTTCACACGAAGGTCGATGCGGCGGCCAAATCGTTGCAAATCCCCGTAAAGGCAGATGCGTGCCATGCCCGGTGACGCCAGAGGGAGTGTGTGCGTCGCTGCCATTTGTCGGTGTACCTCTCTCGTTTACTCAGTTGTTCAGGAATATGGTGCAGCAGCTCACCGTCACCACAGTAAATGGCGGCATGATTCGGCACCGATGAACCAAAACAGCACAGCAGCACATCGCCCGGCTGCGCCGCTGACAACGCCACCTGATACAGCCCTGTGGCCTCCAGATTATCCAGATAGAGATTCTGACCGTGACGCCACCAGTCATCCTCGCGATGAAAATCCGGCATCTCAATCCCCGCCAGATGATAAGCATCCCGGAACAGTGTGTAACAGTCCGTCACACCGTGCTCAAAGCGCCGCCCGGTGAGATGCGGCACACAGCGGAACTTATGAATCGTCCCCCGGCAGACCAGCCACCACGGCAAATCACTCTGCACCTGCAGCCGCCGGTCGGCCTCACTCAGCCAGGGCAGACCACCGGGGTGGCTGTGGACCAGCGCCACAATCTCACCCTGCATTTCTGCCTGCAGCCAGTCTTCCGGCGACATACGGAAATACGCCTCCGGCTCACCGGAGATATTCACGCAGGGGAAATATCTTTCCCCCTCCGGCGTGCTTACCACGAAGCCGCACGACTCCGCTGGCGCACATCGCCGGGCGTGCGCCAGAATCGCTGATTCTGTCTGTGTCATGGGATTTACTGCGAAAGTTTGTTAATGGAAAGGAAGCCGCCAAAGTTGCCGACGTTATTGCGGAACTTACAACCGCTCAGGCATTTGCTGCATTTATCCTTCGTGATATCGGACGTTGGCTGGTCATATTCATCCGCGACAGCCGGACCGCTATAACCGCACTCGTCACCGCGATAGGTCCAGGTGCAGGTGTTGGCCAGCATGATACGTCCCGGAAAAACAGCGCCATCCGTTTCCGTCGGCGTGGACAGTGCAAAGGAGGCACTTACCGCTGTTAAATTGCTACACTGCTCGATGCGCCAGCGGCTGATAATCTCCTGCTCCGGATCGGCTTCGCTGTTTCCGTTGACGAAGTTCACCGCATCCAGAAAACGGGCGTAAACCTTACGCCGGACCACCGTTCCGCCGACCAGACTCTGCATATCTTCCGCCATCCCGGTGACCATACCGTACAGGTTAGAAACCGTCAGCGTGGGGCGCGTACTGGTGCCTTTGCCATTCAGTTCAAAACCGCTCCCCTGAATGGGATACGGCTGATACTGTCGCCCCTGCCAGGTGACCGGCTCACCTTTTTCGTTCTGCTCATTACAGAAAAAATAACGTTCTCCACCGACCTCTGTCAGGTCGATTTCCCAGAGCACCACGCTGGCCGACTGCTCCGCACGGGTGCATTCATTCAGTGTTTCCTGCCGGATATCCTGCATCAGTTCACCACCTGTTCAAACTCTGCGCTGAACTCAACACGCAACATACTGACCCGCGACGACCATTTTGCGCAGGTCACCTTTATCTGCCGCCACTCATAAGGCGGCGTCCACAGAAAGGATTTCCAGCCCCCGTGCTCTTCCAGAAACGACTCCAGTACCGTGGCCTCCTCACGGGGGACAGAAAGCGTCACGCTGTACGTTTTCAGGTTGGCATTCAGCCCGGCAGGCGCTCGCTGAGAATAGCCATCACCAAAGCGCACCTTTCTTACAGAAGGGACCGAAGCCACATCCATACCGGGTTTCACTTTCCAGCGGAAGGTCTTCATCGTCCACCTCCGGAGAACAGGCCACCATCACGCATCTGTGTCTGAATTTCATCACGGGCACCCTTGCGGGCCATGTCATACACCGCCTTCAGAGCAGCCGGACCTATCTGCCCGTTCGTGCCGTCGTTGTTAATCACCACATGGTTATTCTGCTCAAACGTCCCGGACGCCTGCGACCGGCTGTCTGCCATGCTGCCCGGTGTACCGACATAACCGCCGGTGGCATAGCCGCGCATCAGCCGGTAAAGATTCCCCACGCCAATCCGGCTGGTTGCCTCCTTCGTGAAGACAAATTCACCACGGTGAACAATCCCCGCTGGCTCATATTTGCCGCCGGTTCCCGTAAATCCTCCGGTTGCAAAATGGAATTTCGCCGCAGCGGCCTGAATGGCTGTACCGCCTGACGCGGATGCGCCGCCACCAACAGCCCCGCCAATGGCGCTGCCGATACTCCCGACAATCCCCACCATTGCCTGCTTAAGCAGAATTTCTGTCATCATGGACAGCACGGAACGGGTGAAGCTGCGCCAGTTCTGCTCACTGCCGGTCAGCATCGCCGCCATATTCTGTGCAATACCATCAAAGGTCTGCGTGGCTGCACTTTTAACCTGCGACATACTGTCCGTGGCGCTCTCTTCCCACTCACTCCAGCCGGACTTCAGGCCTGCCATCCAGCTCCCGCGAAGCTGGTCTTCAGCCGCCCAGGTCTTTTTCTGCTCTGACATGACGTTATTCAGCGCCAGCGGATTATCGCCATACTGTTCCTTCAGGCGCTGTTCCGTGGCTTCCCGTTCTGCCTGCCGGTCAGTCAGCCCCCGGCTTTTCGCATCAATGGCGGCCCGTTTTGCCCGTTGCTGCTGTGCGAATTTATCCGCCTGCTGCGCCAGCGCGTTCAGGCGCTCCTGATACGTAACCTTGTCGCCAAGTGCAGCCAGCTGGCGTTTGTACTCCAGCGTCTCATCTTTATGCGCCAGCAGGGATTTCTCCTGTGCAGACAGCTGGCGACGTTGCGCCGCCTCCTCCAGTACCGCGAACTGACTCTCCGCCTTCCACAAATCCCGGCGCTGCTGGCTGATTTTCTCATTTGCTCCGGCATGCTTCTCCAGCGTCCGGAGTTCTGCCTGAAGCGTCAGCAGGGCAGCATGAGCACTGTCTTCCTGACGATCGCCCGCAGACACCTTCACGCCGGACTGTTTCGGCTTTTTCAGCGTCGCTTCATAATCCTTTTTCGCCGCCGCCATCAGCGTGTTGTAATCCGCCTGCAGGATTTTCCCGTCTTTCAGTGCCTTGTTCAGTTCTTCCTGACGGGCGGTATATTTCTCCAGCGGCGTCTGCAGCCGTTCGTAAGCCTTCTGCGCCTCTTCGGTATATTTCAGCCGTGACGCTTCGGTATCGCTCTGCTGCTGCGCATTTTTGTCCTGTTGACTCTGCTGCTCAGCCTTCTTTCGGGCGGCTTCAAGCGCAAGACGGGCCTTTTCACGATCATCCCAGTAACGCGCCCGCGCTTCATCGTTAACAAAATAATCATCCTTGCGCAGATTCCAGATATCGTCCGCTTTCTTAAACGCGGCCTCTGCCTTAATCAGCATCTCCTGCGCGGTATCAGGACGACCAATATCCAGCACCGCATCCCACATGGATTTGAATGCCCGTGCTGTCCTGTCTGCCCAGGTTTCCAGCGTGCCCATGTTCTCTTTCAGGCGGCGGGTCTGGTCATCAAACCCTTTCGTCGCGGCCTCGTTCGCCGCCTGCAATGCCCCGGCTTCTTCGCCGGAACGCTGCAACTGAGCAACATACGCAATCTGCTCCGCCGTCACGTTATGGAACTGGCGCGCCATCGCTGTCAGCCCCGACGTCGGGTCAGTGGTCAGCTTCCCGAAGGCTTCAGCGACCTTGTCCACCTCCACGCCGGATGCAGAGGAGAAACGCGCCACACTCTGGCTGATGGACGCAATCTGAGCCTCACCGCTTACCCCCGCCTTAACCAGTGCGCTGAGTGACTCGCTGGTCTGGTTAAACGTCAGCCCTGCCGCCTGCCCGGCTCTGGACAGGACCAGCATACGATCTGCCGTCAGCCCGGCCTGATTGCCGGAAAGGACCAGCGTTTTGTTGAAATCGGACAGGGTTGAGTTGCCCTGATACCAGGCATACGCCAGCGCACCGGTCGCCACCGCCAGCGAGGTGGCCCCCACCATCGGCAGGGTGATCGCACCGGCAAGCCCCCGGAACATGGGGATCATCCCGCCGAAGGAGTCCTTCACCTGACCCCCCTGTTGCAGCAGGATCAGCCACGGACTTTGCCCGCCTGCAAGCTGCGTGGCCACGTCAGTGAACTGCGCAGGCAGCATACGCATGGCGGCTTTATACTGCCCGACGGAAATTCCCGCTTTCTGTGCAGCCAGCGCCTGCCGGTTCATCGACTGTTCAACGACTGCCGCTGTTTTTTTCGCATCACTTTCCGTACCGGAAAAATGACGCCTGACTCTGGCCATCTGCTCGTCAAATCTGGCCGCATCCAGACTCAAATCAACGACCAGATCGCCTACCGGTTCAGCCATACCGGACTCCTCCTGCGATCCCTTCTGATACTGTCATCAGCATTACGTCATCCTCCGTCATGTCCGCCACATCCGGGGAAGTAGGGATAACTTCATTCCCGTCCGGGCCAAAGCGGACACCTCCGGCAAGCCCTGCCGCTTTCTGCATCAGCACATCATCTTCAGGCTCTTCGTCAGCCTCACGCCGGTTCAGCAAACTGAAATCCAGCGGATGCATATCCGGATCGCTGAAAAACAGGCTGAGCACGGTGTACGTCAGCCCGGAAAAGTGCATATCCAGCAGAACATCATGAAAATAATGGGTACTGTAAAAGCGGTGCCAGTCGGCATACTCCGTGGATGACATCCCGGCAAGCATGGCACGCCAGTCGGGTCGCCCCATCTCACGCGCCAGTTTCAGGGCAAAACTCAGCTCACCGTCGAACACTTTCCCGCAGAAACAGGCTCTGCGGGCCCGGCGTCCTCTGTCTGTTCAGGGGCATTATTCACCACAAACTCATACATACCAGACAGCCGGTACACCACGTTTTCAGCATGAGAAATTGCCTCCGTGGGCCAGGTGGTAAGCACTTCCTGCTCAATCTGTTTAACGGCTTCATTCATGGACGGCATCTGCGTCTTCTGCGGATGGTTATGCCACAGGGACATCGCCACCAGAAACGCGCCGGTTCTGATGGCGTCTTCCACAGTAAACTTCCGGTTGCTGTCTGACTCCGCCTGTTCTGCCTGCCGTTTCAGCAGGGCGAGATGCTCAATTCGCTGCAGGGCTGACAGTTCAGAAAGCGTGACGCTCACACCGTTATATTCAAATGATTCGGTTTTCAGGAACATCGCTGACTCTCCGGATTAACTGTCGGTGACGGTGATTTCTGCAACCACAGCAAGTTCACCATTACCGGATACAACCGGAATGTTGACCTTGCCTGCAGCAACACCTTTCACGGTGATGGTCATACCACTGACCGACACGGTGGCTTTTGTTTTATCCGCAGACACCGCACGGAAGCTCTTGTCGGTTGCGCCTTCCGGCTGGAATGCCACGGTCAGCGTGGTGCTCTGCCCTTTCACCACCGAAGTGCTGGCAGGCGTCACGGTCATGCCGGTTGCCGCTGTTACCGTGCTGCGATCTTCTGCCATCGACGGACGTCCCACGTTGGTGACTTTCACCGTGCGGGTGATCACTTCCTTCGCCGTCACCGCCTTACCGATACTGCTGACCCAGCCGCGGAACACATCGACCGTGCCGTTCGGGAAGCGGATTTTATAGGCACGGGTATCCCCTTCATTAAACCACGCCAGCAGCGCCTGCTGCCCCTGCTCTCCGGGCATCCACGCCAGCGTGAAGCTGGTATCTCCGGCAGATTTCTGCCCCTGCCCGGTCGCAGTCCAGTCCGCATCTTCATCATCGAGATAGCTGTCGTCATAGGACTCAGCGGTCAGTTCGCCGGGCGTCAGGTCTTTAACTTTAGCCAGACGCGACCAGTCAACGTCTGAAAGCGGGTTCGCATAAGGGTCACCGTTCCCCTTATAAACCCACAGTGTGGTCCCGGCCCCTTTCACCGGCATTACTGGATTTGGTACAGGCATATCGTCCTCACATTTCATAGGTAATGACATAAGTCAGATCGGCTGAACTCCACAGGCCCGCATCATCGTCGCGCCGGTAGTCATAGCCACTGGCCACCATACTGGTGATCAAATCTGACAGTGCCGGGACATCGCTCATCACCGGATAAATCCGGGACTCCATCCACGAATCCAGCTCTGAATCCGGCACCTGAGCAGGCAGGAAAACTTCAATATGCAGCTCCGCCTGCCAGGTATCACTGTCCAGCTCTTCGCCCGTGTATTCAGCGTCGGTGAGATAAACGGCAATTGCCGGAAAATCCGCCTCATCAAAAACAGCGGGGCGACCATCAAAAAGCGTCGCCCCGGTGTCATGCTTCTCCAGTGCATCCAGTACGGCTGCACGGAGTTCAGTATGTTTCATCGCTTTATTACCATTCTCAGTTGATGCTGCAGCGCATAGCCCAGCTCTTTCGGAAGACGTTCACGCCGTATCCGTTCAATATTCTGTTTAAACGCCGTGGTAAGCGGCACCACCATCGGGATTTTCACCACATCAATGGGGTAACGGTTTTTCCCGGCCACACGCTGCATGACATGCCACCGGCCATTTTTCAGTTGCTGAATAAACGCGCCGGGAATACGACGGTTTCCCACCACAAGCACGCTGCCGCCACCTTTCAGGGATGAACGCTGCCCCTTTTTACGACGTCTGCGGCGGGAAAGGACAACCCGCGCGTTACCCAGCTTGATTACGGGCAAATCCCCCCGGTTAACCCTGATTCTGGCCTGCGGATTTTTGACCGTGGCCCTTTTCAGCCTGGCCCTTTCCTTTACCAGTTTCCGGCGTACCTTTGTCTCACGGGCAACCTGTGACGCAGACTGCGATATCGCGGATGACGCAACGCGGTTAATGGCCATTGCGGCGGCACCAGGCACCGCCGTTTTGCTGATACGGCTGAGGTTTTCAACGGCCTGCTCAAGACCTTTTATGGCCATACATCCCCCTTTCAGCGGCGACGGTTAACGGCAGGCGGCACGCCACGCCCAAGCCAGAGATGACAGCTTCCGCCATCATCCGGCGAAATCCGGTCCACCCAGAAGTTTTCCTCGCCGATGGTCAGTGTGTCTCCACGCCGCAGCTGCCGCACATCATCAGTCCGGACAAACAGGGACGGGCTGGAGCCTTCAACGCGCACCCCCTGTCCGGCATAGCTGATATTTTCAGGGTCATCAAAAACACCACGTATCACAGCACCGGACAGCTCACCGGATGTCATGGTGGCTGACGTTCCCATGTACCCGCGTATCGTTTCATCGGCGCGGGCAATGGCAGCATCGAACAGGTTATCGGAATCAGCCACAGCGCCTCCCGTTATTGCATTCTGGCCAGGCCATGTTCTGTCATTTCGGCTGCCACACCGGCAGAGACACGAAACGCCGTTCCCGGCAGCACAAATGCCACAGGCTCATCCCGCGTGGCGTGAAGTGCATCAGTATGCAGCGTCACCAGTGCCACGACCGTGACCAGAGCAGCCGTATCAATCACGGTATCCGGCTGCGCTGATACCACCTCATTTTCATGTCCGGTCAGCGCATTTTCCGGGCTGACAGATGTGTCCTGACCGGCAGCGTCATCCGTGTCATCAAGCTCCTCTTCCAGCTCTGCCACACGGAGCACCAGTTCTTCTTTCGTCCCCGTCAGGCTGACATCACGGTTCAGTTGCTCACCCAGCACCTGAAGACGGGCAATCAGTTCATCTTTCGTCATAGACTCCTCCACAGAGAGAAAATGGCCCCGAAGGGCCATGATTACGCCAGTTGTACGGACACGAACGCATCAGGGTCAGCCAGCAGCATCAGCGGTGCTGACTGAATCATGGTGAACTCACGCGCCGGATCGCCGGTGGTCACCCAGTTTTTCGGGTAGCGGGCAGAGGCGTTAATACCTTCGCGCTGTGCGTCCGCATCCTGAATGCAGCCATAGGTGCGCAGACCGCGTGCCTGAGTGTTCCCCAGCACCATCGTGTTGTCCGGAAGGAAGTTCTTTTTGACGTCGTTTTCCACGTACTGTCCGGAATACACGACGATCGCCGTATCGCCATACATCCCCTTATAGGACACCGCTTCGCCCAGGTCTTTTACCGCTGTCTCCAGCTCGGAATTAGAGCCGCGACGGGTATCCAGCTTCTCCTTGACGGCTTTGAAGGAACGGAACAGCGCCCAGCCTTTCGGATCAAACACGATGATATTCACCACTCCGCTGGCGTTCAGCGCATAGGCTTCGATATCGTCGGTCGGGTCATACGTGGACTTGTCACGCTTGCTCCACTCCGTACCACCGGACTGTGTGATGTTGTTCGCCGCACTGCGGCCCATATCCACCTCAACCGGATCGAAGGCTTCACCGGTCATGGTGTATTTGCCCTTAAGCACAGCAGAAACTGCCTGCATCTCTTCGACCTGAGCAATGGCCAGCTCTTCGTCTCGCATGTTCTGCATGATGATGCGACGGCGGCGGTAAGCCGGGTCCGCCAGATTCTGCGGATCTTCATCCGGCAGGCGACGCAGGGTCATCTGCGGATTCACCTCATGCTTCGGCTTGACATATCCCGGTGTAAATTCAGAGGTGGAGCCGCCACGGGAGCGGATAACCTCACCGGAAACAATCGGCGAAACGTACAGCGCCATGTTTACCAGTCCCGGAATTTGTGAGAGATAGACTTTCTCCGTGGTGAAGGGATAGCTCTCACGGAAAAAGAGACGCAGAAACAGCGGATCAAACTTAAATTTCTTCTCATTTGCCGCCAGCAGCTGGGCGGTTGTGTACATCGACATAAAAAAATCCCGTAAAAAAAGCCGCACAGGCGGCCTTTAGTGATGAAGGGTAAGGTTAAACGATGCTGATTGCCGTTCCGGCAAACGCGGTCCGTTTTTTCGTCTCGTCGCTGGCAGCCTCCGGCCAGAGCACATCCTCATAACGGAACGTGCCGGACTTGTAGAACGTCAGCGTGGTGCTGGTCTGGTCAGCATCAACCGCCAGAATGCCAACGGCAGTACCGTCGGTGGTGCCATCCCACGCAACCAGCTTACGGGTGGAGGTGTCCAGCATCAGCGGGGTCATTGCAGGCGCTTTCGCACTCAATCCGCCGGGCGCGGTTGCCGTATGTGCCGGGTCACTGTTGCCCAGCGGCTGGTAATGGGTAAAGGTTTCTTTGCTCGTCATAAACATCCCTTACACTGGTGTGTTCAGCAAATCGTTAACGGCATCAGATGCCGGGTTACCTGCAGCCAGCGGTGCCGGTGCCCCCTGCATCAGACGATCCAGCGCAGTGTCACTGCGCGCCTGTGCACTCTGTGGTGCAGCTGCCAGAATGCGGCGGGCCGTTTCCACGGTCATACCGGGGGTTTCTGCCAGCACGCGGGCCTGTTCTTCGCGTCCGTGAGCCTCCTCACAGTTGAGGATCCCCATAATGCGGCTGTTTTCTGCCGCAACCGCAGCGGTGATCTGCGCGTTCACGTCCGGCTGCGCCGCGCTGGCGTTTTCGCCCTCCGTCGCTGGCACCACGTCAGTAACGTCAGTCTGCGAAGCAGTGGCTGAAACAGTTGTTGATTGAGTCTCTTTGGTCATTCGCCCTCCTGAGAGACGGGATTTACGCGCATCCAGTGCATCACGCATGACGGTGATCGCATCGGTGCTGTTAACAAGTTCATCAGCCAGTCCGACATCAATGGCCTCCTGACCGCTGTACACTGCAGCCTCGGTATCCAGCACAGCCTGCACAGACAGGCCGGTATATGCCGACACCTTCTGCGCAAACATCTGGCGGGTTGCGTCCATCCGGGACTGCAGTGTCTCCCGGACGTCATCCGGAAGATGGCTGTAGGGATTGCCATCCACCTTATGGCTGCCGCTGTAAATCAGCGTGATTTCCACCCCCTGTTTCTCCAGGGCAGCACCGTAATTACTGTGAGCCATCATGACGCCGATGGAGCCTGTCCGGGCGGTCTGCGTGACCAGACGCCGGGAGGCGGCACTGGCAAGCAGCTGACCTGCACTGCAGTTCATGTCGTTGGCCAGCGCCCATACCGGTTTTATGTCTCGCACACGGGCGATGATGTCAGCGCAGTCAAATGCCCCCGCCACCATTCCGCCTGGCGTGTCCATATCGAGCAGAATGCCGTCCACCATCGGGTCGCTGGCAGCCTGTTGCAGACGGGCGATAATGCCGTTGTAACCGGTCATCCCCGAGTACGGCTGCAGCGCCCGCGTCCGGCTGACCAGCGTGCCGGACACCGGCAGCACGGCGATGCCGTTCATGACCTGATAACTGCGGGCCTGTCGTGGCCCGTCATCATTACCGGATAACGCCAGCGTCGCGGGTGCCTCTCCGGCAGTCAGGCTGTCACCGGACACCGCATCCGTCAGGCGGCTGATCCCCAGCTGGCCTGCAAGCGCACAAAAGAAAACCCGCGCATAGGCGGGTTCAAGCATCAGCGGCTCATTAAAGGCCATACTGGCAATATGCGGGAGATTACGCAGCTCTGCTGTCACTCTTCTCCTCCTCTGTTGATTGTCGCAGCCCGGATTCAAATGCCGCAGCCGCCCAGGCGGGCGGTTTAAGACCGGCTGCACGGCGCTCCATCGTTTCACGGACCTGCTGGGCAAAAATTTCCTGATAGTCGTCACCGCGTTTTGCGCACTCTTTCTCGTAGGTACTCAGTCCGGCTTCTATCAGCATCACCGCTTCCTGTACTTCTTTCAGACCATCGATGGCCATACGACCGGAGCCTATCCAGTCGCAGTTCCCCCAGGCACTTCGGGCTTCCTGAAAACTGAAGCGCGCTTTTGAAGGTAACGTCACCACGCGGCGAGCGATGGCCTCTTCCAGCCAGCACAGAAACATCTGGCTCGCCTGACGGGATGCGACGAATTTTCGCCGCCCCATAAAGTACGCCCACGACTCGTTCGCACTGGCCCGTGCCGTGGAGTAGCTCATCTGGGCGTAATTCCGGGAAAGCTGCTCATACGAGACACCCAGCCCGGCAGCGATATACCGCAACAGTGACTGCTCAAACACGGAGTAGCCGTTATCCGTGTCCTGAGCCGTCTGCAGGTTCAGTGAGTCCCCCGGCATCAGGTGCGGCACTTTTGCGCCTCCCAGCCGGACCGGTGCTGCGGCGTAATACGCGGCAATTTCACCAATCCAGCCGGTCAGCCTTTCCCGCTGCTCCTGACTGTTCGCGCCCAGAATAAAATCCATCGCTGACTGCGTATCCAGCTCACTTTCAATGGTGGCGGCATACATCGCCTTCACAATGGCGCTCTGCAGCTGCGTGTTCTGCAGCGTGTCGAGCATCTTCATCTGCTCCATCACGCTGTAAAACACATTTGCACCGCGGGTCTGCCCGTCCTCCACGGGTTCAAAAACGTGAATGAACGAGGCGCGCCCGCCGGGTAACTCACGGGGTATCCATGTCCATTTCTGCGGCATCCAGCCAGGATACCCGTCCTCGCTGACGTAATATCCCAGCGCCGCGCCGCTGTCATTAATCTGCACACCGGCACGGCAGTTCCGGCTGTCGCCGGTATTGTTCGGGTTGCTGATGCGCTTCGGGCTGACCATCCGGAACTGTGTCCGGAACAGCCGCGACGAACTGGTATCCCAGGTGGCCTGAACGAACAGTTCACCGTTAAAGGCGTGCATGGCCACACCTTCCCGAATCATCATGGTAAACGTGCGTTTTCGCTCAACGTCAATGCAGCAGCAGTCATCCTCGGCAAACTCTTTCCATGCCGCTTCAACCTCGCGGGAAAAGGCACGGGCTTCTTCCTCCCCGATGCCCAGATAGCGCCAGCTTGGGCGATGACTGAGCCGGAAAAAAGACCCGACGATATGATCCTGATGCAGCTGGATGGCGTTGGCGGCATAGCCGTTATTGCGCACCAGATCGTCTGCGCGGGCATTGCCACGGGTAAAGTTGGGCAGCAGGGCTGCATCCACACTTTCACCCGGTGGGTTCCACGCCCGCAACTGCCCACCAAATCCGCTGCCACCGCCATGATAACCGGCATATTCGCGCAGCGATGTCATGCCGTCCGGCCCCAGAAGGGTGGGAATGGTGGGCGTTTTCATACATAAAATCCTGCAGGTCCCCTGCGTCGCTGTGTCATGCCGGTCTGCACTTCCAGCTCTGCAATGTATTTTTTCAGGTCAGACACGGAAGTGGCCGTAAACTCCACCCTTCGTCCGTCTTTCTGTACTGTTGCCACCCGTTTACCTGTCATCAGGTCATGCAGTGCCGCACGGGCAGCGGCAAGTTCTTCCTGTCGCGTCATTCATCCTCTCCGGATAAGGCACGGGCGTAATCTGCCAGTGTTTTCTTGTTGGTTGCTGCACCATCCTCTTCCTGCAGGCTCGCCAGCAGTGCACTGAGATCCAGCTGCCAGCGGGAAATACTGATGCGCAGCGCCGCCAGCGCATAAACGAAGCAGTCGAGCGCCTCATTGCGTCGCTTTTTGCTGTCCCACAGTATTTTTTTCCTGCCATCCACCCATTTTTCGACCTGCTCTTCAGCAGTCAGCTGCTGCGCTTCGGTCAGATCAAAAATATCCGGGTTATTCGGGAAGTGAACGGCACCGGGAAGCGGTTCATCCCCTTCCGGCGTCAGTGTGAAGCGGTTATAAATCTGCTCTTTCGCGGTATCCGTACCGATTTCGGTAAGGTAAACCCCGTTTTTGTTTCGCTTACGAGGCATGCTGGCCACCGGCTTACCGTAGACGGATGCCCCTTTAATGGGGATCACCCGGAACAGCCCATGCTTTTTCGAGCGTTCATACACAATGGTCGGGTCAATCCCGCCAGTATCCCAGCAGATACGGGATATCGACATTTCTGCACCATTCCGGCGGGTATAGGTTTTATTGATGGCCTCATCCACACGCAGCAGCGTCTGTTCATCGTCGTGGCGACCCATAATAATCTGCCGGTCAATCAGCCAGCTTTCCTCACCCGGCCCCCATCCCCATATACGCATTTCGTAGCGGTCCAGCTGGGAGTCGATACCGGCGGTCAGGTAAGCCACACGGTCAGGAACGGGCGCTGAATAATGCTCTTTCCGCTCTGCCATCACTTCAGCATCCGGACGTTCGCCAATTTTCGCCTCCCACGTCTCACCGAGCGTGGTGTTTACGAAGGTTTTACGTTTTCCCGTATCCCCTTTCGTTTTCATCCAGTCTTTGACAATCTGCACCCAGGTGGTGAACGGGCTGTACACCGTCCAGATGTGAAAGGTCACGCTGTCCGGCGGCTCAATCTCTTCACCGGATGACGAAAACCAGAGAATGCCATCACGGGTCCAGATCCCGGTCTTTTCGCAGATATAACGGGCATCAGTGAAGTCCAGCTCCTGCTGGCGGATGACGCAGGCATTATGCTCGCAGAGATAAAACACGCTGGAGGGGTCATCCGGCGTCCATTTGAGGCCAAACGGCGTCTCTTTGTCGCCAAATTTAAGATACTGCTCCTCCCCGCAGTGCGGGCAGGCAACATGAAAACGCATAAAATGCGGGGATTCACTGGCTGCACGCTCAATCTGGCAGGTGCCTCTCACTTTGGGCGTGGAGCCACGGATGGACTTTGGCCAGACCGAGCCTTCAATACGTTTGTCGCCAAGGAACGTCGGAGAGCCTTCCTGTTCAATATCCTCATCAAAGGCAGCAAGTTCATCATAACCCGCCACATCCACCGACTTTTCACGGTAGTTTTTTGCCGCTTTACCGCCCAGGCACCAGAAGCCACGACCATTGGAAAAACGCTTCATAGTGAGCGTGTTATCCCGGTGCTTTTTGCCATACCACGGAGCCAGCGCCAGCAGCGACGGAATATCGCGGATGGTCGGCTCAACGTGGGTTTTCATAAAGTTCTCGGCATCACCATCCGTCGGCAACCAGATAAGGGTGTTGCGCTGCTTATGCTCTATGAAGTAGGCATAAACACCCAGCAGCATTTTGGAATAACCAACACGGGCAGACTTCACCACATTCACCTCGCGGACGTAGTCACTGCCCATCGCATTCATGATGGCCCGCTGAAAGGGCAGTGTTTCCCAGCGCCCTTCCTGGTATGCGGATTCTTTCGGGAGATAGTAATTGGCATCCGCCCATTCAACGGCGGTCTGTGGCTCCGGCCGGAACAGTGAGCGAAGCCCGGCGCGGACAAAATGCCGCAGCCTGTTAACCTGACTGTTCGATATATTCACTCAGCAACCCCGGTATCAGTTCATCCAGCGCGGCTGCTTTGTTCATGGCTTTGATGATATCCCGTTTCAGGAAATCAACATGTCGGTTTTCCAGTTCCGGAAAACGCCGCTGCACCGACAGGGGGATCCCGTCGAGAATACTGGCAATTTCACCTGCGATCCGCGACAGCACGAAAGTACAGAATGCGGTTTCCACCACTTCAGCGGAGTCTCTGGCATTCTTCAGTTCCTGTGCGTCGGCCTGCGCACGCGTAAGTCGATGGCGTTCGTACTCAATAGTCCCTGGCTGGAGATCTGTCTCGCTGGCCTGCCGCAGTTCTTCAACTTCCCGGCGCAGCTTTTCGTTCTCAATTTCAGCATCCCTTTCGGCATACCATCTTATAACGGCGGCAGAGTCATAAAGCACCTCATTACCCTTGCCACCGCCTCGCAGAACGGGCATTCCCTGTTCCTGCCAGTTCTGAATGGTACGGATACTCGCACCGAAAATGTCAGCCAGCTGCTTTTTGTTGACTTCCATTGTTCATTCCACGGACAAAAACAGAGAAAGGAAACGACAGAGGCCAAAAAGCCCGTTTTCAGCACCTGTCGTTTCCTTTCTTTTCAGGGGGTATTTTAAATAAAAACATTAAGTTACAACGAAGAAGAACGGAAATGCCTTAAACCGGAAAATTTTCATAAATAGCGAAAACCCGCGAGGTCGCCGCCCCGTAACCTGTCGGATCGCCGGAAAGGACCCGCAAAATGATAATAATTATCATCTGCATGTCACAACGTGCATCTACGCCATCAAACCACGTCAAATAATCAATTATGACGCAGGTATCATATTAATTGATCTGCATCAACTTAACGTAAAAACAACTTCAGACAATACAAATCAGCGACACTGAATACGGGACAACCTCATGTCAACGAAGAACAGAACCCGCAGAACAACAACCCGCAACATCCGCTTTCCTAACCAAATGATTGAACAAATTAACATCGCTCTTGATCAAAAAGGGTCCGGGAATTTCTCAGCCTGGGTCATTGAAGCCTGCCGCCGGAGACTGTGCTCAGAAAAAAGAGTTTCTCCTGAAGCAAACAAAGAAAAGAGTGACATTACTGAATTGCTCAGAAAACAGATCAGACCAGATTGAAGCAATTTAGATAATCGTGCAGACTACACCCCTCATATCACATGGAAGGTACTACAATGGCTCAGGTTGCCATTTTTAAACAAATATTCAATAAAGTGCGAAATAATTTAAACTATCACTGGTTTTATTCTGAACTAAAACGTCACAATGTCTCACATTACATTTACTATTTAGCCACAGAGAATATTCATCTTGTTCTTGAAAACGATAATACGGTTTTAATAAAAGGACAGGGTAAGGTTGTAAATGTAAGATTTTCAAAAAATAAATGCCTTATAGAAGCCACCTTAAAAGGATTCAAATCAGGAGAGTTATCATTTTACGAATACAGGAAAAATCTTGCTACAGCAGGGGTTTTCAGATGGATTACAAATATCCACGAAAACAAAAGGTATTACTATACCTTTGATAATTCATTACTCTTTACTGAGAACATTCAGAACACTACACAAATATTTCCGCACTAAATCATAACGTCCGGTTTCTTCCGTGCCAGAACCGGACTCGCTGGCATGATGAAATATGTGTACCCGGTAACCCCGGTGTGCATCGTTTTTGATTATTCCCACACACTCGCGCAGAAGGAGTTCCCCGTCGGGCTACGGTCTCTGTTAATACGGGAATACGGCGACGATACAGCGCATGATGTGTCAGGCTTGAATACCTTTATCCTTTAAAAGGGATATCAGTTAAGTTATCCCGTGTAGGGTATAAGCCATTATCAAAGCCACTCTGTAGGAAGTGGCTTTTGTAATGGCAATAAAAAGCCCCGCGAATGCGAGGCTAAATCCTGGTATTTGTAATGACTGGCTCTTATCTCAACGCAGCCCCTTACCGCGCGCAAAATGCTCAATATCAAGCATCAGCAATGAGATGTTTAATCTGGATTCACTCCAGAAGTGAGCACCACCCTGTCTACAGAGCCAGATGTGAAGGATGATGAGTAAAATTATCGCTATCATCGAAGGCATTGCGTCCTGATGTATTCCTGAAGCGTTCTCAGTGCTGTTTGGTCGCGGATAATTCCGTCCCGGATACCGAGAACGTTTCGTCCAGCAACTGGAGAGAGTTCGACGGTGGCATCATTGCCCATGCCGGAGGCGCTGGAGGTTTCGGCTGAGGATGGCACAGGGCATTTTCCTTTGACGAGCACCCGACCACCATTATCAAGCTTGCGCCGAAGAGCATCATTTTCAGCTTTCGCATCAGCTAACTCCTTCGTGTATTTATCATCGAGTGCATCAGCATCACGCTGGCGCTGCTGCATGTCAGTAATGGTGGCGTTCGCCTTCTCCAGTTCACTGGCCTTGTTATCGCGCTGTTCTTTGTAGGCGATTGCATTATCACGGTAATGATTAACAGCCCATGACAGGCAGACGATGATGCAGATAACCAGAGCGGAGATAATCGCGGTTACCCTGCTCATTGTTGCCCCCACAAACAGACCTCACGCTCAATCTCACGACGAGTCATCAGGCCTTTCCATTGCTTACCGCCAGCGTATGCCCAGCGACGTAGCTGGTCACATGCGCCCTTGATATCGCCCTGGTTTATTTTGCGAAGAAGAGTAGATGTTCTGAAATTGCCTGCGCCCACGTTATAGACGAACGAGTAAAGAGCGCCGCGCGTTGTTTCCGGTATATCGACTTTGATGTACGGGTTAATTTGTCTGGCTACCGTGGCAAGGTCTTTATTCAGGAGGGCTTTGCATTCTGCTTCGGTATACGTTT
>ERZ1034873.550-NODE-550-length-19244-cov-7.765282_pt1 | contig 19244 bp, 9 predicted proteins | sample MGYA00520689_ERZ1034873 | MGnify/ENA primary metagenome ERZ1034873 (study PRJEB33766, sample SAMN09781722) | gut metagenome | biome: gut microbiome | host: Homo sapiens | place: Madagascar | study: EMG produced TPA metagenomics assembly of the PRJNA485056 data set...
AATATATATTATATCAATAGAAAGGAGGTATCAAATCTTATGGATACTGGCTATTATACAACAAATAGTGTCAAAGTTCTATTGACTCAAAAACAATGTAAGCAAATGTTGTTTATGTGTAAATCTATCAGTGCTATATGTGAAGAATACATGAACTATTGCTGGAAACAATTTATGAAAGGAAAGAAACTAGATAGAAATAAATACTATAAAGAACATTTAAAATCACTATATTTAGAAGCCGAAGACGATAAAGAAAATCCATATTATTATGCTAGACAATTCATATTGAATAATTACTTTAGTCGTATTGAATTAATGGCTACACGAATTTATCAGGATAAAAGACCTGAATATAATGTGGATTTTATGAGTTATATGTCTACTGCATGTGTGAATGTGAATCGACTTACGGAATATCCGAATTCATTTCTTACTCTACCTGCATGTGCAAAAGATCTTACAATATCAAAAGTGAATAAATATGGAACAATTTCAATAAATGGCATTGGTAAGAAGATACCTCTTGATAGCAAATTTAAAGAATCGCTTTTAGGTGATGATAAAGTTACCTGGATGGTCTTTACAATAAAACATAAGAAGGGTTCATTGATGTCAGTCAGATTAACTTTAATCTGTGGAACACAAAAGAATCCTTATTTTGATAAAGAGGGTTTCTATCAATTATTGGGGAAAGGAAAGAAGCATGGCAAAAGAAAATAAACTTACTGGAACACGTGATGAAGATGGATTCATTACACTGAAGCGTGTTGAAAATAAAGAGACAAAAACAAAGACTGGTAAAAAACAGGTCGTAAACCCCTATAAGAAGGGGTCTAAGGAGTATCAGATGTTTAAATCTTGTAAGAATCATCGGTTGTCAAAGTGGGTACAGGATTTCCATCATGAAAAGGCTGAGAATGTCATTTTAGGAGTAGATAAGAAAGATAAACCCAAAATGATTATCAGTTCTCATCCAATTGGTAAGAAAGAACTTTCTGATGCCGGTATTCAGAAATCAGAGGGTTTATCTGTTATGATAAACTGTGGATATGGAACGTATCAAAAGATTCCTTTCGTAGCTTATAAGAAATTAAAGAAGATCAGTAAAATTCTGATTGATTTTAAGCTTATTTGTTATGATTCAGATAATGATGACGATGAAGGAGAGGAGCTCTTCTGTCATCAGTATCATATTGATTCTATTGGAGAATTGCTAAGATGGTATCTGTATTTCAGGCATTTGACTGAATATGTAAATGAATTAACTTGTGGTCTATTGTGGTATAGCCGAGTAGAATATAAAGTTAATACGATTCTGTTAAAGAATGATGATACCAATGAATACTATAAAGCGGACTTTAATAAGTTTCTTGAGAAATATGGAATAAAGGAGTTAATCTAATGAGTAAAGATAAATGGTTCAATATTCTGAATGATTTAACGGATCAGCTTTGCGAAGAGCGTGATCCGAAAGAAGTCATCGCAATGCTGGATAATTGCGAAGATTGTGGAATTGATGAAATGGTCGAACTTGGATTTGATGATGAAGATATCGAAGATGTACTCTGGGATAATGAATAAGAGGAGGTAATCTACAATGGCTGATAAGAATTATGAAGATGATTTTAGTCCGATGTATGCAATCGGATATCCCAAATCTGTTGGTGATCATTTTGGTGAATATGAGGTTTTAAAGGTTGGTAACAAAACCGTTGTATTTGATGATACTGACTCTATTAAGGAATTTCTTAAAGAAACTGGAAATCCTTTCCTGCAGAGGCATACGCTTTCTTTGAAGGTTGCAAATTATTATCCGGAAGATGCAGTAATTCATTATTCATGGGTATCCAGTGACCTTATTGAATATTTCAAAGAGTATAAGGTTAAAGATTGTAGAGGAGGGAACTATGGTGGAGAAGCGTGATTATACAAAGACTGCTCAAACTGAAGATATAACTGTTACCGAAAGTATGATGTTACCTCATGCATTGGTTGATACTGACTTACCGAATCATCCATATGTGGTATGTACTGATAATCCGATTTATGATTATTATAAGCCAGATATGAAAACAATTCCCACCAAATCTCATAATGAACAGATTTACCATCCTCCTGGGTATTTTAATGTCACATATAGACTTGGGATATGTAAAAAGAAACATCATTCCAAGAAATCTATACGAACTAAGATGAAGAAAGCAAGTCGTCGTAGAAATCATAAATAAGCTTCCGATTCTGATCAACTTTTGAGATATATATTATATAAGTGATAAAGAACTAAAGAATGCTGAGCTTTAGTTCAAATTAATATGTATTTAAAAAGGAGATTAAAAATTATGAGCTTGTTTATGGGTATGAATAGAATCATGGCCGAAATCTCTGTGGCTGCAGCACGTCACGGCAGAGCCACTCCGGCGATCGATCACTACCTGTCCCATCAGTGTTCTGAGGAACATTTCACGGATCTGTTCGCAGAGAAGCCTGAACCTCAGGAGAATCCCCAGGAAGTTGATAATAATAAAGCTTCTGTGATCTTCCCTGAAGTGGAAGTCGAGAAGGTTCTGGACAAAGCTGTCAAGGCTTTGGAAAAAGCAGCAGACGAGGTAGCTACTCAGCAGGCTACCAAGGATGATCCTAAGACTGTCGTTGTTGATGAAGATGACGACGAGCCTACGGAGATGGAATTACTTCTGAAACCGACTAAGTCTTATCCGGCAAAGTCGAAGAAGAAGAATAAGAACAAGGCTGCTGCAGCGGCAAAGGAAGCCGCAAAGAAGGTTGGTTAAAGGAGAGACCAACCTGAAGAATAAGATGGGAGGAGCATTTCGCTCCTCCCACTTTTCTTTATTAAATTATTTTTTCCCCAATTCCTTTTCAATCAGGGGAAGATATTTTCGTGCAAGCTGTCGTTTCTTTTCAATGACAACTTTATTCATGCACCCAACCTTAATGATATCCAAACACATACGTTTATAGATACCGATAGCTGACAAACATGCATCAATCTTAACATCAGGTTCACTCTCTGCATACGGTGCAAGCTGAGTAGGTATTACATCTGATATAACACCCTTCAATGCACTGAAGTAAGAAATCTTATCACCGGGTGCCATGACATCTTCATACTCGATATAGAAATCAATTACAACACCATCGGGGCAGCTAATTCCTTTAATCTTACCCTGACTATCAGGAGTAAGTTTTTGAGATGATTTAGGAATCGTAGTAGCATCGTAAATATTTTCATATTTACTGATGGTCTTCTCACGCTTCTTTGCATCATCATTATATTTTTCAACAACAGATCGAAGAGTAGGAGTCATTTCAGAAAGTTCAGCAGTATAGTAGATTCTGATATCAGCAATAGAACCACTATACTTAGTAATTACAGGTGCAGTTCCTGCAATCACTTCATCTTCATCTCCAGCTTCTGCAGCCATTGACTGTAACATCATAGAAGTAAATTCATCCTGTGTATCATCAAATGTAAGTAGATAATCATTGGTTTTAACACGTTGACCAATTTTAACCATGGATTTTACATTTGCATACTTAGAAAGAATTACTCTCTTTTGCATAGTGATCTTAGTAGCCATTCTATGAGCAAGATCATCTGTGATATAACAAGAGTCTTCATATACACCACCATTAGTTTCTACAGCAATGCGACTCATCGTTCCCATAGAGGCTAAGTAATCTCCAAACATATCATTTTCATTGATATATTTAGGATCATATGCAAGAAGTGTGGATTCTTCAAATGAATCTCCTGGCTTCAGATTATTAGCAGGAACCATTTGATTCATCACATAGAAACCACCATCAGTATTCTTAGCAGGTCTCTTGGAAAGATCGATATCATCATAAGTACCATCATTATATTGAACGATCATAACTTCATTTTTGATATCAACAATTTTACCAGCTTTCTTAGCAGATCTTGCGTAGTCAGAAGAAAGATAAGGTACTAATCTCTCAGCATCATAGGAAACTGGGCAAGAGCAACTAGATGCAACAGGAACGACATGTTTGGATTGAGATAGTGACATTGCAACACGTTCAATATCAGCAGATTCAGGACCAAACGCTTGCATTAGTTCACCAGGAGTAGCAAGTTCAGTTGCAGTATAGTCATCTTTACCAACAGTAATGAAACCACGTGCATCATCAATATTAGCATTAGTAGACATATGACGACCAATACCAATCTTACCAGAAGGTGTAGAGTTCATACCAACAATACCCTTCATGGTTGGATGATATGCACGTTTCTCGATGGTGAAAGAATGTTCTTCATTCATTCCAGAAGGACCCTTTAACTTAATCAATCTATCATTTTCCATTTCAAGAACAATATTCAGTTCTGAATGAGGATCTACGATATCAGAAGTTAAAAGATATTTAATAACTGCATTTTCTGGAATAGAGAATGTATCCGTTTTACCAAGACGATATTTACCCCAAGCTTCAGCCAGCTCACAGTAAAGCTGAGCAAGGATAATCTCATTACTACGAATTCGACTGTTATTGTAATCAGAGTCAATCTGGTAGTGATTATCAGCAAGGACACCATTACAATACAACATCAGTCTGGTAAAATCAGTAGGCATTTTCAGACGAATCAAAACTTCCATTGTAATAGGATCGATGAAGCAATAATAGAAGTTTCTGAGTGCATCTGCTAATGTCTTAGAGTTGAGCATATTATCAAAGATTTGAACATATGCATCATACGTGTTCATATCATAGAATGAATAGTTCTTTGTAGGGAAGGTATTCAATCCATTTAATAATAGAGAGTTTTCATATGGATATCGATCATAGATAAGATATCCATCATCAAACTGAACGACACCCTTCTCATTTTGATCAAGACCTGCAGGTTTCTTCTGAAGGAATTCATATTTAATTTTTCCTTTTTCGAGAACTGTAGTAAGTCCACCAGGATCAGCAGCAGCACATACCAATACCAGAGGAACATCCATCTTCATAACACGAGAACGTGAATAAATGAATTTGGTACCACTGGAAAGGGATTCCAGTTCTTTCTTCATATTTGTATCATACCAACCAATAACCTCGGTAATGAATTCAGAAAGCTCTCCATAAACGTTACCAAACTCATCATAAACTTTATTGGTTCTTCCAGAGATACAGAATTTTGAACCCTTAGTTTCAGGTCCTTTGGATCCAGTTCTAACAGCAAGAGGAAGCAATGAATCGGGATCTTCCTTATGATTCTTGTACACCTCTTTGAATTGACTCATATCGATTACGGATGTTGCTTCATCGATAATGAAGTAGATCTTGGTATGATCTTTACCAGTACCAATTGTACATTTCGTAACAACAGTACCGATTTCATCAAACTCCATAGTAGTTAAATAGTTTTTATTAGGGATTGTACAATCGCCTTTAACTACCACAATACCAGGAGGACAACTAGGACCAGTAAACAGTTTCTTCAAACGAGTGATTCGAGGAGACAGATTAGAACCATATCGAGAGGAAATGATCTTCTTATAAGAAGTAACAGCCTGACAAGAATCAGGAGAAATTTTAGTAACCGGATAAGGAAGTTTCTGATGAGAAATATTCATCTTCTGATCATTCAGATAAAGATATCTATCTTCATACATCTTAGGAAGAAGGAAAGAGAATTTATGTCTCTTACGATTCTCATCTTCGAAAGAAACCGTATATCTCATTAGACGATCAGTAGGAGTTGATACATCCTCAACTTGAATATCTTTATTGATAAACATTGCTGGGTGTACATGACTGAAATGAAGAAGAATATTCACCAAGTCATTAGTTGCAAGATTTTGATTATAAGAAGCTTCGAAATCCATAGACTTAATCGTCTTCATATCATCATTGATTGTATGAATAGGAGGCTTCTTTTCAGGAATTGCAGTTTTCTTTTCTGCTTCAAGGATTGTTCTGATTGGTACATTACCAATATTAGCATCCTTATATTTTTCCTTCATAATCTGATCACGTTTATATGATGCTACAGATTTACCAGTTGCTTTCGCAGCAAGAATAACATCAACATCATCTGGATCTTCAATGGTAATATCAGGAATATCAAAATTATCATCCGTGATATTCAGTTCAAACTCTTCTTCAGGAACTTCTTCACCAGACGGTTCATCAATTACTTCTTTCTTTCCAAGCAAAGTTTCCTCCTTCTTAGGAGGAGCATCTTTTTTCTTTTCTGTTTTAGTAATATTCTTACGAACAACTTTCTTTACTTCAGCTTTCTTTTCAGGAGCTACCGTATCAGGATCAGTGTTCATATCAGTAAGAATTTTATCAGTGATAACTTCTTCAGTAGTTTCCTCTTCAGCTGCCTTCATTTTCTGATCAGCAATCTTATCTTCCTGAATCTCTTCTGGAGTAACAACAGTTTCTTTCGTTCTCCGTGCCCTCATCATAAACTGACGGAAGAGTTTCATCATATCAATATCTTTAGGAAGTGCAGTTGTATCAATCGGAAGAATATAGATACCATGAACGAGATAGATCTTCTTAAACCGCGTATAGATTGCAGGATCAGTAAACTGTCGAATTAATTGTGAAGCAAACTCTTTGTTATTATTTCGGAAGATCATATCTATTCTATTATAATCTGAGACAGAGAAAAGAAGATCCATGGGAATAATAACATGCACTTCATAGTTTCCAAGATAGTTTGTAGGAGATCCAACTTCAGCAGACTGATAAACTCTTGTATACTCGCTGATAACTTCTCTTGTACGTACAGCCATCAATCTTGTATCTTTTTGGTTACTAAGAATTTTTTCCGCAGAATAGTTTGCTTCTACGAGAAGATTAAAGTCTTTTAACGGTCGAATCTTTGTATTAGACATATACGATGTTACAGCATCGATATTACGAAGGTTCTTCATTTTATGATCATTCAGGAGTTGAGTAATTTCACCATCACTATCAGGTTTCAACACCTGCAATCCCTTACCTTTTAGAGTAAGAGAATATTTCTTATCAATGAAATACTTAGTAAGATTTCTGAAAAGCAAAGTTGGATGAGTATCTAACCAACTCAATCCTGCTTCAACAGAAGGAGCGAGAACCATGAATGCCATATTCTTTTTGCGATTCTTCTGGTTCTCAGGCATAATGACCGGTGGTCTGGTCTTATATGGGATGAAAGGTTCAAGAGCTTGAAGCTTAATCATCGTGATCACCGTTCCTTTCTTTATATTTCTACAATTGATTTAACGTGGTAATAATGATTAACCCTGTATATAGCGGGTTTAACACAATGTCTGTATATTATATCAGTGTTCAAACTGTGGATTTGGACTATTATATTTTTACATTTTCACCGACATTACAATAATTTAGGATGATAAATAAAGGAGTTTTTACTATGGCTTCGATCGATATTAAGGCGATGATTACAAAGAAGCAGAATGATAAGATGAAGGCTTCAAAGTTGGTAATGAAAGATATCAATAGAGAATTGATTACTGCACTGATTGCTTTACCGGTATATGGTAAAGATGTTCGAGATGAAGAAATTTTGACTATTATTATCAATGGTGGTGTGCAGGCGCCGCTCATGGATAGAATTAGATCTGACTTCAGTAAGAAGTTGGATAAGGGTGAAGTTAAGAAGGTAAAGGGTGAATACCGTGATCCGGATGGCTTCCTTGTGCTTGTTCCCCGAGCATAAATAAATTTTAATTTAAGGAGTGTGTACGTATGGCTAATAAGGTCGAGGCGAATGTCGCCAAGATGGTAGAGGAACTGAAGAAGAACCCTTCTGCCCGTTTCAGCAAATCCGACTTCCAGGGTCTGGTGTATGCGATCCTGGCTGATAAAGACTTCGATACTAAGAAGTATGTGATCAAGAATGATGAGATGGTTGAAGTTCATTCTTCTATGAATGCAGCTATGGCTAAGTTTATGGATAAACTGCTGAAGCATGCTCAGATGAGTGATTCTACCGAACGTGCTCGTGTTATCGAATCTTTTGAGTTTGGTCCTCGTGATATCGAGTGGATCACTGATGCTGTGGATGAAGCTATGTATCAGTATAGCGAATGTGGCAAGAATATGCGGATGTTCCGTGATAAGATGCTGCAGCTGTCTGTGAAGAAGATGGTTCGTTCTGGTAAGTCTGCTGGCAAGATCACTTACAAGAAGTCTGTAGTCGATCGTGCTCTGGCTCTGCAGAAGAGAACTGCAAAGTAATTACATATTGATAACGAGGAAGGTGGAGTGGTCCTGCGCTTTGCTACTCTACTGGATGTGCATTTTCGAAGCCTCTGTGTGTTGGAGATTTGGTACCCCAGAAATGGGGTACCATTTCTTCGTCTTTTTTGGTTTACACCTTATTTAAATAAGGTCAACATCCATATAATCTAACACCCGGAAAGGCGGTGAAAAGTTATATGGCTAAAGGTTCTAAAACCGTTCATGATATTAATGAACGGGTTAAACGTGCAGTAGGCAGCTCAGAGAAATATGCTAAGGGTTTTAGCAAAGCATTCTTACATGCTGGTGGCGAATATCTTAAAAGCGTATTCCCTGCACCTGTTGCAATGTATGAAACGAATAAGGAATTGTTAACTGATACTGTAAAGTTCCTTCGTAATCCCGTAGACAGTATCAATCGACAGGTAAACCGGGCGTTAGAAACGGATGATTTTAAAGCCCTAAAGGAATTTGCTGATGCCACTCTGGAAGATTTAAAGAGTGGTAACTTTTATGATGAAAACCGTCATCGTCGTAAAGATGAATTTGGAATCGATGATTTGATTGCAGATTTTGATGATGACTTTGGTGGATTTGATTTAAGTGATTTTGATGATGATGGTAATTGGGTAGATGATGATTCTTCGGATGATACGAAACAGGATATCAATGCCCAGTTAATGGTAGCTAAGGTCAGAGAATCTGGTGATAATGCTCGTACGAATACCATTATTGATGCAATGGGTACGAGTCGTAGTGCACAGATGAAGAATGATAATGCGAATACTCAGATGACTCTTAGAATGAGTATTAAGCAGCATTCTGAAATGATGCAGGCTCAGCAGAATTTGATCCAGGGCCAGCAGGCTACATTCCAGTTGATAACGAATTCATCTGAGGCCATGGCCAATCTTTTCAAAGATGCTCATACTGAAGTTATGGGTAAATTTGATAAAACGATTGAAATTCTTACTAAGATTCAGGAGAATACGAAACCGCCTGAACCTGAAAAGAAACCATATAAAGAAGATGAAAGCCATTTCGGTCTTAATGGTGAATTGGATTTTAAACAATACTTCAAGAATGTAAAGAAGAATATTGATGAGAAGTTCAATATTTCTTCTGCACTTACTATTGGTACTATGGGTATGTCCATTGGTGAGATTACGAAGTTATTTATTGATAACCCTGTCGAAGCATTGATGCAGATGGCTATTGGTAAACTAGTTCCTGAAAAGACTCGTAATCAGATAGAGCGTACCAATACCAATATCTCCGGCTTATTACCTGCTATCTATCAGAAGCTTGTCGCTAAGGGCAAGCGGTATGAATCTGGTAAAAGTACTGAGCTTGGAGATATGCTTGCTGGTATTTTCGCTCCAGAAAATAGATCCAATAGTACAATTCGAACCAATAATGATAACTATCTGAAACCTGCACAGATTACCGGTAAAACGATTCGAGCAATCGAAGAAGTTATTCCTATGTGGTTAGCCCGTATCGATTCACATCTCTCTGGTGAACCAATGATGGTATATGACTATAAGGATGGTAAGCTAAAGAGTGCTGGTGGTGTTCTTGCAAAGAATGAACGTGATGTTAAGAATCTTGCAACGAGTATTGATGGGTATTATGATATCATTGGTCGTGCTGAGAAGTATAAGTTTAGTAATGATAAAGAGAAAGAAAAATTCCTTGACTTTGTCTACAAATATTTCCAGAAAGCTGGAGAGGATAATAAGTTTGTAAATCCGTACGGAAGTCGTAAAGATTTCATGGAAGGATTCGAAGATATTCCAGAGGAGTCTGGATATTATGAGAGACTTGTTGCTATTCTTCAGAATTTGAATCCCGAACAGAGCAAAGTAAAGGGATTTGCTAAGAGTGCTAACTTAGCATTGAATGCCAGTATTCGAGATGCCAGAGCTTCTCGTGACCGTAATACTTATAATATTCAGGAGAACTTAGAAAACAGTGGTTTGTTAGCTGCTTGGTCTTTTATTCCTGAATCTGAACGTAAGAAGATTACGGAACGGGTTATGGGTAAGCATTCAATGATGAAGGATGAAGATATCGATAAAGCATATGGATATATGCCTGGTCTTAAGAGTGGTCCTTTTGGTCAGACCAACAAACTCTTATCTGATATTCTTGGAACACTTCGTCAGGGTATTGTTGTTTACTCATATAATATTGGTAAGATCAAGAATTCTAGTAAATTACCCGAATATGTAAAAGATCGTTCTAAAGCTTTAGTTGGAACTTTAAATCAGAGTATTGCTCCTACCCCGATTGTTGCTGCAGACGATGAAGAGATTCCTGCTACTACTGGAACTTTTGAAGATTTCTTAGCAGAACAGGCTGATCTGAATTACGATCGAGAAGCTGAAGAGAAGGCTAAAGCGGAAGCTGAAGGTAATGGTCCGAATCGATATGAGAAAGGATTTACCAATCTCTTAAAGTCTACTAAAGATAAATATGAATCCACTAAACTGTCTAAAGCTATTGCAGGATTCAAGCGAATTGTTGAGAGACCTTTCGATTTGATTAATGTTGGTTTACAGGCTGTTGATAATGGTATTTATAAATTAGTCTTTGGTAATAAGGCTCTGACTGATGGAGAAGATGGTTCTCTTGATGATGAAGACGATAAGAGTATCTTTAGTGTTGTCCAGAAGATTTTCATGGCGCAGTTTGCTAAAGCAACCGGGTTTATTGAAAAGATGTTGGGTAAGCTAGATGATTTCTTATTTGATCCAACCAATGGTCTTCTTTTTAAAGCAAAGAATTTCTTAGCTGATATCTTCGGCATAAATGATCTCAAAGCTAATATCAAAGGTAAAGCAAAAGAAAAAATCGATGCAGCAAAGAGTTGGGCTAGAGATAAGTTCCTTGGTACAAAGGGTGATAATGGTGAATATTCTGGAGGCATGTTCTCTGGAATCGCTAATGCTAATGCCAAGGGTAAAGATTCTCTGAAAGCTTATGTAAAGGGTTCTATCGATAGGCTTTTATATGGTAACTATGCATCCACTAAGGGTAAGGGAACTTCAATGGATCTTGATGAAAATGGAGAGATCATTGCAAAGAACTCTTATGGTGGTGTTATAGGTGGCCTTCGTAAAGGCTTTGATGGATTGAAAGATTTCTTATTCGGTGATGACCCAGATGATCCTAATGGTTCTCGTGAGAAATGGAAGAAAGTAAAAGGTGCATTTAAAGAAGCCGCTCCCAATATGGCAGTCGGCGCTGGTATTGGTGCGCTTGCCAGCATCTTCCTTCCAGGTGGTCCCGTATTGGGTGCTATCCTCGGATCCACTGCTGGATTAGTCAAGGGTTCTACCGAACTTAAGAAGTTTTTATTTGGTGAATTTTCTGATGAGGAAGAGGATATCATTGATCCTGAAACCGGTAAAGTAGCGACTGACTGGAAAGGTAATAAGAAGACCCGAAAGAAACAGATCAAGTCTGGTATCTTTAGTCAAGAACTTCAGGATGCTGTAAAGCAGATTGCTCCTGGTGCCGGTAAGGGTGCATTGATTGGTATGGCTGCCAATGGTCTTGGTTTACTTCCCGGTACCATGTCTATGGGACTGGTTGGAGTTATCGGTGGTCTTGGTGGTATGATTGCTTCTTCTGATAATTTTAAGAAGATGATCTTTGGTGATGCCGAGGATCCTAAGTCTGGTTTGATCTCTAAGGAATTTAGAGAAAAAGCTATGAAGACTATAAAGAAAGTAGCTCCCTCCGCTTTAGGTGGTGCTGCTATTGGCGGCGGCATGGCTGCTGCTATGGGGTCTCTCGGTATCTTTCCTGGATTGATGCTCGGTCCTGGTGGTCCTATTATGGCTGCTATTGGCGCAGTTACAATGGGTAGTCAAGCTGATAAGATTAACAAATTCTTATTTGGTGAAGAGACTGAAGAAACGGTAGAAGTTCAGGATCCTAAAGATCCAAATAAGACCATTACTCAGACTCGTAAGAAACGTCAGGGTGGTATCTTCGGTAAAGCATATGATTATGCTAGGGATCATGTTTTGAAACCAATGGCTGATACTATGAACAAAGCTGTTAAAGGTATTGGTAATTGGTTTAAGACTGATGTACTCGGACCTCTTGGACGCTCTATTGAACCTTTGAAAGAAAAGCTTGCCGAAGCTGGTAAGTCTATTAAGGATTCTTTATCTAATATTGGTAATCACATTGCTACCGGTATTACAAAGTCCCTTGGTATTCTTCCTGAAGGAGATGATATGAAATCTTTCTGGGAGAAAAATGTTAAGGGTAAACTAAAGAATACTGTTGATAAACTTTTCAGCGCTCTTGGTAAGATGATCGGTAATATTCTTTCTGCTCCGTTCAAGGCTCTTGAAGCTGTTGTTCGTGGTGGAAGAGATAGATCCGATGATGACGAGGATGAAAAGAAGCCTGGTCTCTTTGGTCGTACTAGAGCTACTTTCGATAAATGGGCTGCCGCTGGACGTAAACGTCGTATGGCCCGTGCTGGTAAGAATCTTGAGAAAGCTGGGGCTGATGCTGGAAAGCATATGATGAGCATTGGTGAACGAGCAAAAAGATGGATTACCGGTATGGTTGAAGATGGTCATGTTGATGAGCGGACCGCAGCTCGTATGGCCGAGTATAGTAAAACTAAAGGCAATAATGTCGCTACTGGTGGAACTGCTAGGGTAGTTGACGGTATGTCAATCGATGCTCTTAATAGTATGAAACCGGAAGATGCTATCAAACGTCTTCGTTTTAAGATGGCCAGTGGTGGTAAACTTGGTGCAGATGAACAAGCTTGGTTTACAAACTATATGAAGAATAAGAAGGGAACTAAATCAAAGACTGGAGTTCCTGTTGCTTCTGTAGAAGATGCCAAGGTTCCCAAATCTGATGATGCTGAAGCTAAGAAAGAAAAAGCTAAGAAAGAGCGAGAAGCCAAATCTGAAGAAAGAAACCGTAAGAAGGCTACAAAGCGAGCTAAAGATCAGCATGATTATCTGAGATCTATCTCTAAGTATACTAAGGGAATCTATAGTGAAATTCATGGACAGCTTGGTGGTGTAGGTTGGAATATTGCATATATTAAAACCTTACTTGAGAAGCAGATGGGCCCGTTGAAGGATGAAGAGCTCCCAGAAGAGATGGAAGGATCTAAGAAGGTCAGTAAGAAGCGTGGGTTTTTTGGTAAAGCTAAGGACGCTATCGGCGGATTCTTTGGTGGTATTTTCGATAAGGTTGGAGAATTTGGTGGCAAGATAAAAGGTGGTCTTGGTAAGTTTGGTAGAGGTGTTAAAGGCGTCTTTAGCGTTATCTTCCATCCTTTCCAGATGCTTGGTAAACTTGTCGGATTCTTATTTGAACAGGCTAAGGGTCTCTTCAGTGCTTTATGGGAAGGTCTTAAGGGTGGTATCAAATTATTAACTGATGTTGTTCATACTGCGGCACAGACTATAATTGGCGCAGCCAGAGGTATCGGTGAAGCTCTTGGTAGTGCGGTCTCTCTGTTTGCTGGCACCGTTAAAGATCTTGCTTTAAGTGCTACTGCTTTGATTCGTGGTTCTCTTCAGTTCTTAGCTGATACTGTTCCTGCACTTGCTGCTGATGTCATTCATTTTGGTGTCGGTCTGGCTAAGGGTGTAGTAAAGAGCGGAATAAAGCTTGGTAAGAAAGCCTGGGGCGGAATTAAGGGTATTGGTCGTAAGATCAAAGCTCGTCACGATAAGAAAAAGGGTATTACCACAGAAACTAAGATAAAGAACATTGGTACCTTCCAGATCGATGGTGGTTATCTTGAAACTGTTGGTGAAACCTTCCCAATGATTGGTGATAAGCTTACTCCTACTCCGATTCCTGTTGTTGAAATGCTTAAGGGTAAACCACATGGTATTGTCAACAAAGCAATTCCTGTATATGTTGCCAATGATGTTCTCAATGTTGTTAAGAGAACTAGACCTTCCAAGAATAGTAATGAAGATAAATTGAGTAATGATTATAAACACACATATTCTGACGTTGACAAGGCCGCAGAAACTTCTAGTAATCCTGCCGAGGTTTACGATAAGAAGATGGCTAAGGCTAAGACTCAAGAACAGAAAGAGGCTGTTAAGGATGCTGCTCAATTGAATGGCATTGCTGTTGTTGGAAATGGTAAGGATAAAGGTGGCAATGGGAATAGTGAAAATGAGGATAATAATGGTGGTAATATTTTTCAAAATATTATGCAAACAGTTGCTGGTGGTGGTATTAAAGAGTTACTCGTTAAAGCTGGCGGTTGGTTCGCTGGTACTAAAGTAGGTAAATTCCTTCTCAATGGTCTCAGTACACTGCTTCCTACTGTTAGTACTGGTTTATCTTTAGGATTAAGAGCTATTCCGGGTGTTGTTGGTACAGTAGAAGCAGTTAAAGATGGCGAAGTAGATAGAGCTGCTAATTTTGGAGCAAGAACTTTTGTAGGTCTTGGTCAAAATGCTTTAAAATTATCAGAAAAGAGTTTTAAGAAAGCTTTAACCAAGAAATCCGGTTCTTTTGCTGAAAAGAGTTTATTTAATAAAGCATTAACTGCAGAAAAAATTGGTAACGGTGTTGCCAAAACTGTAGGGAACGCTGAATCTAAACTAGCTCAATGGATTAAGAAAGCATTTACCAAATTCTTTACTGAAGGAAAAATTAAAGATTCACTTGCCAAAGTTGGTAATGGTAAAGGTGGTTTGAAGGATAAATTATTAGCAAGTCTTACTAAAAATATTGATAATTGGGTCGCAAAAGCAGGTAAAGCTAGTGCTGCTCAATTACTTAAGAAAGCTAATATTTTCTTAATGGTTGCAGGAGCTGTTACTGACTTTATTAAGGGTATGTGTAGAACGGATCGATATTTTGATGTCGATAATTCTGATACAACTTTTGGTATGAAATGTACTGCAGGTTTAGCAACTGCATTGTCTGGCTTGGCGTTTGGTTTAATTCCTGAAGAGTGGTTAGCTAATCTTATCTATGCACTTTTAGCTAGTGAAGAAGATAAAGCAAAACTTGAAGAAAATCAAGAAAAACTGAGAACTAAAGTTGATACTTATAATAAAGAAAATGGTACGGATTATACTGTAGAACAATATCAGAATCGATTTAAAGAAAATGGCGAAAAACGTCATGTATGGTTTACTACTAGGGTAGCCAATGCTATAGCTGGTAAAAATGAATATGGTGAAGAATATACCGAAGAAGAAAAAGCTAAAAATAAGGAAAATGGCCAGAAGGTTCTGGATAATTTCCATGCACTCGGTTCTGGTCGTGCAATGAAGCATTATAGTCAGCGTGATTCAAGATGGAATCATGGTACTGATATGGCCGCTTCTGGTTGTGGTCCCACTGCAGCTGCTATGGTTGGTAGTGTATATGGTGATAAGCGCAATCCTCTTACTGCAAATTCCATGTCTTACGGTATGGGTATGCGTGCTGGAGATGGTGGCACAAATCCTGCATTCTTTGCGCAATATGCACAGTCCAATTATGGTATGACTCAGGGACCAAATTCTTCTAGAATGGTTGCTCGAAATCTGAATAAGGGTCAGCCTGTCGTTCTGATGGGTAAAGGTGGTGCATTCGGTGATGGTATGCACTATATGGTTGCTGATAAGATGAACGGTAAGGGAAGTGTTAACTTAGTTGATCCATATACCGGTGGTAGTAAATCTGCTAACCTTGGTAGGTTGATGAAGAACACTTCTTCTACTGTATATTCTTTTGGTCGTGGTGTAGATGCTGTCCAGTTCACGAACACCAATAATACATCTTCAAGCTCAACTGGTACTGGTGGAGTCGCTGGTGCACAGCAAGCGCTGATGGATAAACTTGCTGGTATTGAAGGTAAGATTTATTATACCACTAGCGGTGCTCAGGATCCTGATAAGGGTACTGCATCTTGCGCATCGATGATGAATTGGGCATATCGCAAAGTATTTCCTGATGCTTTTGAAGGGAATCCCATGTCACCCAATGCTTGGTATCAAACTGAAGATAGTCGTTTTAAGACAATCTATGCAAATGACGGTAAGCAAGGATTAGTCGATCCTTCTATCTTACAGCCTGGTGATCTACTTTATTTTGACTGGCGTCGTGATCAGCTCGAACAGGGTAAGATGAGCCATGTTGATATGTATGCTGGTAATGGCCAGGTATGGTATCATGGTGGAGATCCTGAGTATGGTCCCATTCTGAAATCTTTCGGTGATTATCGTAGAAAACATCTAATGATGGTTCGTCGATATATTCCATTTATCGATAACACCGTCAAGACTTATGATAATTCTGAGATTAATTATAGTGGACCTATTATTGGTAGTGGTTCTATTGGAGGATCTAGTAGCTCTTCTGATGGATCTAGTTCCGGTCTGGGTGATACCATGTTTGATACTGTTCTTGGTGCTGTTACCTTAGCTACTACTGGGTTGGAAAATATGTGGTCTAATATATTTAGTGGTGGCACAGATGAAGACTCTTCCGGTGAAAGTTCTGGAAATTCTACTGGTAGTACTACTGGAGCTACAGCTACTGCTGCATCTCTTGGTGGTGTCAATTATAATACTTCACTTACTTCTAGTGGAGATTATAAAGCTAATGGTAAGAAGATCTGGCAGTATTTCCGTGATAAGGGCTTAACTAATAATCAGACTGCAGCTATTGTTGGTAACCTTTGGAAAGAATCCGCACTTAGACCTGAGAACGTTAGTGACTATTATAATAAGCAAACTGGTATCACTGATCAGCAGTATACTGATATGGTTGATGACGGTTCTTATACGAACTTTGCTAACGATGAAGAAGGATACGGTCTGGCAATGTGGACTCATTCCGCGTTCAAGCAGCCCATGTATGAGATGGCTAAGAAAAATGGAAAATCTATCGGCGATCTTGGTTTCCAGCTTGATTATCTGTGGGATACGTTAAATGGTCAGTGGAAGAAGTCTACGCTTGATCCTATCCTTGCATCTGATTCTCTTGAAGATGGCGCAGTTACATTCATGCAAAATTACGAGAAGCCTGCAGGTATGGATACTCAATCTAAGAAAGATGAACGTATCCAGGGTGCTCATGAGATGTTGGAGATGTTTGGTACTGGACGTGGTAGAGATATGACGAATCTGAATGCTATGAATGGTAAGGTTCGGAGTATCAATACTACCATGACGAAGCTTGCTGAGTTTGGTCGTGGTGAATCTACTGCTGTTGCCGCTACCAATCGAATCGCTGAAGCTATTGAGAACTCTGAGTTTGGTAAGGGTCCTCAGGATGGTACGACTACTCAGATGCTTGAACTGATGACCAAGACGTTTGGTAAGATGATTGAGTTGCTGAGTGAGATCAAGGATAATACTGCAAATATCTCTGAAGTTACGAACAATTCCGGATCTGGTGATGATTCTGCCTATGTACGTGGCGATAACTATTCTACTGATATGACTGGTAGTGCTGGTAATCAAACCAACTATGGTAAAGATATCATTGATCGTCTGACTAAGAGATAATTTGAAATATCTTTGACAATACAATAATGTATGAATCAAATGAATGGGTACCGGATTCATACCGGTACCCATTCTACTATCTTTATAGAAAGTGAGGCGAACTAGATGGCTTACGAGATTACCAATAAAGCGTACCTCTGTCGGACTATCAGATCGACTAAGCTGTATGCTCGTCCGAATGATATTAAGCCAACTAACATCATTATTCCTTCTGAGATTACACTCACAACATCTGAATTTTGTAATAATGGAATTGTTCAGTTCTTAAAAATTTCTGATATTATTTCTGATACTAAAAATGAAGATTGGATCGGAAAATGGATTTCTTCTGCTGAAGTTGAGAAGACTGAGATTCTTCAGGAAGTGGATGAAAAATCTAATGAAACACAATTTGATGATTCTGTTGCAGTTGACGAGGAGTTAATCATAAAAGCTTCAGAAATTATACTCTATGAAAATGGTGATTCAGGAACAGGCTTCTCTATGGAGTTCCCAATAGGTTCTTTGATCAAAGCGGATAAAAAGATTAATATTAATTTTAACGGAACTCCACAAACTCGATATCGTATTAAGTCTGTATATAGTCCAGACGGTTTTGATTTGATTATTGGCGAAGGTTCTTGGGTACGGTTAAGTCCTGAGGTTTCTTTAAAATCTGATATTGATGATACAATAGTTGTTCCTAACTTTCCAATGTTACGATCTTCTGCAAGAGACCGAGAAAATGCAAAAAATAAACGTAACGGAACAACCAGTACAAAGAAAGATAAAAAACCGAAAAATGATAAAGAACGCGCTAAATATGAAAGAGAACAGCGCAAAAAGAATTTACGTAAAACTACTAGTCAAATAAATCGTGAAGATGCTATGAACACCAAAGGTTTACCGGGAACACCTTCACAGATTAATAGACAAGATAATCAAACAATTAAAAACAAAGGACAAACTGGTGGTTCTTCGGGTAATAGTATAATAACAAGAAGCAATAGCGGTAATCAATATGTAAATCAGACGTATGATGTTGAAACTTTCAATAATGCGGTAGAAGGATATAGACAAGGATATCAATCTACTGGAAAGTCTATTATGGGAACGCCTATTGGGCGTATGTTATTTGTCCATGGAATGCCATTCCAGTTTACGCATTATACCGATCGTAGACCCGGTTCCGAGAAACAATATGGCAATTCGTCTGAATATTATGATTTGACACGTGTTGGTAGATCTACTTCTTCTGCAACTGCAGATTTCTATGGTAGAGTTTTTGAAAAAGAAATTGCTTCCAATATTCCAATCATGTCAGTTGTGCCTGGTGAACCACAGTTTTTAACGATGAATACTGGCCGATTCGTTTTACCATCAGTAACCGGTGCCAGCAATAAACTCAAAAATGAGTTTAGTAAGTTGTTTTCTGCAGACGATTTTGAAGTAGGCTCTATTGTAGACTCTTCTAATGCACTTGCCAGAGGTAGTAATGTATATCAGTAT
>ERZ1034873.551-NODE-551-length-19240-cov-9.398228_pt1 | contig 19240 bp, 23 predicted proteins | sample MGYA00520689_ERZ1034873 | MGnify/ENA primary metagenome ERZ1034873 (study PRJEB33766, sample SAMN09781722) | gut metagenome | biome: gut microbiome | host: Homo sapiens | place: Madagascar | study: EMG produced TPA metagenomics assembly of the PRJNA485056 data set...
TGATTTGCGACGGCGCTGTGCGTTCCGGCAAGACCTCCATCATGATGTGGGCGTTTGTCCGCTGGGCAATGGAGAATTTCAGCGGTCAGCGCTTCGGCGTGTGTGGTCGCACGGTGGATAGCTGCACCAAGAACATCATCGTTCCATTCACGGCGATGAGCCTTGCGAAGGAACGCTATATCATTCGATGGCGGCGTGGCGACAAAGTGATGGAAGTGCGGCGCGGCGCCGTGACAAATTACTTTGAGGTGTTCGGCGGCAAGGACGAGGCAAGCTATACGCTGATCCAAGGCCGCACGCTGGCGGGTGTGCTGCTGGACGAAGTGGTGCTGATGCCGCGCTCGTTCGTGGAACAGGCGCTTGCACGTTGTTCTGTGGACGGTGCAAAGCTGTGGTTTTCTTGTAACCCCGGCAGCCCGCATCACTGGTTCTATCAGGAGTGGATTAAGCGACACCACGAACGAAACACGCTATATCTGCACTTCGAGATGACCGACAACCCCGGTTTGAGTGAGAAGACGCTTGCGCGCTACAAAAACATGTATGCCGGCATTTTCTATGACCGGTATGTGCGCGGCCTTTGGGTAGCGGCGGAGGGCGTTGTCTACAAAGACTTTGCCAACAACACCGAAAAGTATCTGATTGGCGATCCTTTGGAATGGGCAGAAGAACAAGGAACGAAATTCTCTATTATTTCCATTGGCGTTGACTTCGGCGGGACAAAATCCGCGACAAAGTTTCAGGCGACCGGGATTACAAAAGATTATCGTGTGGTCGCGCTGGAAGAAGAATATATCAAGAACGAAGAGGTTGACCCTGACGCATTGAATAGGCGCTTTGCTACGTTCTGCCAAATGGTCACGGCAAAGTACGGATACAGCCAGACGCGGGCAGACAGTGCGGAAACGGTGCTGATTCGCGGGTTAGATCATACTGCGCAAAAAATGCACCTCGGGACGCAGGTCAAGAACGCAACGAAACTGCAAATCACAGATAGAATTAGGCTCGTGGTGTTGCTAATGAAGCAGGGGCGTTTTAAGGTTTCGCGCAACTGCCCCCATCTGATCGACGCACTGCAAACCGCGATTTATGATCCTGATAAGTTTGAGGACGAGCGTCTTGACGATGGAACGTCCGATATTGATAGTTTGGATGCATTTGAGTACAGCATTGAGCCTTATTACAAAGGCCTGGAACGTGCCGGTCATATGATGGGACGGTGAAAGAGTGGATATTCGCAGAGCATTAAAGGATCTTGGGTTTGATACGGTTGGCAGCAAATTCTATTTGTTAATCGATGTATGGAAATCATGGTATGACGGCGATGTAAAGGACTTCCACAGTTATACGGTGTGGAATGGCATCGAAGAACTGGAATGCCACAGATATTCCGTCAACATGGGCAAGAAAGTCTGCGAGGACTGGGCAAACCTACTGATGAATGAGCGTGTGAATATCACGCTTGAGGGCAAGAAGGAGCAGGAATTTGTAGATGCGATTCTTGCTGATAATAATTGGGAAGTCAAAGCCAATGAATTGCAGGAGCGGAAATCCGCTGTTGGTACAGTTGCTTATGTCCCAATCATGGAGGATATGGGCGTTGACCCTGATACAGCAGAGATCGCCAACCCCGGAAGGATTCATATCAACTATGTAACCGCTGCAAACATCTACCCGCTGACGTGGGACAATGGCATTATTCGTGAGTGCGCTTTCGCATGGACAAAACGAGTTGATGATGCGGAATACACCTACATTCAGGTGCATCGGCTGAACGGCGGCGAATACGACATTGAAAACTACCTGTACGACGCGGAGGAAGTGCCGCTAACAAGTGTGCGGGGCTTTGAAGCAATCCCCCCTGTTGTCCGCACAGGAAGCGCCAAGCCGCAGTTTGTCATTGACCGCCTGAACATTGCGAACTCTGATGAAGATAACCCTATGGGCGTTGCAGTGTTCGCTTCCGCCATCGACCAGCTCAAAAGCGTTGATATTACATACGATAGTTATGTGAATGAGTTTGTGCTGGGAAAAAAGCGCATCGTGGTACAGCCGGAAGCAACCAAGGACATCAATGGTAGGCCAGTCTTTGATAAGCGCGAAACGGTTTACTACGTTCTACCGGAAGATCGCGCATCTGATGGAAACATTTTGCAGCAGGTCGATATGACGCTGCGCACAGCAGAGTTTAACACCGGTATGCAAGATATGCTCAACGTATTGTCGAGCAAATGCGGCTTTGGCGAGAATCATTACAAATTCGACCAGACGAGCATTGCCACGGCGACGCAGGTTATCAGCGAAAACAGCACTATGTTTCGCACGATCAAGAAGCATGAAATTATCCTCGAGCAAGCGATCACGGAGCTGTGCCGCATTTTGCTTCGCATGGGCAATCGATACATGGACGCAGGACTTGATGAGGAAGTCGAAATTTCCATTGACTTTGATGACAGCATCATTGAGGACAAGCAAACCGATTTTTCCCGCGATATGCAGCTTTTGCAGGCGGGCATCATGAACGATTGGGAATTCCGCATGAAGTGGCTTAACGAAGACGAAGCGACCGCAAAGGCGGCGCTGCCAAAGATGCAGGACATGACAAAAGAGCCGGAAGAAGAGATTGAGTGAGGTGACGGCGTATGCGGCCTTACCCTTTTAGCCCAGACCTGCTTGACGCACTGCCAGAAGAACTTGCAGAACTGTTCCGGGCGCTTGAAATAACGCTGCTGGAAGAAATCTGCTCTCGGCTGAAAGCCGCGTATGAGCTGAACGAAGTAACCGTGCAGGACATCAAGGCGCTGCGGGCGCATGGCATCGATCTGAAAGAGATTGAGAAAGCCATACGCAAAACTTCAGGTATCAGCGAAACAAAGTTGAACAAGCTGCTTGACGATGTTGTGGAGCGCAACCAGAAGTATTACACCGAACTTATCAACCTCGCCCATGTCACGCAGCCAGAAACGCTTGTAAGCGTAGAAGATACTTGGGCAATATACGAGCAGACGAAGCAAACGCTGCGCAACATAACGCGCTCAATGGGCTTTTTAGTGGACGCTGGGCGCACAATGTTACCCCCTGCCAGAGCGTACCAATGGGCGCTTGATAACGCGGTGATGCAGGTGCAGAGCGGCGCTTTCAACTACAATCAGGCCATCAAGACGGCGGTAAAGAATCTTGCAGACAGCGGATTGAAGGTCGTCGACTATGAGAGCGGGCATCGAGATCAGATCGATGTGGCGGCGCGCAGAGCCGTGATGACTGGCGTAAATCAAATTTGCGCTAAATATACGGAGCAGTCGGCGCAGTATCTCGAAACTCCGTATTTCGAGGTTTCCGCCCATGCTGGCGCTCGCGATAAGCCGGGGTCGTCGCCGTGGTCGAGCCACAAAGATTGGCAAGGCAAGGTGTACAGCATTCGCGCGGGCGACATTTACCCGAACATTTATGAAGTTTGCGGTCTTGGCGCTGTCGATGGGCTGGAAGGAGCCAACTGTCGGCACCGCCGCAACGTTTGGGTTGAGGGCGTAAGCGAGCGCACCTATACCGATGAGCAGCTTGAGCATATTGATGATGATCTCGGCTGCGAGTTTGACGGAAAGAAATACACCGCATACGAGGCGACGCAGATGCAACGGCGCGTTGAACGAGAGGTGCACAAGCTAAAGCGCGAAAAAGCCGCCTACAAGGCCGCAGGATTGCATGAAGAAGAACAGTCGGTGAATATAAGGCTGCGGCGGTTAAACGCAAAATACAAGGCGTTCAGCGCGGCGACAGGGCTGCCGGAGCAGCGGGAGAGAATGAAGGTGCTGTATTGAACTGGGAAGAAGCCAAAAAGGCAATCGATGCAATTTTGAAGCGCGGCAACGATGCGGAAATCCGGCGCAAAGGCGACGGGTACATTGTCTTAGAAGTCAAGAAAACAATCAAATATTCAACTTCCGCGCAATAGGGCGCGGAAAAGGGCAATAGGAGCCAACTTGTAAGGATTTCTTACAGGTTGGCTCTTTTTCTTTTAGGAGGCAGCGCATGGCTAACAGCAAAGTCAACATTTTAGGCACGGATTACGAAATTGTCGTTAAAAAGTACGGCGACGATGAGGCGTTTGAGCGCAGGAGCATTGACGGATATTGCGACCACCTTTTGAGGCAAATCGTAATTTGCGACATGACAACCTATAAGGGGTGGGAAAACGAGCCAGTAGAAACGGCAAAAGAAGCTCAAAAGCAAACGCTACGGCATGAAATTGTACACGCATTTTTCAGCGAAAGCGGCCTTTCGGATAGCGGGCTTTCTTTTGAAGGGGCATGGTGCAAAAACGAAGAGCTTGTTGACTGGATCGCATGGCAAGGGCCGAAAATCCACAAGGCGTGGGAGATGGCAAACGCAATTTAAAACAGGTAAAACCCGCGAAGCATAGCGGTCTTTATACAACGTTCGCCCCCGAAGAATTGGGGCCAAGGAAAAGGAGAACGAATAACATGGCGAAATTTACGAGAGCGGAAATCAGAAATATTCTCGGCGAGGCTTGCACCGAAGAGATCGAAAATCGCTTGGTTGCGCTACATCTGGGCGTGGTTGACCCCCTCAAGGACGATCTCACGAAGTACAAGGCGGACGCGGAGAAGCTGCCCGGCGTCCAGAAGGAATTGGACGACCTCAAGGCGGCAGGTGACGGCGGCTACAAGGAAAAGTACGAGAAGGAACACTCGGCCTTTGAAACCTTTAAGACCGACATCACGGCAAAGGAAAGCAAGGCGGCAAAGGAAAAGGCTGTGCGTGCTTACTTTGAGAGCAAAAACATTACCGGCGCGAATCTCGACCTTGCTATGCGCGGCTGCGGCGAGGAAATGGCCGCATTGGAGCTGGACGGCGAAAAAATCAAGGACACCAAGTCTCTTGATGCACTTGTAGACGGAACTTACAAGGGGCTTGTTTCCAAGCAGACTGTTCGTTTCGACACTGGCGCGCGCTTTAACGGTGGCGGGAAGCCGATGACAAAGGACGAGATCATGCAAATCACTGACAGAGCGGAGCGGCGCGCTGCAATCGCCGCAAATATGGATTTGTTTAGAAAGGAAGAATAAAAATGGCTGCTGATCCTAAGCTCATTACGAAAGCTGACCTCGCGCGTGTGCGCGAAATCGAATTTACCGAAATGTTTGGTTATTCCATCAAGAAACTGATGGAGGCTCTGGGCGTTACCCGAAAGATTTCCAAGCAGGCGGGTACTGTGCTCAAGAGCTACAAGGCTACTGGCACGCTGGAGAGCGGCGCTGTTGCTGAAGGTGAGACCATTCCCCTCAGCAAGTACAAGACCGAAGCCGTGAACTACAAGGAGATTACGCTCAAGAAGTGGCGCAAGGCCACCTCCGCCGAAGCAATCACCGATCGCGGCTACGATCAGGCGGTAGAAATGACCACCGACGAAATGCTCAAGGACGTCCAGAAGGGTATTCGTAAAGACTTTTTCAACTTCCTCGCAACCGGCACGGGCACGGCGTCCGGCGCGACCTTCCAGGCGACCTTGGCTCAGGCATGGGGCCAGCTGCAGGTGCTGTTTGAAGATGACGAAATCGGTGCGGTGTATTTCCTGAACCCGCTGGATGTTGCTGACTACCTCGCAAGCGCAAACATTACCTTGCAGACCGCGTTCGGAATGACTTACGTTGAGAACTTCCTCGGCCTTGGCACCGTGATTCTCAATTCCAGCGTTCCCAAGGGCAAGATTTACGCCACCGCCAAGGACAACATTGTCCTGTACTACATTCCTGTGAACGGCGCTGATCTTGGCGAGGTGTTCGATTTCACCACCGATGCCACCGGCTATATCGGTATCCATGAGGAGCCCGATTACACCAACATGACCGCATCTGACACCGTTATCAACGGCATGGCTCTTTTCGCTGAGCGTATCGACGGTGTGGTGGTCGGCTCCATCACTCCGGCGGTGGGGGGCTAACTGAACTGCTGAATAAGCCTGACCCTGACATCACCGTTTTCACCGACATGACAAAAGCACAAATGCTTAAGTATGCCGATGAAAACGGGGTGGAAGGGGTCAGCAGTTCGATGAAAAAGGCTGAAATTCTCGCAGTTTTGGAAGGAGCTGGCTCACATGACATACGCTGATTACGATTATTACTCCGGGACCTATTTGGGCACCGTGAGCGAGGAGAATTTTCCGCGTCTGGCTGTCCGGGCCAGCTCCTTCCTCGATTACTACACGCAGAACCGGGCAAAAGATAACGCTGATATGGACGCTGTAAAAATGTGCTGCTGTGCACTGGTGGACAAGTATCAGGTTATCGAAGCCGCGCAGCAGCTTGCCGCAACCAGGCTGACAAGCGCGGTGACCGGGGAAGATGTAAAAAGCGAAACGGTAGGCGGGTACTCCCGGACGCTGGCCAGCGGCGGTGAAAGCGCCGTGGCTGCGCTAAGTGCTACGGACGGGGCGAAGAAACTGCTGGCGGCGACCTGTAACGAGTATCTGGCGCATACCGGGCTGCTGTATCGGGGAGGGGGGTGCTGTGGTTGTACGCGCCCCACACTATAACGGTCTACAACGCCGTGCAGGAGACTGACCCGGCGACTTTTGAGGAAATCACAAAGCTGTATGTGACCATCCTGCGCGGGGTTATGCTGCAAGCCAGCAAGGCTGTCAACGTGCGTGAAAGCGGACTTGAGAGCGCGGACGCGGTAAACCTGTACATTCCGTTTTCCGTGGAAGCGGTGGACGGAACGACAGGTAAAGCCAAAACTTACGCGCCCCCGCAGGCGTTTCTTGCGGCGGCGGACAAGTCCGAGCTTTGGACGCTGTCTGTGAACGGTAACGGCGGGTTGACGTTCTTTGTAAAAGGCGAGTTTGTCACAGACAAAGAGGACGTGGCTATGGCACAGGACGGCTGCTACAACGTGACCAAAGTGGATGAGAAAGATTTTGGCAGCGTGGGCATGAGACACTTTGAAGTCGGAGGGGCATAAGATGTCGCTCAAGTTCTCTGTTGACATGTCCGGCATGGACGAGGTAAAGCGGCAGCTTGCAAGGGCCTGTGGCCGCGCTGAAAGCGTTTTAGCGCAACATGTGATGAAAGATACCACCCCCTTTGTACCTGCGCTTACAGGCTCTCTGACGCAGAGAACGCGGGTGGTTGGCAACGAGGTCATTTATCCCGGCCCATACGCCCGGTTTCTGTACTACGGGAAAGTGATGGTAGACCCGGCGACCGGCAGCACATACGCCCCAAAGGGCGGGCACAAGGTGGTCACAGACCGAAATCTTGTATTCAACACAACAATGCATCCGCAGGCACAGGCACATTGGTTTGACGCTTCTAAAGCGCAGAACATGGAGAAGTGGGTGCGGGTGGCAGATAAGGCGGTGAAGAAATTTGGAAAAGATTAAAAAGGCCGTGTCGGCGGCGGAAGAAGATCAGGTATCGCGCAAGCTGCTTGTGTGGCTGAACACATACCCGGAGCGGCCAGTCGACCTTATCCGCTTTGAGTTTCTTCCCGCCGACACTTCAGCTATGGCGATGTCGACCATTCAGGCGGCGTACATCGTGCGGAAGTATATCACCGGCGGTTATGTGGCGGAGTATCAGTTCAAGATAATCTATCGAGTGAAGCCGGGGAACAGCAACGACAAACGGCTCAAGGCTGACGAACTGTTGAACGCTATCGGAGATTGGGCAAATGGCCAGAAACCCGACATTGGCGATGACAAGCGCGTTATCAGCATGGAGCCGACCACGCGATCTTCCCTGTTCGCCATGTACGAAAACGGCGACGAAGATCACCAAATCCTTATGAAACTGAATTACGAGGTGAATGTATAATGGCAGATTTGGAATTCAACACCACGGCAGGCCAGACCATTGACCGCGAACTGCTCATTGCGTACCTGAACACCGGCACCGCTTCCGCCCCTGTGTGGAGCGCTATCGGTAAGCGCGTTGAGGACAGCAGCGAGGAAATGGATTGGAGCACCGATACCAAGCAGGACATTCTGGGCCACACCTTTACCACCATGAAGAAGCCCACCATCACGCAGACCTTTGACCCCATCCCCCTGGATGCCGGTGACGCTGCGGCGGTAAAGATGTGGAACCTGGCGGTAAAAGACCAGGATGCCCAGGCGCTGGCAAATCAGGACATGATGATCGGCCACTTCTACGCCACCAGCGGCGAGGCGATGTTTGCGGAGCGCTACGATGCTTGCGCTATTGCCATCACCGGCATCGGCGGCGAGGGCGGCGGCACCCTGAACATTACCAGCGAAATCACCTATGGCGGCACCCGCACTGTGGGCACTGTGAAGAAGGGCAGCAGCGGCGCTATTGAGTTTACTGCGGCCTAAATAACAGAGAGGGCGGGGGGACATTCCCCGCCCTCACATGGAGGATAAAAATGGCAGACACTATTATCATCAATTCTGGCGTCGTAAAAAAAGTATTTGAAACAACCGATGGCAAGACGTGTGAGTTTTCTTTTAACCCCACGGACAGCGGGTTTGTGGAAAAGCTTTTTAACGCTTTTGATACGCTGGACAAAAAGCAGGAAACTTACAAAGCGGAAGTAGAAAAGACGGCCAATAAACGCGACATTTTTGATACAGCACGCAAGATGGATGACGAAATGCGCGAGATCATCAATGAAGTATTCCACGTTGACATTTGCAGCGCTTTGTTTGGCGAAATGAACCTATACGCGCTGGCGGACGGTCTGCCTGTGTGGGCTAACCTGATGCTTGCCGTAATGGACGAAGTAGACACTACTTTCTCCCGCGAACAGAAAGCTACCAATCCGCGCATCAGTAAGTACACAAAGAAGTACCACAAATGAGATATGATTTGCCGGTGTCCGTGGAAGTCAACGGAACGGAATATGAAATACGGAGCGATTACCGAGATATTCTGACCATCATAGAAGCCATTTCTGACAAAGATTTTACGGAAGCCGACAAGGCAGAAGCGATGTTGGATATTTTTTACCCAGACTTTGATAACATGCCGGAGCGAGACTATGAGGAAGCTATCCAGAAATGCATTTGGTTTATAAATTGCGGGGAGCCTTACAGAGAAGAAAAGCGAACCGTAAAGCTTATGGACTGGCAGCAGGATTTCCCATTGATTGTAGCTCCTGTCAACAAAGTGCTGGGGGAAGAAGTCCGCGCGATGCGCTATCTTCATTGGTGGACGTGGAACACGGCGTACACGGAAATTGGCGATTGTATGTTTGCACAAGTGGTCAATATACGGCGAAAGAAGTCAAAGGGTGAAAAGCTGGATAAATCAGAGCAGGAGTTTTATAGAAAAAACCGGCATTTGATAGATTTCCAGAAGCAATATACGGAGCAAGACGAAGCGGTTATCAGCAGATGGATATAAAAACCGCCCTCCCCGGAGGGCGGTAAAGGTTAAGCCATATTCGCCAGTTCTGCCATCTTTTGTACAACGTCACGATCCCAGAGCAAAATGCCGGTTGCTTCAGCAGCGTCTTTTGCCCCCTGCGTAAAGTAACGATTGGTCATAACAACGCCAACTTGACGGTGGTAAATGGCTTTGCCAGTGTTGACTTCCTGCACCGGCTTGTTCCCTAAATCGGAAGTGTAACACTTGCATTGGATGGCGTATTTAATACCGCCTTTTTCGGCAAGAATGTCAACGCCTTGGTCGCCGCTGCCGCGTGTAACCTCAACTTCATCAAAACCATTTTTGCGCAAAACATCCGCGCACCAATATTCAAACCGATGGCCGTCCATAAAGTCGATGTTGTCCCACAACGATAAATGGGCAGAAGTTTCTTCCGGGTGCTGGTTAATGCCAAGATGCTTTTCTATATCAGAAATAGCTTTATCTGCCACATCTGCGGTGCCGGGAGAAAAACGCGAACGAACAAACCCAATATCATCGCAAAATTTAGTAAGGGCTTTTTCTTGAAATTCGCGGCTGTTTTTATACTTGCCGTCTATTTCAGACAAAGTTTCCTCTTTGATGCGAACGATGGCATCACACAAATGGAGTTGGTATTCGTCGCGTAAAGTTTTAAGCCTATACGTTGGGTCAAAGTTAAAATTGGCTTTAACTAAAGAAACCATTTTGACCAAATCGGCAATTGCTTGATCGTACCAATGCACAAATAAATTGAGCGAAGGGGCATCTTCGCACAAAGAAAGAGTAGTGCGCATGTCAGAAACCAACTTGTCCGCGAGTTGCTGTTGTTTTGCGGCGGAAGCGGGCGGGACAAACCCTTCTGTTTGATTTGATGTATTAGTAAAGTCGGAAACGCGCGGTTTCTTTTCGGGCAGTTTTGCTTTTATCTTATTTTTGTTGACAACAAGAATGGCGACAATAACCGGGATAATAAAAACGGCTGCGGTAAATCCTCCGCCAAGAATTATATTCCCATCTGGCGAAGTAGGGGCAAGAATTACCCCCAAAATCAGAACAACACAGGTGGTGGCAAACCAAGTACCAATAAACACGGCTATGCGCTTAATTTTTTCCATAGCTTTCCCTCCTTTACCGCAACCATAACACATTTTGTATAAAATGTCCATTCGCAATTTGAAAGTAGGTGGTGCAAATGGCAAACGCAGACGGCTCCGTCATTATCAAAGCTGACATCGACGACAAGCAGGCGCAACGAGAACTTAATGCGCTGACCAAAAAAATCGATGCGTTACAGGAAAAACTTAATAGCAAAAAAGCGAAGAGAGACACTTTGGCAAGTGACTTTAATAATCTTGGCGCACAGCTTGATGCGGCAAAAGCAAAGCTGGATCAGATGAAAAACAGCGGAGAGTTTTTTACCAGTAGCGCCATAAAACAGCAAGAGGCAACAGTAGCGTCCATACAAAGCAGATTTGACAAAATGGACGAAAAACTAAAATCGCAAGATGAAAGCATAAAAGACAGCGCGAATAATCTTGGGGGCATGAAAGACCGCGCCGGGCAACTGGCAACGCAAATAGCAGCCGCGAAAGAAAAAACTACCGGGTTTTCTGCTGCCGCGGAAGAAGCGAACAAACGACTGGAAAAGCTTTCTAATCGAGTAAAAGTGCTTGCACGGCGCGTGCTGGTGTTTTCGCTTATCACGCGAGCGCTTCGGTCTTTGAAAGATTACATGTGGGAAGCTATACAGACCAACGACGAAGCTATGGCGGCGGTCGGTAGACTGAAAGGCGCTTTGCGTACCCTTGCACAGCCGATACTCAATGTGCTTATCCCCGCGTTTACTGTGCTGGTCAACGTTATTACACAGGTAGTAAATGCACTTTCTAAACTGGTGTCTATGATCTTCGGGACAACGGCGGATGAATCCGCCAGAGCCGCAGAAAATTTGTACTACCAGCAAAAAGCACTTAGCGGCGTAGGCGGTGCGGCGAAAAAAGCAAGCAAGTCTTTGGCAAGCTTTGATGAGATCAACAAGCTTTCCGGCGATTCTTCCAGCGGCGGAGGCGGCGCGGGTGCGCCTAACTTTGTATCTTCCATGAAAGACCAAATCAGCGCGGTCGCATCTCTGTTTGTAGGCGCCGGTCTTCTGGCTTTGGGCGCAATACTCACGTTCTCTGGGATAAATATACCGCTGGGCATTGCACTGATGGCAATTGGCGCTCTGACTATTTACAGCGCGGTAAGCGAGAATTGGAAAGCAATAAAAGAAGCGCTGCAAGGTGAGCTTGGAGAAATTGTGGCGATTGTAAGCGTTGCTTTGCTGGCATTGGGCGCATTGTTGGCATTCAGTGGCGCAAATATTCCCCTTGGTATTGGGCTTCTTGTTCTTGGCGCTGTTGGCCTTGCGGCTACTATTGCCGCAAATTGGGGCGTGATAAAGGAAGCGTTGCAAGGAGAAGTTGGACAAATCGTTGCAGTTGTAAGCACGGCATTGTTGGCACTTGGTGCGGTCCTTTTGTTTACTGGCGCGGGGATTGCGCTTGGTCTTGGACTTATTCTTGCGGGAGCAGCAGGACTTGCGGCGGCCATTGTTCCAAATTGGGAAAGTATTGTAGAAGCGCTACAGGGGCCGCTTGGGGAGGTTATTGGTATTATCAGCGCAGCACTGCTTGTTCTCGGTGTTGTCCTTTTGTTTACAGGAGCCGGTGTGCCTCTTGGTCTTGGCCTGATCGCAGTTGGCGCTGTTGGCCTTGCTGCGGCAATTGCGCCAAACTGGAATTTCCTGCTTGACAAACTTAAGGGCGTTTGGGAAGACATCAAAGCATTTTTTAATAATACCGTGATCGGTGGGTTGCTGAAAGCAAAAGAAAAGATTGCGGAATGGGGGCACAATGTAATCGGGAAAGTTAAAGATGTGTTGGGTATTCATTCCCCCTCTACCGAAACAACGCAAATGGGCGACTACATGATGCAGGGCCTTGCAAACGGAATCAATGAAAATCAGGGGCTTGTGCTGGAGCAGTTTCAGCTTGTGCTTGATAACATTGACGCAGAATTTCTGGCATGGGAAGAAAACTTTATGACCGGGTTTTCTAAGTTCAGCGCAGAGTTTAACAAAGCGTGGCTGGCGCATTGGAGTTTGACAAATCGAAACTTTGTAATCCAGTGGAATTACATTATTGATTCGTTCCAGCGCGGTATCAACAACGTCATTGATGGGCTGAATAGGCTTGTTGCCGCGGCCAATAGTTTGTCTGATCTGACAGGCAAGCATTATGGCAGCGTATCCCGCGTCAATATTGCAAAGCTGCCTATCCCCAAACTTGCTACCGGCGCGGTTATTCCGCCGAACCGGGAGTTTATGGCGGTGCTGGGCGATCAGAAGTCCGGGACGAACATCGAGACACCGCTGGCCACGATGGTGCAGGCGTTCAAGCAAGCCCTTGCGGAAAGCGGCTATGGCGGCAGCAATGAAGCCGTGCTGGTGCTGGACAAAGAAGTGCTTGGGAAGGTCGTGTACCGGCTGAACAAGGCGGAGGGTACGCGCATCGGCGTTAATCTGTCGGAGGTGCAGGGATGAATTACATCAAACTGAACGGCATCTCTTTTGACGCTGACGTTGCCATCTCCAAGTACAACCGCAACTTCAACGTGCTGGACGGCGAAAACGCAGGGCGCGTGATGACCGGCCGCATGGTGCGCGACATCATCGGGACATATCTCGGCCACAAGCTGACGGTGTTTCGGCGCGGAGATAACTACAAGGGGCTGGACGATTTCTGGAACTACCTGTACAAACACAGCGTGGATGACTCCGTTATGCTGGAAGCGGCAGACGGTCAGACTACCATCGCTTATGAAGCGTATTACACCAGCGCGTCACAGGACTTGGAGAAGGGCGATGGGGGCGTAAACTATTGGGGCGAGATCGAGGTGAACTTCGTCCCGATGGACGCGCAGCTCCGCCCCTGAGAGGTGGCCTATGTCGAAAACGACTATTCTGTACAAGGACATAGCCCCCGGCGCGGCGGATGACGCGACCGTGACCGCTACCGGGGGGACAGGTGACTTCTCCCAAATCCCCCACGGCGCGGCTCCAGGGAAGCTTATCACGCTGGAACGGAGCCGCTGGGTGCTGGACGGCACTTTTGACGGCGTGTACGCGGATGACAAGGTAGGCTTTTGGTCTACGGAAGTTTCCGGGGACAACGGGGAGTTTACCAATCCGCCAAAAATCACCATGACATTTACACAGCAGTATTCCAGCATGGGCATTCAGCTCACCTTTGACGAGGATACCGGGGAATATTGCAGCGAGGTGGAAATCTCGTGGTATCAGGGCGCGGTGCTGCGGCGGGCGCAGTCGTTCCAGCCGGATAACTCGGTGTACTTCTGCGATTGCCGGGTGGAAAGCTTTGACAAGGTGGAGGTCACGCTGAAAAAGACCGTAGTTCCCCATCGGCGGGCGCGGGTCAATGAGATCGTGCTGGGCGTGGTGCGTAAATTCGGCATGAACGAGATACGCAACGCATCCATCGTAAACCAAGCGAACGAAGCCGCCGTAGAGCTGCCGGTGTCCACGCTGAACTGGACGCTGGACAGCCTGAAAGACGTGGACTATCTGTTCCAGCTGAAGCAGCCGGTGGAGGTGTGGAACGACAACAGGCAGCTGGGGACATACTACATTAACAACTCGTCACGCACGTCCGCAAACGTGTATGTGGTGGAGTGTCAGGACGCGCTTGGAGTGCTGGAATACACGCCGTTCAGCGGCGGCGCATACCTTGATGGGGCAAGCGCGAAAACGCTGTTAGAAACGCTTGCAAAGCCCTTTGAGGTGGAGTACGCGGACGATGTGGAGGATACCACGTTGAAAGGCGTACTTGTCAAGGGCACGAACCGCAGTGCCATCCAGCAAGTGATATTTGCATGGGGCGTGTGCCTGGCAACGGACGGCGGCAGCAAAATCCGCGTGTTCAACCAACCGACAAAGCCCATTCTTATCCCGCGCGGGCGGACGTTCGTAGGCTCGGCGGTCACTACCGGGGCGGTGGTCACAAAGGTAAATGTGACGGCGCACAGCTACGTGGAAGCCAGCAACGGCAACGTGACCATTAACGGCGTAAAGTATCAGGACACCCGGACAGTGTACAGCGCTATCAATCCCAACGTGACGGCATCCGACCGGGAGAACGTTAAGGAGGTAACGGCGGCAACGCTGGTATCTGATGACATCGGACAGGCGGTGGCTGACAGGCTGTACAAGTATTACTCCCTGCGCGACACCAACACGGCGCGGGTGGTGTACGACGGTGAGAAGCTGGGTGAGTGCGTGAGTATCTACACGCCGTGGGGTCTGCTGACCACAGGCAATCTCCACAAGATGGAGATAAAACTGTCCAACACGGTGGTGTACAACGCGGAAGTCACAGGCGCGTGGATTATCAGCCCGTACTTCTATTACAGCAACGACCTGTTCTCCGGGGAGGTGTAACCGATGGCGGATTATACAGCACAGGTGCCGAAGATAGCGGCGGCTGTACTGCTGCCGAACCCGGCGACCATCAACGGCAAGGTAAAGCTACAGGTAACGGTAATAGAGGAAACCGTCATCGTGTACCCCAGCTACTACTACAGCGGCGATCTATATGCTGGCGAAAGCCCCCATACGCCGTACCTGCGTGTACCACAACCATATCATTTCTTTTGCGGCGATATTTACGCCGGGGAGGTATAAATGGCAATCAAGACAGTAAAAGCGACGATCAACGGCCAGACATACGACCTGACGCTGAACTCCGCCAGCGGCAAATGGGAAGCGACTATTACCGCTCCGGGGAAAACATCGTACAATCTGGCGGGTGGCTACTACAACGTAGCCGTCGAAGCAACAAACGAAGCAGGCACAAAGGGCAGCGCGGACGCATCTACCGTAGACGGCCTGAAGCTGGTGGTCAAGGAGACTGTGGCACCTGTTATCACCATCGTGTCCCCCACATCCGGCGCGTATGTGGCGAACAGCAAACAGCCGGTGGTATTCAACATCACGGATGAAACCGGCGGTTCCGGCGTAGACATCAGCACTTTGGTAGTCAAGCAGGACGGCACGGCTGTAGCGGCGGCGAACATCACGCACACGGCTATTACCAATGGCTACAGCGTGACCTACACGCCGTCTGCGGCACTCAGCGACGGCAGCCACACCGTGACCATCAACTGCAAAGACCACGACGGAAACGCGGCTGCGGAAAAGTCCACGACCTACACCGTGGATACTGTTCCTCCGACGCTGAACGTAACATCTCCTGCGGACGGACTTATTACGGCGGCTTCTTCTGTCACTGTGGCCGGTACTACCAACGATGCAACGTCCTCCCCTGTGATTATTACCATCTCCCTGAACGGAACGGATCAGGGGACAGTACCTGTGGGCACCGGCGGCACCTTCTCCAAGGTGGTTACGCTGAAAGAGGGCAGCAACACCATCATTGTCAAGGCAAAAGACGCGGCAGGGAAGGAAAGCTCCGTCACCCGTACGGTCACGCTGGACACGTCTGTGCCGAAGATCAAAGCAGCGACCATTACGCCTAACCCGGTCGATACCGGTAAGACGATGGTCATTAGTGTTACCATTGAGTAAGAGGTGATAGCTTGAGCAGAGATATTCGCGTATCGCTCCCCGCCGCCATCGTCTACGTGTCCGGTTCGGTCAACGGAAAGGATTACGTGTGGACACTGGACGGCGAAGCGTGGAAAGCCACGGTAGACCGTGCTTCGGATGAAAAGTACGCCGTATCTTTGACGGCTATCAACGCGGCGGGCACAAGCGCCAGTTACCAGTTTACCCTTAACTACGGTATGCTTTCCCTTATTACGGACAGGACGCAAGCAGACGTGGATGGCGTAATAGCCGCGCTCAGTCGGATAGAGGCTGGGCGCGGCACCCCGGCAGACGTGCTTCTCTTGAGCGACAATAAGGGGTCGTATAACTACACCGACTTAAACCGTGTTGCGGGAGCTGTGTTGTATGTGGCGGAAGAATTGGAAGCAAATGGTTACAGCGTGACGGTAACGGCAAAGCAAGGGTGGACGGAAACGGACATTCCCACGCAGGCGGACATTGACCAGTACCTCGCGGACATCGCAGAAATACGCAGTGCGCTGCCTGTGCCAGCCGATACCCCAAAGGTGCCGACAATGCCGCTGGATTATCAAAAGGCCAACGACATTGAAAGCATCCTCATACTGGTAGACCAGCTTGTGCAGAACATAGCCAAGTCGTGGTTTTACTCCGGAGACTTGTACTCCAACGAAATCAAATAATAAACGTTACTCCCGGCCAATCGGGGCACGGGAAAGGGCAATAGGAGCCGACTATGGGAACGTAGTCGGCTCCATCTTTTTTGGAAAGGAGCAGATATGCAGGACAGAATTTCCATTTATCCTGGCCGCGTCAAGCTCACGCCTGTTTCCGGGCAGGACAACGTGTACGACATGACCCGGCAGGACAACCCCACCACGGAGGGCACACCGCTGAACAAGTCCACGCTGCTGACGGACGAGGTGGCGGAAACGCTTGGGCTTGACCCGGCAACGGCTACGCCCTCTCAGGCCATCAACGCCGTGGCGGGCAAGGCAACGGACAAGAAACTATCGCTGACGCTGGCGGCGGCAAGCTGGACAGGGAGCGCAAGCCCCTACACCCAGGGCGTGACCATCACAGGCGGCACGGCCACCAGTCAGGCGGACATTCAGGCAGACGCAACGGCGATACAGCAGATGCTGGACGATGGCACCAACGCCATTTACATCGCCAACAACAACGGAACATTTACCGCCTACGCGGTGGGAGAGAAGCCCACCGCTGACCTGAACATTCAGGTGACGGTGTACGACGTGAAGGAGGTAAGCTAACGATGGTAATTATCGGTAGGTCGCAAATAGCGGGGGGGGGGTACTGCTAAACGGTTAGAGTTTGAGTACACCGGAACGTACAACGAGCGCCTTGAGGACGGCGTTGTAGAGCTGCTGACCAGTGGTGTGCTCACCTTCAAGAAGGAAACACCTATTGATGCATTCCTTGTTGGAGGAGGCTCCGGTGGATGTTCCGGTTGGTATAAGACTTCCTCCTTCTATGGTGGTGGCGGAGGAGGTGCCGGTGGTTTTACAAAGACCCTGTTAAACATTATACCAAGGGCAAACTTGGAATACGAAATTGTCATTGGCACCGGTGGTTCTGCTGGAAGGAGTAGGAACGATAGTGGTCAGGTGGTAACATCTCCCACAAATGGCGGTGATACTGTTGCTTTTGGTGCAACCGCTGGGGGTGGAAAAGTGTCCACAGTGATAACCTCTGGAAGTCCACTTCCCCCAGCAAACTGGCATTATCTCATCTGTGGTGGCAGTGGTGGTTCTGGTGGTGGACAGAGTGTTGGTAGAGGCATAACGTCACCTTTCAATGTTGCGGGTGCAGGGGGAAGCGACGGAAGTGATGGTGGCGCGGCAAATCCGCAACCTAATGCAACTAATTATCCCATAGGTTCTGGCCAAGGTACTACCACAAGAGAGTTCGGTGAAGCGACTGGTAAACTCTATGCTGGAGGTGGAGGTGCGGGAAATATTCTTGGTACTCCTACATCTGGCGGCGCTGGTGGCGCTGGTAACGGTGGTTCAAACATGACCGCTACTCCTAATACCGGAGGTGGTGGGGGCGGTGCCAATGATGGTTCTGTAAGTACTGGTGGCGACGGCGGCTCTGGCATCGTGTGCATAAGGCTACACAAAGAATAAACACGGCCTCCGTTTCGGAGGTCGGGAACGGAGGGTTATATGAGCAATATTGTCGGTAAGGCAGTCAGCGTAGGAGGGCCTTCAAGTAACAAACTGGAATTTTCATACACCGGCGATTACACCGAAAGAGAAGATGGGGTGGTGGAGCTGAGAAGCTCAGGAACGTTTGTTCCGGCAAGGGATTATGTGATTGATACATTCCATGTTGGCGGAGGCGCTGGGGGATATGCAGTTACTGCAGCAGCAGGTGGTTCCGGCGGCGGAAGCGGCTATACAAAAACACAAAGGAATGTATCAATAAAAAAAGGGCAGCAGTACATCATTACTGTTGGGCTTGGCGGAAGTGGTAAAGCAGCAGGAGAAAGCGGAGCAGGTGACCCGGGAGGCGTGTCCTCTGGGTTCTTTGATGCGTCAGGTTCCATTATATCTGCAAATGGAGGGAGCGGAAATAATGGAGGCTCTGGCGGGGGAGCTGGAGGTCAATCCACGTTAAAAGGAGCAGTGGGCGGGACAAACGGTAGTAACGGAGGCGCTGGTGCTTATGGCTCAGGAGGGACAGGGCAGGGAACAAATACATACGAGTTTGGTGAGGAATCTACTGACCCATTAAAACTTTATGCTGGAGGAGGTTCTGGCGGAAGTTATTATGATGTTTCCGGCTCTACTTCTGGCGGTGCTCGTGGCGGTGGCAACGGCAATGGAGGAAATGGCGAAGCAAACACAGGAGGCGGCGGCGGAGGCGGCAGAGGGCATTATCCGAATTCAGATATATTTCACAAAGGAGGAACTGGTGGCTCCGGCATTATCTGTATTCGCCTTACTCCCTCTGCATAAACGCGAAAGGAGCGTGAGATATGAGATACGCACTTATTGAAAACGGTGTTGTTACAAACATCATCGAAATGGACAAGCGGAACGAGCAGTTCTTTCCCACGGCGGTGTACACAGGCGATCGGCCTGTGGGCATGGGCGACACGTACACGGAGGGCAAGTTCTACCGTGACGGCAAAGAGGTGCTGACGGCACTGGAGGAAGCCAACAACGAGATAGAC
>ERZ1034873.556-NODE-556-length-19121-cov-6.837512_pt1 | contig 19121 bp, 27 predicted proteins | sample MGYA00520689_ERZ1034873 | MGnify/ENA primary metagenome ERZ1034873 (study PRJEB33766, sample SAMN09781722) | gut metagenome | biome: gut microbiome | host: Homo sapiens | place: Madagascar | study: EMG produced TPA metagenomics assembly of the PRJNA485056 data set...
AATCCAAACTCTATTATTTACTAAAATATTATCCTCGCCCCAAAAATCATAATTTGGAACAGCGCTGACATATCCAATAATACAATGAGGGTTTACGATATATTCTTCTTTCGTCATTAAACTAACCGTGCCATTTGGCCCAGAACAAACTGGCATACCAATGGCATTTCGGAAAGCTTCGCGAGATTCTAAAGTATAGGCGAGAACACGACCTGCAACTGCAATTGGAGTTTTACATTGTTCTGTTTCACCAATGGCAAAACCAAAAGTGTCAGATACAATATTTGCACCTGGCATCATACGCTTATCGCTGATGCGCAAAGTGTCATCACCAACTTCAACAACAACTTGTCCCGCAGAAGGATTATCAATTGCTTGACGATATTCTGCGAAGTCATTATAAACTGCACCATATACTTTTTGACCGCGAATAGATTTTGCAACGCCAAGTCCGCCCGTAACTATAACTGCACCGGTGGAAGTAGATGTTGTTTCTGTTGTAGCGGAAAAAGTAGTTACACCAGTAACTGTACCACCAGAAAGAGGAAGAGAGCCACTTTTAAGGTTGTAAGTTGTGCCATCAACTACCATAGAAGCAATTACTGCACCCTCAGCGGTTTGAGGAGAAACGCTAACTTCGCTACCAGTTCCTGTTCCGCTATCGCCGCTACCAATTAGAGAAGTATTACCAACTAAAGTTGTAGAACCATCTGCGTTAATACGATATGCTAACATCTATTTTCACCACCTTATTTTACACGAATCCAAATTCTGCCATTAACTTCAACATTTCCAGAACCCCAAGTTTTATAGGAAGGGATTTCAGAAACATAGCCAAGCATACGTTCGGGGTATAAGCGCACTTCTTCACGACTCATTTTGCTAACTGTGCCGCCAGGACCAGAACATACTGGGTCACCAAGTTCGTAACTGTCACGGTCTTCGTAAGGATATGCAAGAACACGACCAGTCGCGGCGATAGGGGTTTTACATTCGTCGGTTTCACCGATGGCAAAGCCGAAGGTATCAGAAATGATTTCACACGCGGGGAGCAAACGGTCATCAGCAAGTTGCATAATACCGGATTTGTCTTCGCGGACAACATAACCAGGAACTATAATAGAAGCAGAACGATATTCAGCATAGTCGTTCCAAACAGCACCATAAATTTGATTACCAACGCATCTACTATTACCATTTGCATCTATCATCATTCTGAATACATTATAATAAGTAGTTCCATTAATTTCACGTTGAACTTGAATGTGAGTTGCTAATTCTCCCGTGTTATAATTAGTAGTACCAATCGCACCGATACGTTTCCCATTTGCATCATACCATTCAATAGGTTCATAATAAGACACGCTTGAACCAGCAGTTTGAGACATAGAAGTAGAACGACTAACGATTTTTGCATTGTTTCCTACAGTTAAACTGCCCGTCATTGTTCCGCCAGCAAGAGGCAAATAAGTTGTTCCTAACTAATCAATCTTATTATTTAAAATTTGGCCCTACTTTGCACTTAACGCCTTTTCACTATTATCTGTAGTTAAATTATCAACAATAAACCAACTATTACTTTCTTCACCGACCAACGCATAATGAGTGCCTTCATTATATAAGCTCTACCAGTCTGCGTTAGTTTTTGTAGAAAAGTCATTTTGTGTCATATCAGTTAAGCAGCAAGTGGTATCAGTTAAAATATTACCAATTAAATCAATAATATCCTTCCTTTCAACCGCCACCGCATTAACAATATGGCCTTCTGCATTAGTTTTAAACTTATAGAAATCTAACGCATATTCGGAACCTTTCGCAAGTGCGTGCTAATAAGCTATATTACCATAATCGCCACGTAGTACAGAATTTGCGGTAAAACCGACAGGCAAATTGTCTAATGCTACTTTAGAATTGCTATCTAATCCAGCGACTCCATTTGCTTTACCAAGCAAAGAAACATCTAACTTACCTTGTAATGCTAAAGTTACTAATTTATTCTAAACACCATTAACACTTGTAGTGCTAAATTCACTATCAATCGTACCAACGGTAGCATATTCTTCAATAGTGTTAAGTTTCTTTTTATCTGCCGCGCTCATTAAACCTGCGGTAGTAGTAGTAACTTCATCATAGGTCTAAATATCTTCTGCTTTTGCTGCGCCAAGACCAGTTAGGTCATCAATAGTTACATAACTTGCACCAGTAATGTGACCCTCTGCATTTGTCGCGACTTTATAAAAGCCCATTAAAAATTCACTGCCTTTCTTTAACGCGTGCTGATAGGCAACATCACCATAATCACCGCGGAAAGCAGTTGAACTTAAAGTACCAAGAGTTAAAGATGGGCTAATTTCAACATATTCTGTACCAGACCAACGATAAGATTTATTATCTGTTTTATCAATATAAATACGGCCAGCTAAACCCTCAACTGGGAATTCTGTTTTAGTATCAAATTCTAATACATTATCTACATAGGAAGGTAATTGAGAAATAGGAATTTTCCCATTTTCATCCAAACTTGCTATACCGTTAACTGCCGCTCGTGTAGAAGCATCAATCTTTAAATCTAAAGCATCTTTAATAACGTGATTTTGAACGGGATTGGTACTTGTAGCACTTAATGCAGTATCTACTGTAATTGCAGTCGCGCCAGATGCAATACTTGCAAGTTTGATTTTATCTTCCTTGCTCATTAAACCGTCAGAAGTAGAAGAAGCATTTTGATAAGTTGTATCTTGCGCAGGAATACCTAATGCGGTAATATCTGTTTTTACAACATCGGTTGCGTCTGTTATGTGTCCTTCCTCATTAGTTGTAATTTTATAAAAACCAGAACTGAACTTCCGGCCTTTATTTGTAATTGCGTGTTGGTACGCCGCATCGCCATAGTCTCCACGATAAGCAGTGGAAGCGGTAGTTCCTAGAGCTAAAGAAGGACTAATTTCTATATAGTCGGTGCCGCTCCAGCGATAAGTTAAATTAGTATCTTTTGCTACATAAATTTTTCCTGTCTCAACATTAGCAGTTGGAAAATCAGATTTAGAAGTATATTCTAAAACATCATCTACATAAGAGGGTAGTTGGCTTGCAGGAACACGACCATCAGAATCCAATCCTGCGACACCATTAGCTTGGCCCACAACAGTAGTAGCAACAGCACCCACATCCGTAGCTGTTAAAGTAATATCTGCATTTAACTATTTCCCATTAACCTTACGAGTGTTGGGAACTTTATTACTTAATTGTGTTTGAATCGCAGAAGTAACACCTTTGGCATAATTTAATTCTGTAGTAGAGGCAGTTAAACCTGCTAATTTATTAATTTCTGTTGTAGTGGCATTAACTCCATCAAGTTTATTAAGTTCATCAGCAGTTGCGGTAATACCCAAATCACTTAAAGAAGTCTTGCTATCTTTATAATATGGAATACCATTAATAATTGGTGTGGGTGTTAAACCAGTTGTATTATAAACAGTAGAAGTAGTTTTAACACCACCAAGTGTAGAACTAGCCACAGGTAATACATATTTATTTGCTTCGGCTTCAATAGCGTCTAATTTTGCTTTATCTTCTGCCGTCATTAAGCCGGAGCTTCCACCATCTCCACCAGAAACTTCATTTTGTGTAGCGGGAGTATAGCCTAAAGCAGCAATAACATTGGTTTTAGTTAAAGAGATTGTGCCATCAGAAACACTAATATTACCGCCAACTTTAACAACACCATATTTACTATCAGTTGTTAAAGGAATATTAAAAGTTTCTTCTGTATTACCATCGCCAGTTTTTACTGTTAAAGTATAAGGGCCAATATCACTTGTAATGATAACTTGGCTTGGCGTATAACCAATTAAGCTTTCTACATCAGCAGTAGTAAGTTCTCCGACAAAAGGCAGATTCTTAACAACTGTATTACCATTACCAACTTTTAAACGAGGCAGATTATGGTTGGCATCTACATCATAAATAATGATTTCACCGGCCTTTGGTTTAAATGCAGTTGCTTTATCCCAATTTGCCTCAATATCGTGTTTTAACTAAATTCTTGTTTGTAACAATTTTTCAGCCATACAAATTACTCCTTTGTTCATCGTTTTCAGAACGAGTATTTGCATTTGAGTGTCTTTTTCAACTCAAATGGGCGGCGGGAGGAAGAACTCCTCCCGCCAAAGATTAATTAAGTTTCGTAAGTAACTACTCCAATAGAGCATTTTGTTTGTTAACAAGTTCTTCCAAAGAAGCAACTTTTTTCTGCAAATCTTCTGTTTGTTGCTTTTGATAAGAAACTTGACTTTGAAGATTAAAATATTCTTCCTCGCTAATTTCAAGTAGTGAAACAGATTTAAGTTCTTTATCAAATGTATTTGGAGAACCAATTAAATGATAGAAAGAATTTCCATCTGAACCTATAATCGCATTTGCAGAAGACTCATCAGTTTGAATAAATCTCTGTTGCCCAGGTAAATACCTTACATAGCAAACTTTCTGCAGGAGGTCAATTACCATATTGTTCCACATTACTTTATAAAACATTCTCTTCCCTCCCTTACACACAGAAGCCCCAACATACACCATACAAGAAAGAACCCGCACCATTATTGTTAATATTACCATTCATATCAACATAACGCCAATAGTGAGGATTATTACCAGTAGAACGAGTCCAGTAGAGGTTTATGCCGGCAACTTTGTTGGCTTTAATGCGGCTGTCCGCGTTAGTGTAAAGAGCATATGGAGTTCCTTGGCCCATTACTACAGAACCATAAATTTCACCGTTAAGTTCAGCATCAGAAGGAACCCAAATTTTATCAGAAGTTGTTTTTAGAGTTTGGTTGTAATAACCACCATCGCTAATTTTATCAACGGGCTTGATGATATTTTTAATTTCATCAGGTAAAGAAGCGAGTAAAGTTGTATTACAATATTCGCGTAATGTACTCTTTTCCCAACCACCAACACTGTATGCGGAATTGTCGCCTTCTTTAATTGGATTGTTGTTAGCGCGAGTTTTATCTTTACCAAGCTAACAAATCATAAAGGTAAGGGATGCTTTATCGGAACCACCATTGTAGTCTGCGCTGGTGGAAGTTAAAGTATCGTGATTAATACCTACAATCTCAACTTCTACATCAGATTCCAAACCATTTATGATATAAGAAAGTTTCTTACGACCGCCATAACCATAGGCGTCAATTGTGCCATTTTTACAGTTTTCTGCAATTTGCGCCCAACTATCTTCAATATAACCATTAAAGGAGAATTGGGCGTAGAAGTTACGAGCGGAGGTAATTGGTTGAGTTACATCAGGACGCCAACCAGAAAACTCATAATATGGTGAATCTTGACCATTAATTTTTTTCTTAATTGCGCTTGTGTCGCCAGTATAGCGAGCGGTTTGGCCATAGAATACACGAGTTTCAAGAATTTTTTCAGTTCCGTTAAAGAAATAAACTGGGAAGTCCTTTAAAATTTCATCAAATATTGGCCCAATAATTTGAGCAGAAGTAATATTAGTTAAGGGCTTATCCCAACTTTTGAATTCGTATCTGTATTTTTCAGTAGAAGGTTTGGTGGGAGCAGAAATGCGACCAGTTGCCTTCGGGTCTTCTACTGTTGCGCCTTCTTTAACCCAAGAACTCCATAGCACATTACCATCTAAGGAAACAAACCTTACTAAATATGTGCCACTAAACTTTGCGACGATATTATATGCTTTTCCTGCGGCGGTAATTGGAAGAGCTTCACTCCAACCTTTCCATTCATACTTACTGTCTTCGGTGTCGGTGCGAGTTGGTTGTTCAATATTACCGTTGATGATTGGGTCAGTAATTTCTTGACCTTCTTGGCAAATATAGCGATAGAGTAGAGTGTTATCGTAATTTAGGAATTTTACGAAGAATTTCGCAATACCATTCACTACAACAATTAACTCTGGGAAAACATCGTTAATTTCTTCCAAGAACTCATCGGTAATACTATCAATTCTAACGCGGCCACTTACAACAGGCTTGCCCTCGGCGGTTTCACCAGTTGCATCCAAACCATCGCAAGCCTTTAATTTATTGATGGAAGTACGCAAGCTTTCTTGACTCGTCGCAGTCCAATCAACACCAACAAGACGCACGCGGTTTAGGGCAGGAGAGTTATTAACAAGAGATTCAATGTTAATATTAGGAGTATTTTCAATGCGGAGAGTTTTTAATTCATCTTGACCCTCTAAAACAAGACTTTGGATATGCTTTTGATTTTGAATTGTCAAGTTGGCAAATGTAGCTGGTAATTCAAGTGTTTTAAGGTGGCCGCCATTAGGGAAGTCAATACCAGTTAATTTTGAACCCTTTGCCAATACGGTCTCCAAACCATGGCAACCACTCATATTAATAGGTTGAGAGAGTTTTACACAATTTTCGACATTAATAGTGGTTAGTAGTTCATTACTACCAACAGAAACAGAAGTTAAGTTAGTATTCTAATACCCTTCTGTGTGGCTACCAAGAATAATATCCTGAAGTTTTGTTGCCATAGAGAAGTTAGCTAAACCGACATTTAATGGACTAAGGTCGCCCACACTGGCAAGGCGGTCAGCACTATAAATATAACACTCGGTATCATTCATTTGGTCCAAAGGACATTCAAAAGTATATGGAGTATTACGCTTACCTCTAACAGTCTTATTAATACCACCGAAGCTAACGCGCGGCCAAATATTAGAATAAGGAGTTACTGTAATACTGTGGGTATCATAGCAACGGAGAGTAATAAAATTACTTTGTGCATCGCCAGTTTGATATTTACTGTCGCGATAACGGAAAGTATTAAACAACCACCAATCACGCTGGGATTTTTTATCGCCTTGAAGCATATCAAGATAATTTTCGTGAAGAACCAAATAGGAATTGATGTATTTATTGTATGCGTCCTCATTCCAAATTACTTCTGGCCACATAGCTTGGTGGTTTGCCATTTTGGTGTTAATTGCTTCGTAAGAGAATTTTCCTGTGCTACGAAGGTCTTGATACATTGCTTTGATTTTTTCAGGGAAAGCATCACGAATGTTGCACCAAAGAGTTGACTTCTACCCGTTGAAAACTTGCGCACCATCTACTAAATCTGTATCCTCTAAATCGTAGCCAAAGACAAGGGCACCTTCGTTGTTACAAAACTGTTACTTTTATGACCTACAAAATGTAGGCGAGAAAGGTTCTTCTTTAAAGTGTCTTTACACTTGACCTTTCTTCTCGCGTTTATGTAGTAGGAATATAGCGCGAGTTCAGACTGTTGCATACGAGATAAATCTCGCCTTTTTCGTTCAGTCGTTGTTGGTGATTTATATTATTCTTGATAAAACCATTGTCTGTCGCCACAAGTTTTTGTGCGACCTTTTAAAGTGCGAACAATATTGCAGTGGCTTAAACCAAGTTGTCTTTCTGCTTCTCCAATGGAATCAAAAAACTCTTTATTCCCATTTTCATCAACAGAATAAACACCTTTTGAAGTTGTAGGACAACAACGATTCGCTTCGCTAACTCTTTGTAAACGAGTGCCATATTTAATATTGTATTCATTATCGCACCATTCTAAATTGGTTACACAATTATTAGTTTTATCTTCATCTTTATGATTAACTTGAGGTAAATTATCTGGATTGGGAATAAAAACTTGCGCTACTAAGCGATGCATTTTAAAAGTTTTAGGAAAACCATCTGCGTCATACAAAGCTTTTGTTAGATACCCTTTTTTATCTTTATTCCCATACGTAATTTTACCTTTAGCATTTTGACGGAAGCTTTTTATTCTTCCTAAATTACTAATTTCATACCCAGGATAGTCTTCAATAGGTTTCCAAATTTCTTCCATAATTATCTCCTTTTAAATTATCAAGAATATACAAATCTTCCAAGGCGTTGCCCATCCTACTGGGTGTTCGCCGTATATTAGAAAAAGTTTTAATGGGACCAACATTCAATCCCAATCGCCGTGTCTAGGTCATAACAGAATGGCTCCCAGTGCGTCCCGTCCCAAGTTGTAAGGAAAAGGTTTTTCGCGCGGCTATCTACCATAAGGAATACTTCAGTAAACACATAATAGTAAATAAAAGGCTCTAAAGTTAAATATTGAGGATATTCGTCTTTAAACTTTTGTAGGCGCGCGGCCTTTTCTTTTTCGGAAAGAGTAATGGGATTATTCTCACTATCAACTGGTTCACGGTCTGTGGTAATAAGCCAATCGGCCAGCCTTTTCAAAGCAGTAGAATCAGTGTAGGGAACCTCGTTTTCTTCTGTAGTGTAACGAGGGTCAAGTTCAGGATAACGAATTTCAAAATCTGAAAGCCAAGCTGGTTTTCCGTTACTATCTAAAGAAGAATAATCCGCACTTTTAAAGAGAGCGCGATTACTCGTATTATTGCGTAGCTCCCAGCATTCAAGATTCGGATAAGTCTAACGGTCAAAACCGAAGATGCTCTCATTTGATTTGTCAACATTTGCGTTGTATTTACCTAAGAAAGTAACCTCATTGTTTGTCGTATTCTTCCAGAACACAACAATAGGATTACCTCTTACTGTGGTTTGAACCCGCTCATCCAATTTTTGTGGAGGAGTCTTGTAGGGAACAAGCTCGTCATAATATTCTGCAAGACAAGTATTATTTGCATTTTCAGAAGAAGCAAAGTCGGCCTTCAAGCAGAAGCAAGTTGTCAATAAATCTCCCATATTAATTGGCCAGCCTTTCGCAGTTTCACCAGTTTGAGTATAAACAATACCTTTTTTGCAATCGGCCTTATAGTTCTTAACAGGATAACCCTAAGAACTTGTACCTTGAACATTAAATTGAACTCCTGTCGCGGTAAAAGAACGTTCAGGATGAAGAGGTTCCACATAAGTTAGAGATTTGTTTTTCTTTTTGTCGCCTTTAAATTGCGGCAGTTCTTCACATTCTAAAATCATATACGGAATAGAAAGTGGTAAAGTCTCAAGAGAAACTTGCTCATTTTCATTTAGAATGTTATTACGCTCATATGCCGTCTTACGGTCAGCAAGAGTCGCACGGTCACAAATAAAGTTATTAAGTTGTTCGTGGCGATTTAAACCTTTTCTATAAATGCGTAGCACATATAGGTCAAGACCGCAACTTTCCGCGCCAATAGTAATACCAGCAGGATTTACTTGCTTAAAGTTATCGGTTATAGAATATTGGGTAATGCCGCACATTACGCCATTAATATAGATATAAATAAAGCGGTTTAAAGTTTGCTGTTCTACCACGAAAGTTAAGCGAACCTTACTATCTTCCTTAAATTGAATGCTAACTTTAGATTGCTCAGAAGATAGATTTGCTTGCTGTGATTTAATCTAAAAACCGATGCCGCCTTCTAAAGATTCAAGAACAATACTATCATAATCGCGCACATTATGAGTAGCAATTTCTGCTTCAATAGTATAGCCGCTACGACGGAAGTCCTCAGCAAAAGGTTTAAAAGGAATAAACATTGTGTCGTCAGGCAAGAAACGCAATACAGTCTGTCCTGCACTATCTTCTACCCAGCCATCCGCGCCTTCCCAACCAAAACCATTGAAGGTGGCAGTAATATCATTATAATGCCATTCTTCTGGTTGAAGTTCACTATTACTACGGTTAGCAGCGGTAAAGTTAAGAACTAAACTATCGTCCTAAATAACAGTTTGATGGAAATCAGATTCTTTTACAGTTAAAGAAATAGAGTTTGCGGTATTGCCACATACGATTTCAAATTTAATGTTCGCGCCCGCAGGAAAATCTTGAGTAACCCAAGTTTTGGGATTGTGGTCTACAGTTAGTTTTTTGGATGAATATAAAGCTTTATCTTCATTATAGATATTTAAGGTAATTTCAACATCTTCCGCAAATGGGTCATAAATCATATAAGGAATTGTTAAAATATCGCCTTGGGTAATCTCAGAATCCTAATAGTTAATTAAAACTGCTTGGTCGGTCATAGAGGAAGAAGTGAAAATCATACCAATATATAAAACTTCACTGGAAATTAATTGGCCTTCGTTTTCAACATCCGCCCAAACCTTTAGAATATGTGCGCCGTCAGAAATATTTTCAATATTAAAAATACGACTGCGACCAGAAGAAGGAGTTGTGTCTGTGCCAAGAATATCTTTGTCCATTACAAAATGGACGGTTTTTTCTCCAGCACCAGTTACAATATATGGGAACTGAACATTTCCACTATACATACCCATAGAAGGGAAGGTGGTAGTAACTGCTAAGGCCAATACACTAATTGTATAGGCAAGAGTTTTTACATTTCCTTCTGAGTTGGTTACAGTAAGACGAACTTGGTTGGAGCCGTCAGGCAAATATTGTGTAATATCTACTTCATTAACACCTTGTATTGCGCTTAAGGTTGCTTTCTTAACACTATTTACATAAACGGTTAAAATGCCAGGACCGTCTTCCATATTTTCGTTGTCGGCAGATTTATATTTAAATGAAAGCTTAACACTTTCACCCTTTGCATAAGATAAAACACGGCTGTCCATCATATTAGTTAAAGTAATAGTGTAGGTACTGCCGCCTCCCCCACCACCAGAACCACCAGTAATAATAACTGGGTCGCCAACTACCACGCCATTTGAAGTTAGATATAACTTACTGTCCTCATACATTAAACCGTTGACCATTTTGTCACCTACAAGATTACCAATGTTGTTTTGTAGGTCTTTGAGGGAATAGCCAATATTCCTAACTGCTTCGCCGGCAGAACTATAAGAAACACCATCATAACCTTCACGAATATCAAGAAGTTCTGCATTATCAAAAGCGGTCGCTCCATCAGTAAACTTACTTACTAAAGTATCAACTCGCTTTTGAGTAGTGATCATTTTTGTATCTAAGGTTGTGTAGGCATTATCAATTTTATCAAGGTTTTGATTTAAGGTTGTGATGTTTGCGATGTCTGTTGTGGCAGGTTTAGTTAAGTTAAGCGCGGAAGTATTTTCTGTTTGGTCAGTTCCCACCGCGCCGGAAAGAGTCCCCCAAAAGAACTTTTCAGGCAAAACCGCGGTGCCGCCTTCTCCAGAAACAAAAGGCAAATCTATCCAAGGAGTAGTGCCATCGCCAATTTTTAATTTGGCCTTTCCATCTTCAGTAAAGAGGATGGCAGGTTCACCTTTTAAAAGGATTGCTGTTTCCGCAACTTGAGTCCAATTTTGTTCGCTATCGTTCCGAAGAATAAAGCGAGTTTGGATTTCTTGTGCCATTTAGATTCACATCCTTTTTGAAAGAATGGGTAAAAAGAAAAGGGAGGGGAGTTTATCCCCTCCCCAAATGAGAGTTTATATTAAATTTTTATAAAAGTCAAATTTTAATTAGATATTAGTGGAACTGCTTCCGCAAGACAAAATGAGGACATCTCTTTCTGTTTGCGCTAAATCATTCACATTTCCGCTAAAGGCTACATCAGCTAGATTCTTACCGATACCCTTGCCCTTTTCTAAGGTGGCGCGAGTTACGGTAATAATACCATCTTCCTCGCTTACGCCAGATACATATTGAGTTTCAACGACAGTATCAGCCTTATCTAGAGCTTGAATAGCACCTAACACAGAGCTTTGCAGAGCAACCTTATTGCTTTCAGCGTTAAAGTCACCATCAAAGGTTAAGGTAGCTTGCTTACCAGCCAAATCAGCTACTAAGCCAGTAATCTTACTTTGAGCTAACTCAGGAATATCAGATTCCTTTAAGGCGGCACGAGTTACGCTGATAACACCATCGGCCTCAGAAACAGCAGTTACAAACTTGCCTTCCTCGGCGGTGTCGGCCTTGTCTAAACCTTCAATGGCCTTTACAACATCGGCCTTAGTCGCAACCTTATTGGTGGCAGCGTCATAAGCAGTTTCAAAGACTAAAGTATCTTGCTTACCGGTTTTTAGAGCAGTAATTTCTGCGTCTTGAGCGGCGTGCTTAGCTTCGGCATCAGTTTTGGTATAGTAAATGGACTCATTACCCAATACGTGCCATTCTGTACCGTCATATACATATTCGTCATAGCCATATAGTACAACATCGCCAGCAGCAAAGGTTTTGCCAGAATTAGTGATAGCCGCATCAAAAGTATCACCAGTTACGCTGCCTTGGAAGTGCATTGCGCCATTTAGGCCAGCAATCATCTTAGTTACGGTTGCCTTAGAAGCAACAGGATTAGTGTCGCCATTATACTCATCAGCGATTACTAAGGTGTTTTGCTTTTCATCTAACTTATCTTGTAAGCTGGTTACGTCTGCAATCTTAATGCCGCCATCTAAGTTAGCAACAGAAATTTTAGCACGAGAAACGGTGATTAGACCATCTTCTTCGTTTACAGCAGTTACAAATTCATTTGCTACTACGGTATCAGCCTTATCCAAAGCCTTAATAGCATTGGTTACGGTGGCAACAGTGGCGACCTTGTTGGTTTCTGCATTATAAGTGTCAGCAATTTCAACCTTATCTTGCTTTGCAGCCAAGTCGGTAGTTAGATTTGTGATTTTGCTTTGAGGTAATTCAGGAATGTCGGTAGTACCAAGAGTCTTCTTCTCAACACTAATAACACCATCAGTTTGAGTTACCTTACTAATAACTTCGCCCACACCGCAAGACTGACCATCATTGTCTAAGGCGTTAATCGCCGCAACAATTTGGTCATTTACGCTGCCGCCTTCGCCAATACCAGCTTCTAACGCAGCTAAACGAGTTTCTACGGTGCTCATATCAATAGAAGCAACCAGAGTATCGTAGGCGGTATCACCCTTGCCGCGAGACATTAGATTATAAGTAAAGGCTTTATTAGTATCCTTTACGATAGTATATTGAGTGTCGGTATCTTGGATTTGGCCAGCGATATAGTTCTCTAAGCCTTCAATTTCTTCAGCGCTATATTTAGGCTTTTCTGCTGCCTTAGCCCATCCATATACGTCCGCAGCCATAGCGCTTACGAATTTTAACTCACTATACTTAGAAGTACCATCACCAATCTTAATTAAAACTTCGGGTAGTTGAGCTTTGTCAATACCTTCTAAGGTTTCGGTCGCACCCTTAGGAACGGTAGCAATCGCGGCTTCGCCCATCTTTAGAACTGGGTCGTTAGTAATCCAATTAGTATAAGAGTCATATTTTAGTAAAATTCTTGTTTGTAATAGCTTTTCTGCCATTTTGTATCACCTTTTTATTTTAATTTTTAAGAAAAGGTAACTTAACCTGCGTTGCCGCCATTTAGGATAAGCTCAACACCATCTTCATTAACTAATTTAGAAACAGAAACAGAATTTAAGCTCATAATTCCTGTATCTGCATCAACAGCTACCCCATTCATAGAAGTACTGCTCTTAACACCACCAAGAATAGCGGTAGTAGCAATAGGAATTTCTGCAATACCAGTTTTTGCGACTTTAAGTTTACCATCGTCCGTGAAGGCAAGAGTATCGTCAAGGGCAAAAATAGGTAAAAGATTGGTAAGTTTAGTATGTTCTGCTTCAGTTAGGTGTTGAATTGTATCAAGAAGGTGTGCGCTTAAATTAGCAGCAGCGATACCAGAATCTTTAATACCACCATCTTCACTAAAAATTGGAAGATTGTTGGTAGCAAAAGTTTCTGGTTTTTTAATATAGTTGGTTAGGTCAGCGCTTGTATCACCGATTAGCTCAAACGCGCCCTCAACTAACATATATTCTTTATAGTTGTCGCCTTCTGCCGCGGTCCCAGTTTTAATCATATAGATTGTATTTGGGTCTGCATTTTCTACGGCAGGTAATTCTTCAACAATTTGACGCTTTAGGGCGTTGATGTTAGAAATTTGTTCAGCGACATAGGCTTTACTTGCGGCGGGGCTACCATCGTTTAAAACAAGGTCGCCGAGTAGAGTGCCGCCAGAAGTTGAAAGTTTCCCATTAATGGCGCCCCAAATAGTATTGGTATCTGTGGAGGCAGAAGTTCCAATTTGGGTTTTTAAAGTTTCAACTTCCTATAAAAGTGTCCCCGCATCGGCATCAGCACCAGGTTGATACCATGCTAAAACAAGTTGGCCATCTTCTTCCGCCACACGAGGAGTTAGATTAGAAAGCCAAGGATGTTCTTCGTCTACAACCTACACAGAATACGTTTTGGTTGCAGCATTATAGGCATAGTATTTTGTGCCCCAGTTGTTTAGACTGATGGTGCCACTTTGATTTATAATAGTTTTACCATCAGTTGACACTAAGGTTGATTCGCCGCCACCCTTATTGTTTGCGTAGGATAGTTCGGAGAATTTTTTTGTGCCATCGCCAATTTTAAATAAACCAGTATCAATTTCAATACCGATTTCGCCTTTTAGAAGGACGGGATTTAATTCTGCCCAACGAGCAGCCTAATCGTTGCGCAGGCATATGCGTGTATGTAAACTTATCGCCATTTTAATCCCCTCCAGATAAGTAATAAACGTTTATTGCCTATTAGGCATCACCGCCAGAAACAGTATTATCTGTTCCTGGGCCTGCTGCATCCCCGCCAAATACAAATTCATAGTCGCCTAAGCCACCAGTTCCGTTTAGAAGATACCATCCATCTTTCCAATAATACAACCCGTTATTCTTAGAAACAAGATATAAATATTGGCTTTCTCCTTTAAGAGGTAAGTCATCACAGAAGATAATTTGTTTCGTATATTGAGCTTTTTGTAGTAAATCTTTGGCTTCATTTACGTAATTTTCCAAATTATCTAAAGCGGCAACGCTTTCGTTTGTTAAGGGCAGGGGAAGTTCCGCAGAAGCAGGAAGAATAAAGCTTTTGAAGTTTCTTGATTTAACAATGCGATTTCCATTTGTTAACCAATTAATCTAAACTTCACACTTCCCTATTAACTAAGTGTCAGTCTAGGTGAGAGTTATAAAGAGGTTGTTTTTTTCAATAGAAAATTTATGTATGTAAGTGTGACCATCTTGTCTGGTAAAAGTACATACTGCGTTTCCGTTTAGAGCGGCAGCAAGAAAATCCTAAATATTTAAGAAAAGAACTGTTGCACCGCTTTCACCTTGTGTTCCCCACGGAATTGGAGGAGACACAAAACGGTCCAAATCAATTACTCGTTGACTCATTTATTGGTTCCTCCGTTTCGCTATATTTTTTTGGAATAGGGTCATAGGCAATAGCATAAAGCGCGCCAGAAAGTTCGCTTTTAATCCACATATTGCGGTCACTTTTAGTTTCGTAAATAAGTGGAGTTGTTGAATATATTTTTTGTTGTATCATTGCACGGCCTCCTTTAAGCGGTCTTGGAGTAATATCCAATTTGTCGCATTTTTGTAGGTAGCAAGTGTTCCTTTAGGCACAACAATGGGACAAGTTGATTTATCAAACACAAGCCCATTTTGGAGAATAGGAGGCGTAGGAGACTTTAATTCAATAGAAAGTAAGCCAGTGCAATCCCTGAAACAATCAACACTTAGGGTAGTAATTGATTGCGGGATTTCCAATTTTTGTAAATTCGCGCATCCTTTAAAGGCATTGGAGCCAATAGAAACCAAAGAAGAAGGCAAATGGATTTGCTCCAAACCATAATTATATAGGAAGGACGCGGGGGGAATCTCTTTTATACCTTCAGGCAAAGTAATTTGTTTTAGAGAGGGATTACTATTGTTGTAGGAAGAAGGCAGTTCAGAAATTGTAGAAGGCAAAATTATATTCTAAACTTTTACAGCATTTAACTTTGTAATAGAACAATTAGCTGGAAACACTAACGCATTCAAACTAACGCAACCGTTAAATACATTTTCCGCAGCGATATTGGTGCAGGAAGAAGGTAGTGTTAAAATTTGAAGATAGGTTTGATTAGAAAAGGCATTTTGTTCTATAGTGGTTAGCCCTTTTGCAAAATGTGCTTCATATAAAATGCTGTTGGGAGAAATAAGGCGTGCCTTTAGTGTTGTACCATCGCATTTTATAGTGTATGCGCCGGCAGTAGAATAGGTATGGGATAGGGTGGTGCTTTGTGTGCCATCGCCCCAATCAACAAAAGAAGCGTTAATGTTTAGGGTAACTGTTGCGGCGGCGAGAAGTTTAATAAAAAGTAGGTGTTTTCCGGAGGTTGTAGTGTAGATTTTACTACGAAGAAAATTGTCTCCAACTTCTTTTTCCACGAGAAGAAAATTCGGAGTAGGAGAAAAAGGGAAAGGAGAAGTGGCATTTTGCCGATACCTCTATAGACCATCCCAGCCTAAAAATGTGGTTTGACCGTCGTAGTCTGCGCTATTTTCTGCTAGTATAATGTCTGGCATTTCACTTAACAAAACTTTTCTTTCAAAACCAAATCTTTTCCTAAGTGCATTTCCAATATCACTAAGAAGGTAATCGTTAACTTTATAAATCATTTAACTTTCCCTCCTTACCAAGCACGGTCGCCAGCATCAATCAAAATGTCTTGGTCTGGTGCGTCTGCTCCACCGCCAGAAACCAAATCGGAAAAAAGAAAGCTGTCATTGCTTTCTGCGCCCCCTCCAAGCACCAAATCGTAGGATAAAAGTTCGTTTATAAATTTGGAGGAATAAGTTGTTTCTTTGCTAGTTTTGGTATCATCAATACCAACAGAAGGAAGCGCTAATTCCCCAGCATCCAGAGTTGAAGAATCCGAGAAAGTAAAAATTAGATGGTTGTTTTTAATTTCTGCGGCAGTAATTTCTTTTCCTGAAATTGGCGCGACCAACTATGTATTATCAAAGAAAGTAAAAATAAGATTGGAGCCCTATAACTCTACGCCCTTAATTTCGCTTTGGGGTAAATTAAGGGTTTCTTTTTTGCCGCTTAGATGTTCCACAATAAGAGCAGAATCTTCAAATTTTACGTTGGTAATGGGGGAGGAGTTTTCATCCCAAAGTTTGCCCGCGGAAACAACCGAACCATCAGACAAAGTAAAGATAAGTTCTCCTTTCTTTATTTCTGCACCTTGTATGCCTGTCGCGGCCTCACTTATTTTGCTTTTTAGAAGTGCATATGTAATTAAATCTAACATTTATTTTGCACCTCACAATACTATCCAAGTTGGGTTGTTTTTGTCTCCATTTAGCATATAAACATTTTTGTCTTCCAAACACAAAACCGTTATACCAATCATATTGCCGTCAAATTGTTCCTTAAGTATAAGAGGCAACTCATTTTTCGTATCACAAACATAAGTTGGAACGGGAGCGGAAGGGGCGGAAATTATACGGAACATTGGGTATCACACTCCGTTTTTTTATTTTTTAATGTATCATATAACTCCCAAAGTTCAAAATAAGTTGAAAGATTGGGATTAGTGCGAATTTTTAAGATGGTTTTTCTATCTTCATAGTTTAACTCATCTGTATTTACTGTATAAAAAAAGTCATTAATTTCCCTCATTGTAGGAAAAGACCAATTTATATAAGGATTAATCTTTTTACAAATAATAACTAATTTCTCTAAAGAAAGATAACGAGGCATATGGCCACACAAGATAGTGGTAATGCCTTCTTTACATTTATATTGGCGGCCAAGCTCTTCAACTTTTAGCAATGGCACAGATTCTAAAGTGGTTTTTATATCTTGTAGCGTAAAACCAACAGCCATAATAAGCCTCCGAAGATTATATTAATAAAAAGTATGAAAGACCTCCATACTTTTTTGGAGTAGGGCACTTCTTTCGTGATTTAAAGAGGATATAATATATTTAAATTCGGGTGTCCGACCGGAGTCCCGTGTGTTTTGAAATTAGGATTGGATTTTTTCACACGGGGAGGGAAAAGGAGGGGAGAAGTGGAGAAGGGAACTGTGGAGCGCCGCATAGGCGCGAAACCCTTTATTTTTCCGTCTTTTTGACTATGAGTCTCTATCTATAAGTCCTGAAAAATGGTGGTGTGTAAATAAAATTTTCATCTTAAATAATTTTTTCTACACTACACTTTTTTATATTCCAATCTCTCGTTCCTACAGGACCAGCTCAAACAAAATTCCAACGTATGGTTGTTAAGCTCCCCGAAGTAAATTTTTTTCTTCAAAAATCCGCATCGGATATTTTTCCGTGTTCTAGAAATATTCAAATTTCAAAAATCCACGCAACACCATCTCCAAGAGAAAATACTTCAATCATAATAAAATTGGAGAACTTCAAACTTTCGCGGTCAAACTCATAGTGGGAGAAAGAATACCGTTATTTTATTATGGTAGATATTTCCGTTTTTGTAGGGAGAGGCCAGAAAAAAATTGAGGTGTGTGATTGTAAGGAGCTACGATGCTACTTTTTTTCTTCAAAAATCTGCATCGGATTTTTTCCCGTGTTCCAGAAAGGTTAGAATTTCAAAAACTACGGGAATGCCATTCCCCGAAAAAATTATGATTGGAATATAAATTTTAAAAATGGACAAATTTGAGTTATAATAGGGATGGTGGAGAAGGCAGAAAAGTACCGCGGCCACAGCTCTTATTATTTATTTGTCGTGTTTTCAATCAATGAATCATAGTTTTTAAAGCGGGCGCCATTTTAATGGCGGCCGTCTCGTAAGTTCTATTATAAATACCTTCTCTTAATATTCTATTAATTCTATTAAGAATTTATGATAGAATTTCCGATTAATCTTCCAGAATTTCCTTAGCGCGCTTCTCAGATTTCCGCTAATGTTTCATTTTCCATTAGTGCGACGCTTCTCAGATTTCCTATCTATCTTCCAGAATTTCTCATATACAAAATCCGAGTTGTAATATCATTGGAATTTCAAAAAATGACAGAAAAATCTCAAAGTCTCATTCAATAATTCCATCATCATCAACCACAACTACATCTTCTGGCAACTCATAGATACGCACTCTTTGCTCTAAATTTAAGTTGGGGTCAATTTCTGATATATGTTTATGTTGTAGTTCATCCGCGTTTATTGTAGCAAAATCTAAAGAATAGTATGGTATATATACATCATTAACAATTTTATATACACGAGAAATTGTAATAAAGCCCATTAAATTTAAAAAAAATAATATATCTTTTATTGATTCGCGTTCAAGACGATTATAAATATTTATATAGCCTAAATCTTTTAATAAAGAACTAATAGAGAAATAAAAAATTTTCCCTTCTGATTTTTTCCAAAGATATTTATTTAATAAATAAC
>ERZ1034873.557-NODE-557-length-19119-cov-5.492394_pt1 | contig 19119 bp, 17 predicted proteins | sample MGYA00520689_ERZ1034873 | MGnify/ENA primary metagenome ERZ1034873 (study PRJEB33766, sample SAMN09781722) | gut metagenome | biome: gut microbiome | host: Homo sapiens | place: Madagascar | study: EMG produced TPA metagenomics assembly of the PRJNA485056 data set...
CTGTATATGATACAGGCTAAACGGATGATCCGGTGTTCCATGCGGTTTACTTTCTTTCAATTCAAAATACATGCCCTGCCCCCATTATTCGACAAGTCTCTTACTCCGCCATTTTCCGGTCTTCCAGCGAAGCACCATTCCGACTGCACGCACACATTCATCACTTGCCATCGCAATATAAGCTCCTATCGCCAGCAGTCCGAGACGTATTCCAAAGAAATAAGTTCCTCCGACCGCGCACAGGTACATAAAGATAGCTCCCATGATAACCGGGAATACCGCATCTCCACTTGTTTTTAGTGCCTGTCCGTACACAAGATTGGTCACACGCCCGAATTCCAGAAAAATATCAATGACCAGAAGCCTCACCACAAGACCAATCATCTGCGGATCATCCGTAAATATGTGTACCAGATAGCGTCCTGTCACTGCAAATGTCACGGAAAGACAGGCAGATGTGAGTATTCCATAGATGGCAGCCTTCCTTGTTCCCTTGTCGCATTCGTCATATTCCTTCGCACCGATCCGCCATCCGGTCATAATGGCATTCGCCTGTGCCAGCGCTGCCCCGATGCAGTAGGAAAAATTAGCGATCTGCATCGCATAAGAACGCGCGGTAACATTCATTCCATCGGTATCCATCTGATTCATAAAACGCACAACAAGCGTCATTGCAATATTATAAAGTGCCGTCTCACAGGCTGACGGGAATCCGATCTGTATGATCTGTCCGAGGATTTTGCGTGATGACATACGCTCCGGGCTGTTCTTCGCCTTAATCAGAACTGCTCCCATCATTGCTACCATAATCAGATTTACAACACGGGAGATCACCGTTGCTGCTGCCACTCCCATAACGCCCCAGTGGAAAGCAAATAAAAATACTGCATTCAAGATAAAGTTAACTACATTTCCGACAACCGATGCAAACAGCGACTGCTTCGTATACCCGAACACCCGCAGATAACTTGCAAAAATCGGAATCAGTGCATTTAAAAAACATGCCCCGCCGACAATGCGAAGATAGGTCTGTGCTGGCTCAAGCAGTGCCGGTGCGATACTTACGATTTTAAGTATCGTTCCGGAAAAGACTGCTAAAAATGCAGACATCAATATTCCAACCACTGCGTTAAAGATCAGTCCAAGCTGTCTTGCCTGATATGCCACGCCCGGTCTTCCCGCTCCGATATTCTGTGTCATAACCGCAACCATACCGGATGAGATCACGCCAAACATGATAATGAAAACACCGATGTATGTATTGGCTGTACCGACCGCACCGACCGCCTGATCGCTTACCGAAGACAGCATCAGTGTGTCGACCATTCCCGATAACATATAAAAAAGTGTCTCAAAACAAATCGGAACAAAAAGCTGTGTCAATGTTTTTCTTTCAACTGCCATATAGATTCTCCTTATATACTACAATATCACATATATCAATAATACGCTATTATTTTCCATATTTCTTGTATTATTTCGATCAATAATTGCATAATTTCTACTTTTATTGGTATACAAGGCATTCCCATGTGCAGGTAAAAGTGGATTTTTTCTATCGTTATATTCTCCTTAACTGAAACTTTCCACTTTGTTCTTTTCTATTTGCTTTAAAAATACATATCCCCTGATACACACAGGCGGATAGTTTACAACTATCCGCCTGTCCTGTCTGATATTCTTATGTAAGTTACAATCCGTATCCGTGACGCTGCATCAGATCTCGATCAGTTCGTAATCGCGTGTTCCAAGTCCGATCTTCTCCGCATGCTCCACGCAGGTTCTCCAGTTTGTATCCGGATGTACGACATGGAAGTGGTCATGTGACTCGTCGTGGTCGTGCTTCTTATTCTCACCAAGGATACTGTTTTCTAATACCGGCTGACGGTTGCAGGCATCTGCACATGCCATATCCAGTGCCACCGGATCAAAGGAAGCAAACATTCCGACATCCGGTATGATCGGTCTATCGTTCTCACTGTGGCAGTCACAGTTCGGTGACACGTCACAGATCAGGGAGATATGGAAGCATGGACGATCCTTGCATACGGCAAGGGAATACTCTGCTATGCGGTAATTTAACAGGTCAAACGAGTTCCAGTTTGTCGGGGAAACCGCATCCTTCGGGCAGACACCGATACAGCGTCCGCAGCCCACACACTTATCCTGGTCAATCGATGCCTTATGATCGGTAACGACTGCTGCGCTGTGTGCACAGATCCTGGTACATGCACCACAGCCCACGCACAGGGACTGATCTACTTCCGGCTTACCGGAGCAGTGCATCTCCATTTTACCTGCACGGCTTCCACAGCCCATACCGATATTTTTCAATGCTCCGCCAAAGCCTGCATTCTCGTGTCCCTTAAAATGGGTCAGTGAGATAAATACATCTGCATCCATCACCGCACGACCGATTTTCGCTTCCTTTACATACTCGCCATCGATCGGAACTAAGGTCTCATCCGTTCCCTTCAAGCCATCTGCAATGATCACATGACAGCCGGTAGAAAATGGGGAAAATCCATTCTCATAAGCGGTATCCATATGATCTAATGCATTCTTGCGGCTTCCGACATACAACGTGTTACAGTCTGTCAAAAATGGCTTGCCGCCACATTCCTTGACAAGATCTGCCACGACCTTCGCGTAGTTTGGTCTTAAAAATGCAAGATTGCCAAGTTCTCCGAAGTGGATCTTGATCGCTGCATATTTATCCTCAAAATCAATGTTCTTCATGCCTGCCGTGATACAGAGCCTGCGAAGCTTCTGTAAGAGATTCTCCGATCCGGTCGTTTTAAAGCTTGTACAATATACTTTTGACTTTTCCATTTGTATTTCTCCGTTTCCAATGTTCTTCGATGCACTTATTATAAAATTTTTCTCGTTATCATGCAACCGAAATCATGGAACTACTTTTCCTATTCTGTCCTCTCATATACGATCTGACCGTCTATGATCGTATACCGGATCTCATTTTCATAGACAAACGGACTACCCTTGATCAGAACAAAGTCTGCATCCTTGCCCACCTCGATCGAACCAACCCGATCCGAGACCCCGATATGACGCGCCGCATTGATCGTGATTGCACGCAGTGCATCCCGCTCCTTCATCCCGGAGCGGATCGCCATTGCCGCGCATAGTGTCAGATATTGCTCCTGTACAACCGGTGAGTCGGTAATAATCGACACCTGACAGCCTGCATCTGCAAGGATTCCGGGTGTTGCAAAGCTCTTGTTCTCCAGTTCCTTTTTCGCCGCATGGCCAAAGGATGGTCCGACCGCAAGGGAATACGGCTCTTTTGCAAGTTCTTCTGCGATCAGATGTCCTTCGGTACAGTGATCAAGGGTAAGTCCGATGTCAAATTCCTTCGCGATACGGATCGCCGTAAAAATATCATCTGCCCGGTGCACATGTGCCTTAAGCGGCATGTGTTTATGCAGTACCGGAAGCAGTGCTTCTAACTTGACATCATAGGCAGTTTTATTTTTTTCATAGTCAATTGCTTTATAAAACAGTTCACGCAGTTTTGCTGCGATCGTCATCCGGCAGTAGATCGATTTTTCCCGGTAACAGTTCTTCGGATTCTCCCCAAAGGCACACTTCATCGCCGCCTTTTCCTTTACGAGCATATCATCCACACGGCATCCTGCGGTCTTTATTACCGCAAACGTCCCGCCTAAGACATTCGAGCTGCCCGGTCCGGTTGCCACACAGGTAACACCTGCCTGTCTTGCCATCGCAAAGGTCGGATCCATCGGATTGATCCCATCGACTGCCGATAGCTGCGGTGTGATGCAGTCATTTAATTCATTAAAATCCTCCTGCGCAAAGCCACCCGCATACCCATCCAAGCCAAGATGGCAGTGCGCCTCCACAAATCCCGGATAGATGCGGAGTCCATCTGCATCTATGATCCTTGCCTCGTTGACTGCCCTGCCCTCTATAATCTCCTCGATCCGTTCAATTTTTCCGTCTTTTACCAGAATATCTGCTCTATACGGATCATCCTGTACCGCATCGTAGACCTCTGCCTGCTTGATTAAAAGATACGTATCCATTTCATCTCCTGACTTTCCATAAAAGTGTGCACATACTTTTTCTGTATAAGAAATTTCTTACATAGATTCAGGTGTGAAAAGATACTTTATAAAATTCGAAAGCCTTTTTGATACCCAAATCCTATACAGCAAAAAAATACAGTGTGAAAATCCTGTTTTCACACTGTATAATATGTACCGGTCCTGACGGATTATGCATTACATTATCCTTATACAAACAACAGACTGACCATTCCGATGATCAGAAGATGCAGCGGATAAAAAATGTAAAACAGCCACTTTCCTGCCTTGTTACGGCTGCCAAGCTCACCGTTGTAGCACTTAAGCAGCGGGATTGCAAGCAGTACACCAAACTGGCAGAGCTGTGCGAGCATCATGCGTCCGTTGCCAAAGTAGACGATCTGGAAGGACAGTGCCGAAAGGCATCCGATGACCGCAAGTGACAGATATTTTTTCTTCTCATCCTCACGGAAGATAAAGAGAAACAGCGGCCATAAGACACCTGCCACCGGCCAGTCACCCATCATGGACGCAATACAGACGATCGCAACAAGAAGGATACGGATTCCATACAGCCATTCCGTCTGATTCCAGATATGGATCGCAAGCAGTCCTAAAAACAACGTATAGATCATTCCAAATCCATAAAACGCAAGATCCCCGCCCGACTCGTAGAATGCATAGGCATACGAAGAGATCAGTGAAAAGATTGCAAGCCGTAAAAAGTATTTCCCCAGATTCTTCGTATGGCAGTAGCCTTCTACTAAGAAAAAGCACATGACCGGTGCTGCCGTCCGTCCGATCAGATGCAGTACGAATGCTAAAACCGTATCGGTTGGTACAAATGTCCATGTAATATTGTCAATTAACATTGCCACGATGGCAATCAGCTTTATCTGGAATGCAGTCAGACTGATTCCGGTTGTCTTTGTCTGTGTCATGTTTCTCCTCATTTCCGCACACATACTGTCCTATTCCAAGCTCGTATCCAGTGTGCAGCAACACAAGCTCTTTTGTAAGGTAATGCTTCTATAGATTTCTCTTTAAGAATGCATACGCATTCCCGGAAAAGATCTTTTGTTGCAGCTTCTGATCAAAGCCGGCAGCTTCCATCTCCCTTTGTAGAAAGGACATGGACTCCACGCCTGTGATCTGCTCCGGAAAATGTCCGTCACAGCCGTCAAAATCACAGCCGAATGCAAGCACATCTTCCCCACCAAGTGCTAACACCGCATCCATATGTGAAAACAACATCCGAAGATCAACCTGCCTATCTGCTCCGACAAAATCCCGGTAGAGATTCATCCCAATCAGTCCCTTCCGACGGATCAGCTCTCTGATATGGGTATCTGTCAGGTTTCTCGGCTGTCCACAGATCTTACGGACATCCGAGTGGGATGCGATCACTGCCCGGTCGGTCAGTTCTAATACATCCTCAACACCTCCGTCAGATAAATGGGAAAGGTCTAAGATAATTCCCTGCGCAGTCAGTTCCCTTATCATCTGTTTTCCAAGCGGTGTCAGGTGTGTTTTGTTACTTTTTGCCGCTCCGCATCCGTACTCGTTCTCATAATTCCATGTCAGCATTGCAAACCGAAAACCAAGTTCTGCCGCCTGCGCGGCATAGTTTCCCATAAAGGAAAGATCCTCGATCGACAGAAATGCAGCGTATTGTCCGCTTTTCCATGCAGCTTCCATCTCTGCAAAGCTCTGACACAGTAAGATTTCCTCTCCTGCATCCGCAAGCAGTGCTCTTGCACGCTGATATGTCTGCATAAAGACTTCTTCGCGCCGGCTTTTCTCCACCTGTGCCTGATCCTTCCAGATCGCAAAGATCTGTGTATAATGCGTAAACTGCTTCCGGATACGGGAAAGGTCAATATCCGCTGTATTCTTCGTTAGATCCCCGGAAGTGATCTCTGTTAATGTATCTGCATGAAGGTCAATATAATCCATGTAAATTCCTGTCCTGCTCCTTGCTTTATTTCATTTTTTCAACCAGAAATGCGATCACCCGGTCATAGTTTTCCGGCTGATGCGGGAATGTGCAGACGGAGCAGTCCTTGATCTGACTGCCATCCGCTTTCTTAATATACTGCGGTGTTCCCGGACAATCCGCATAACGGTTGAGCGGGCAGTAACAGAACAGGCAGTTAAAATCCGCGTCCGGTTCAACTGCGTGGCACGGATAATATTCACATGCTTCGTTTTTAAAATATCGCGAACTATGCTTCATAAAATGCCTCCTGCCTTCCTTACTAAACAGTATATTAACACGAATCCGATTTTTGCACAAATAGGCTTTTACATGACACTTTTCTAATTTTATTTTGTTTTTGCCCTGAGCTGTTTTGCAGCCTCTACCATATTGCGAAGGCTGGCATCCGTTTCCGGAATTCCTCTCGTCTTTAATCCACAGTCCGGATTTACCCACAGCTTGTCTTTTTCGATCTTCGTAAGCATCAGATCGAGCGCCTTTTCAATCTCTTCCACCGATGGAACTCTTGGCGAATGGATGTCGTAAACACCCGGTCCTACCTCTGTTTCAAAGTGATTCTCTCTTAAGGAATCTAAGATCTGAAGATCCGAACGGGATGCTTCAAATGTAATGACATCTGCATCCATATCATCGATTGCAGGAATAATATCCCTAAACTCGCTATAGCACATATGGGTATGAATCTGTGTCTCTGCCTTTACACCGCTGTGTGTCAGACGGAAAGCCGGAATTGCGAAGTCAAGATATTCGCTGTACCAGTCGGATCTGCGGAGCGGAAGCTTCTCCCTTAAGGCTGCCTCGTCGATCTGGATCATCCGGATGCCATTTGCTTCTAAGTCTGACACCTCATCCCGGATTGCCAGTGCAATCTGTGAGATCGATTCCCGAATAGAAATATCTTCTCTTGGGAAGGACCAGTTTAAAATCGTAACCGGTCCGGTCAGCATACCCTTCATGATCTTCTTCGTCAGTGACTGTGCATATACCGACCAGTCAACCGTGATCGGATTCCTGCGGTATACATCACCCCAGATAACCGGCGGCTTTACACAACGTGTTCCATAGGACTGCACCCATGCTTTCTCCGTAAAGAGGAATCCGCCTAATGCTTCACCGAAATATTCCACCATATCGTTTCGTTCATATTCTCCGTGTACCAGTACATCCAGACCGATCTCTTCCTGCCACGCAACACATTCTGCGATTTTCTTCTTATTAAAATCTATGTATTCCTGCTTTGTAATATCGCCCTTACGGTAAGCCGTACGGTTTGCCTTTACATCCTTGGTCTGTGGGAAGGAACCGATCGTCGTAGTCGGGAACTCCGGTAATCCCAGAACCTTTTTCTGTAATGCCTGACGCTCGCTGCGCTTTGGCAGTCTGACATAATCACTTTCGGTAACCGTAGAAAGCCGCTGGGTGACTGCTTCATTTTCACAGTCTCTCTTCTTAGAAAACAGCTCCTGGTTTCTGCGGTAAGCTTCCTCTTCTGTTGCATCCTTCTGATCTGCTAGTACACTTAATTCCTGCAATTCCACAATCTTTTCCTCTGCAAATGCAAAATATTCCAAATACTCCTTCGGCAGCTTTTCTTCATGTTTTAAAGTATATGGCACATGAAGCAGGGAACAGGATGTAGATAATACGGCTTTGATATTTTTTCCCTTCAGCTCTTCTAATACGCCAAGTGTCTTCCAGTAATGGTTTTTCCAGATATTTTTTCCATTGACAAGTCCGGCAAATAACAGCTTATCCTGTGGGAATCCATATTTTTCGATCAGATTTACGGTTTCTTTTCCTTCGATAAAGTCCAGTCCGATTCCGTCAAATGGCATCTGGATCAGATCCTCATAAATATCCCTTACATCTCCGAAATAGGTCTGCAGTAAGATCTTGCACTGCTTCTTTTCTGTTAAAAGCGTATCATAGATCTGATGGAACAGTGCAATATCTTCCTTGTCCATATCCCATACGAGTGCCGGCTCATCAAACTGCACCCATGCGATCTGTTCTATTTCGCACCGTCTGATCAGAGCCTGATAGGCTGCTACCATATCTGCCACATAATCTCCGGCATTCTTTTTTCCGGTGTAACGGCATAGCTTTAACATCGTATATGCACCGATCACGACCGGCTTTGTCTCGATTCCGAGTGCCTTTGCTTCTTCATACTCCTTCCAGAGTTTCTCTCCCGCAAGACGGATCGCTGTATCGTCCTCTACCTCCGGAACGATGTAATGATAATTCGTATTGAACCACTTCTTCATCGCAAGTGCCTTTACATCACCCGAATCACTCTGATAGCCTCTTGCCATTGCAAAGTAAGTATCAAGTTCTGATAACTGCAGCTTCTGATAGCGCTTTGGAATAATATGAAACAGGACTGCTGTATCAAGTACCAGATCATAAAAGGAAAAATCATTGCTTGAAATATAATCAATTCCTGCATTCTTTTGTGTGTTCCAGTGTGTTTTCCGCAATCCTGCTGCTGTCTGTAATAACGCTTCTGCTTTGATCTCTTTCCGGAAATACTTTTCAGAAGCAAACTTTAACTCTCTTAATGTACCGATTCTAGGGAATCCAATGACTGATGTCTGCATAATAACCTCCAATTTCTGAGTGAATTTCTTCGTTTTGCTCATTATAATTGGAATGGCTTCTTATGAAAAATACCGAAAAAGAAAGGTTGTCCATAGTTTGAAGCTATGGGCAACCCGGTTTATCCAGATACTTTTTCAGTGCTTCGAGATACGTTTCTCCCAGACTGCTCAGTCTTCCCTTCCGGTGTGTAATATAACCGATCCTCATTACATCCTCATCTGCAAGTGGAACTGCGATGATATTTTTTCCGTTCAGTTTCTCATCAATGACACCACTGCATACGGTATAACCGTTCAGTCCGATCAAAAGGTTAAACAGCGTCGCCCGGTCTCTTACACGGATATTTTTCTTCCGCTCAGAGGGTGAAAAAATTTCCTCCGAAAAATAAAAGGAATTATGTTCTCCCTGTTCAAACGAAAGATACGGATAACTTTCGAGTTCCTCATTCGTAATGATCACATTTCCCGCCAGTGGATGCTTTCTGCTGATAAAGACATGGGGCTTTGCAACAAAAAGCGGATGGAATTCGAGATCATGCGACCGCAGGAGCTTTTCTAACACTTTTTCATTGAAGTCGTTTAAAAAGAGCAGTCCGATCTCACTTCTCATATATGCCACATCTTCAATGATCTCATACGTCTGTGTTTCTCTCAGACGGAAATCATACTCGTCCTGCCCATAGATCTTGATCAGGTCTACAAATGCATTCACTGCAAAGGAATAATGCTGTGTGGAAACACAAAACTGCTTTTTCCCGCCTTTACCGCCCTTGTACTTATCCTCTAAAATAGCAGCCTGCTCTACGACCTGTCTTGAATAACCTAAGAAATCCTCGCCTTCCTTCGAAAGACTGATCCCCTTATTCGTCCGGTTGAATATCACAATATTCATTTCCTTCTCCAGCTCATGTATGGCATTCGTCAGACTTGGCTGGGAGATATAAAGCTGATTCGCTGCCTCTGTGATCGTTCCTGTATTTGCAACTGTTATGACATACTTTAATTGTTGAAGTGTCACTTTTCTACCTGCTTTCCCTGTTATTCTCTTCCAATAGTATCTTTTTAAACCGCTGTGCCGCCACATTCATCGGACGCTTTTCATCGTATACCATGCTGATATAACGCATCGGGATCTCATGTTTTAGCTGTATCTGGACAATTTCCTGCTTTTGGATCGCATCCCTTGTCATGATCTCCGGTAAAAATGCCAGTCCCAGCTCACTTTTTACCAGCGGCAGAACCTGATCCGTCGTGGCAGCCTCCGTATCCGGCACAAGCTCCACACCATAGGACAAAAACAACTGGTAATAAAAATGATAGGTTGTCGTATCCATGCCAAGACAGATAAACGGATACTCCTTCAGATCCTCAAAGGATAACTTCTTATCCGCAAGTCCCGCAAAAGACTTTCCTCCGACTAAAATCTCCTGAAATCCCTGCAGCCGGATCTCCCTCAGTGGATCATCGAGATTCATGGGAGATGTCACCACCGCAAAATCAATCTCGCCATTCCGCACGGAATGAATTGCCTGCGGGGTAGAATCGTTGCAGATCTTCAGCCGTACCCCCGGATATATCATATGAAACTTCCGCAAACGGTCCAGCAGATAAATATTCAGTGCAATCTCACTTGCACCAAGTGAAATACTTCCATGCTCTAACGCTATGCTGTCCGTAAGCTCTTCCTCTGCCATCTGAAGCTGCACCATGGCAGCGGAAACTCGTGTATAAAGCCGTTCTCCTTCCGGTGTCAGAAAAACACCACGGTTCGTCCGCACAAACAGGGTACAGTTTACCTCATGCTCTAAGCAGTTCATTGCACGCGTGACATTCGGCTGGCTGCTGTTTAATGCATGTGCCGCCTTGGTAAAATTCCCATATTTTGCTACATAATAAAAGATTCGGTAATATTCAAAATTAACATTCATGCTATTGTCCTGATATATCAAATAATTATGTCTGTCATATCAATGATAGTTTTTACTTATTTCTAATATCAAATTATAATCTTTTTAGAATCAAAAAACAATATAAGGGGATGATCTTATGGCACTTGTATTACCAAGAGAGGAAGAAGTAGAGAATATTTTTTCAAGAATTTTATCATCGGATGCATGCTGTGAAAGACTCATGGACACCTTTTATGAGCATTTATGTGATGATAACCGTAATACCGATCCGGATCCGAAGCATTTTGCCAAAGTTCTGCTTACCGCATACAAAAATGGGGATGTCAGTGCCCTTTTACTGGAATTATGCAACCGCAGTATGTTTGACCTTTTAAAAGAAACATATCTGATTCCCCGGCGTTTTCATGGAAAATGCGGTGAAAATCCGGTTCTTCTTACCGATGCAGACGGCAATCTGCTTGAAGATAAAAAGGATCTTGTTACGAAGCACGAGTACAAAAAATTCCGCGAGATCTACGAGGCGCACCCTGCTGCTCCCCGCTCGAAGCTCTATCTTGCAGATGGTTACCAGCTCGTCCGGTACTATACAACAGATATGAATATTGCAGAGAAGCACGAAAATAAAGAACGTGGTATTTTAGTTCTGTATGCACTCCCGGATACCAAAAAGCTGCATCTGACAGAGGCACAGGCATATGATGTGCTCTGGTCTACCTTCCATGAGATACAGCGGGACGTTTTTTCTGCAATCGTATTCTATGGACAAGATACCGGGAGTAAATCCGGCAAAGGCTTTGATGAGCTGGGTGTTCTCCTGCCGATCCATCAGTTTGAGTCCAAAATGCTCCAGCACCTTGCTGTCATCGACGGACTTGTTTTATCCTGCCGTGAAAAAATGATAAAAGCCGCCGGAGCGGACAGTCTGGATCTGTAAACATCAAAAGGAGCGGATATACCATGAGAACTGTCAATCAACCAATCACGATCAAAAAAAATCATATGGATATTCCCTGGCACGAATATGCAGATCAGACAGATACCTGCCCGATCACAGAAGCAAGCCTTCCTGCAAAAGCATCTGTAATTGGACGGGTCGGTCTTATGATGCTCTCCTGCGGAACCGGAGCATGGCGCGTCCGCAGTTCCATGAATGAGCTGTCGGAACTGATGCACATTACCTGTACGGTAGATGTCGGACTGATGTCCATTCACTACACCTGCTTTGACGGAGACAGCAGCTTCAGCCAGTCTCTATGTCTGACAAATACCGGTGTCAACACTTCACAGTTAAACCGTCTGGAAAAATTTGTCATTTATTTTTCCTCCCATGAGGTCACAAAAAGCTGTGAGGAGATTCATTCCACACTGGATAAGATTGAAACCATACATGGTCTGTATTCCCCGGTTAAACTTGCTGCCGCCGCAGCACTGGCATGTGGTGCATTTACCTTTCTGCTGGGTGGCGGCATTGTTGAAATGCTCTGTGCCTTTGTCGGTGCGGGCATCGGTAACTATATCCGCTGTAAGCTCTCTAAGCATCATTTTACGTTATTCCTATGCATAATCTGCTCGGTTTCTGCTGCCTGTCTCAGCTATACTGCCCTGTTAAAGCTATTGGAAATTATTTTTGCCGTAAACCTGCAGCATGAAGCAGGATATATCTGCTCTATGCTGTTTATCATTCCGGGATTCCCATTTATCACAAGCGGCATTGACCTTGCAAAGCTGGATATGCGTTCCGGAACAGAACGGCTGACCTACTCCCTGATCATCATCACCGTTGCAACTATGACTGCATGGATTCTTGCCATGGTACTTGGATTAAAGCCAATTCCATTTCTTCCGTTAAATCTTGCACTTTGGCAATGGATCGTCCTTCGGCTGATCGCCAGCTTTTGCGGCGTGTTCGGATTCTCGATCATGTTTAACAGTCCAATCCGGCTTGCTACTGCTGCCGGTCTGATCGGTGCAATATCCAATACAACACGTTTAGAACTGATCGACCTTTTCTCTCTGCCTCCAGCAGCTGCCGCATTTATCGGCGCCTTTCTTGCAGGTATTCTCGCTTCTACACTAAAGGGCGTAGCCGGATATCCAAGAATCTCCATTACGGTTCCATCCATCGTGATCATGGTACCGGGACTATATTTGTATAAGGGATTTTACAATCTTGGTATCATGAGCCTGACCGCTGCCGCCTCCTGGCTTGCATCTGCGTTACTCATTATCCTTGCTTTACCACTCGGACTGATCTTTGCACGGATATTGACGGATAAAACGTTCCGTTTTTGTACCTGATTCCTGTATTTCGATTGACAATTCCTGCCCTGCAGTGTAAACCAAAAATATAGAAGCAATTTATTCGAAAATCCGTATTCACGCAGAAAGGAAGCAATCATGCATATATCTTCTTTCTTACTTTTCGTTACCTATCACACCAGACCATCCATGCGGGAAGCCTTTTTATCAGACATTACCACATCCGGCATCTTAGATATAATCCGTGCAGAGGAAGGCTGCATCCGCTATGACTATTTCTTAAGTGCAGCCGATCCTGACCAGATCCTGCTTGTCGAAGAATGGACATCCGAAGCCATGCAGCAGACACATATGCAGACCCTGCATATGGCAAAGCTTGCACAGATCAAGGAAAAGTATGTCGATGACACGACAGTGGAAAAATATACGTTATAAAAAATACCACCCGCTCTGCGGATGGTATTTCTCTAAGATTATGCTTCCTGCTGTCCCGGATAGTTCTTACCAAACCAGGTTGCGATGACTCCGTATGGTGTCTTCGGTGTCACATAACATACAACGATCATGATAATGGTAGAAAGCAGTGTTGCCATCAGACATGGATTAAATCCAAGTGAGATTGGCAGGATTCCCTTGTCGATTAAGATATACAGTGCAATTCCACTGAGGATTCCGGCTGCTGCACCATATTCATTCGCACGCTTCCAGAAGAGTCCCAGAAGCAGTGTATGGAAGAATGCAACGGTCATTCCTCCGGTTGCATAGGTAATCAGGGAAGCCAACAGCTCCGGCGGATCACAGGCGAATAAGAAGATTACAACGGATACCACGATGATTGCTCCGGTATTCAGCTTCTTGATCGTCTCCGGCTTCGCATCCGGCTTGATCAGGTTACGGAACAGATCACTGACTATAGTTCCCGCAAGGGATACAACCATTCCACCAACGGAAGACTGTACCGCACCGCAGACTCCGGCAAGCACCAGTCCTGCTGCCCATGCAGGCATAACGGTAACTGCTAGTGTCGGGATTCCAAGATCCGGTGTTGCAAGGCTTCCTTCCGGGAACATATACTTAATTGTGAAGCATAAGCCGTTTAAGCCAAGCAGCCAGATTGCAACTACCACCGTACCGATCTTGATCGCTTTATGTAAGGTCTGTGTATCCTTGTAGGTTAAAGTAGTCATGGTTACATGAGGCATCGTACAGGTTGTCACACCCCAGAGGAATGCGAAGGATAACACTGTCTGGATTCCGGCTGGAACAAACCAGTCCGGATTCGTTTCTACCAGCGACTGGATCGTCTGTGTATAGCTGAGTCCGGTACTTCTTACACCCATGACAAAAAGGATGATAACGGAGATCGTCATAACGATACCCTGAATTACGATTGCAGAGGCAACGCCCTTGATACCACCGGTAATTGCTGCAATAATTACTAAGATCGTAAAGATTGCAAGACCGATACGATAATCCTGTCCAGTCAGGATCTGGAAGATTCGTCCGCCACCGGTGATCGTGGATACTGCGAATGCGCCTAAGAAAAAGAGGATCACGAGTCCGCACAGCCATCCGACCAGCTTATTGTTATTATAACGATGCATCAAAAGCTCTACAAAGGTCTTAGAGTTCGTTCTTCTTGCAACGATTCCGACACGCTTTCCGATCAGTCCGAGTACCATAAAGTTCGAGCACATCGACCAGAAACAGCAGACCATCCAGATTGCACCGAAGGTATAGGTATATCCCGGTACGCCCATGAAAACACCTGCTCCTGCGACTCCGGCAGATACCATCATTGCGGTCATAAGCACACCACCATTTCTTCCACCGGTATAAAACTTACTGATATAATCGCCTTTTCCCTGCTTCATCTGCTTTCTGGTAAAAAGGCTGTAGCCTAATAAAAAGATTGTATAGATTGCAAATACGGCAACAATGACCGCTCTTGTCTTTGCTGGAATATCCATTACTGATCCTCACTTTCCGGAGCGGCTTTTTCCTGCCCCTCTGTTGTAGTTACATCCTGTTTTCTGTGGCGTGGTTTTAACTTACCGGTCGGAGTAACATCCATATCACGGTATACAAAGGTAACCACCAGCTCGACTGCAACAACCATTCCCACGAGGATCACGATCTCTAAAAAGATCCATAACGGGAATCCAAACACATATTTATAATGTGCTACATCACTTCCACCATTCAGATACAGGTTTCCGGTTAAGAAAATAATAAATATACCGAAGGTAAGGAGTGTCACCCAGAACTCCTTTGCGGTCTGGCGGAAACGCTCATCTGTTTCAATTTCCTTAAAATCATAATCTCTGCTGTCATAAGAGATTTCTTTCTTTTGTCTGCTCATAAGTTCCTCCCTGCTGTTTATACATTAAGGCGTGTCTTTGGAAATGGATCATCGACCATCCGTACTGCCTGAAATTCTCCTGTTTTTGCAAGATGCAATTGTAGCAACGCTGCTCCGATTCCTGCTGCTCCATCAAATAGACCGATCGGTGTACAGGTATTATCCGGTGCAACACGGTCAAGTGCAAAACAAAAGCTCGTCTCGTCTCCGTCTGAGGACTGCGTCGTATCCGCACCCGCTAAGATCTCTTTCCCACATTCGACCGCTTCCTCGATAGCATGCGCTTCACCAAAGGCTGCCCAAAGGCCCAGATACATGTTTAAGATACCTGCCGTACCACAGCACATGTTGTAGGTATTCCAGTAACCTTCCGTATGGACATGTGGAGCTCCGGTATCCTCTAAGCCCTTCACCAGATCGCGGATCTGTTCCTTATATTCTTCCTTCCCGGTGATCTCATAGAGCTTATATAAGAACCGCGTCGTTCCTGCCGGGCCATGACAATAGCCGAGATAAAACAGACCCGGGTTCTTTGGCAGACCATGTGGAAGCAGATGTCCATACTTTTGTCTGACTGCGGCTGCCCGTAAATACTCCGGAATTCCTGCCACTGCATCAAGGAATTCCTGTCTGCCACTTTCCTCATACAGTCGTAACAGTAAAAATCCGATTCCTGCCGTACCCATCGGATAGTTTGGATCAATGTAATCCTTCTCTCCACCAAAGTACGTTGGATCAACACCTAAGTAGACCTTCTGTCCTGCCCCGACTTCACGTCCTTCACCGAGGTAACGCTGCCCTGCCTGCACTGCAAATTTCTTCCAGTCCTCACGACCGAAACGCTTTGCTAACTCCAGCAATACTAAGATCGTTCCTGCATCCCCAACAATGCCCGGATAAGTACACCAGCTATAACCCTCTTTCTGGGGCTTTGCATCGGCACGAAGAGCATCAACGATTGCTTCGATCGTCTGTTTATATACTTCCTTTTTTGTCTCCTCATAGACTGCCGCCAAGGTGAATGCAACACCTGCCCAGCCGCTTGAAAAAGCGTACTGTGAAAAATTACGCTTCAGTTCCCGGTTGGTACGGAACCGGTAGACCAGATAATCCGCTCCGCCTACTGCCTCTGTACGGTATTCTTCCTTTCCGGTTACATGGTACAAGGCAAGTGCATACTGAATGATACCTGCCGCACCGGCGTACATACAGACTTCATCATAATAGATCTTTCTGCCCGCTGCTGCATCCTCCAGGGTCCAGTAACAGCCTTCCTCTGCCGTTCTCTTTCTCGTCCGTATGAAGCGCATGACCGCTTCTGCCGTCTTCAGATATTCACTCATCACTTACACCTCCCTGATCTAACGTTCCTTATACATATTGGTGGACAGATACTTGAACGCATTGTCCGCTAACATTACCACGATGTTTTTGCCCTTTGCCTCTGGTCTTTTTGCGATCTGCGTTGCTGCATTCAATGCTGCGCCCGCGGACTGTCCTAAGAAAATACCATCGGTTTTTACGAGTGTCTCGCCTGCTTCATAAGCATCCTCCGCGATAATATCCAGACATTCATCATAAGGAAGATGATACTGGTCGAAAAATGGTGGAAGCTTATCAAGGCCAACGCCATCAAAGGCAAGTACACCATCGATCGTATTTGCATCCGGGTGATCGAGTGACTTTCTTGACTGGACTGCCGGCTGTGCACCGATGATCTGGATCGCAGGATTCTTCTCCTTCATAAACTTCGAGATTCCCGCAAGTGTTCCGCCTGTTCCAACCAGTGCAACAACATAGTCAATCTTACCGGCGGCGGCCTCCCACAGCTCCTGTGCCGTGTACTTGTAATGTGCCAGATAATTGTCCTCATTCGTTCCTTGATCGATATAATAATAACCATGCTCCTTTGCATAGGCATTCATGATGACCGATAGACGCGCCATCGTAAGGCCGCCATTTTGCAGCATCTCCATAAATCCCGGTACGTCGGTTGCCTGAAGCAGTGTCACTCCGTATGCCTTTAAGATCAGGGTACGTTCCACTGATACGCCCGGCTGAAGCACAACTGCGTAATGATACCCTTTTGCATTTGCAAAGGCTGCGGTCGCAATTCCGGTATTGCCGCTGGTAAAGTCTAAGATCGTCTGTCCCGGCTTTAAATCCCCCCGCTTTTCCGCCTCTAAGATCATGTTTAATGCTACGCGGTCCTTAACACTTCCGGATGGATTAAAGTATTCCAGCTTTCCGAGGATCTTTGCCTCTAAGCCAAGTTCTGTTTCATAGTTCTTAAAATGCACCAGCGGTGTATTTCCAACAAGTTCTGTTATGGATTCATAGATCTGATTCATCGCTTTCTTCTCCTTTGTACCTTTTATCCGTTAGCAGATCGCATGAACTGCATCTGCAAGCTGTCTTAACGCTTTTTCCAACACACTTCTCGGACATGCCGGGTTGATCCGTTCAAATCCAACACCGGTCTTTCCAAAAATAGCCCCTTTATCTAACCAGAGCCCTGCTTTTTTTACCACAAGCTCCTCTAATTCCTTTTCATCCAGTCCAAGTTCCCTGCAGTCTAACCACAGAAGATACGTTCCTTCCGGTACACGGAAACGGATCTGTGGGATATTTTCCTCTAAAAACTGTTTTACAAATAAGATGTTTTCCCAGATGTATTTCTTCACACCCTGATACCACTCTTCACCGTTGCTGTATGCTGCCTGTGCCGCAACAAGTCCTGCGATATTTAACTGGCTGTATCCGGCTGCCCCGGTCTGGTGCGTGAACTTATGCTTTAACTCTTTATCCGCAATAATGATATTCGAGATCTGAAGTCCCGCCAGATTAAAGGTCTTACTTGGTGAAGTACAGGTGATCACATGCTTCTTATATTCCTCTTTTAAGGAAGCGAGCACCTGATGCTCTCCCTGAAAAACAAAGTCTGCATGGATCTCATCACTGACTACGATTACATTGTGGCGTACACAGATATCTCCAAGTGCGGTAAGTTCTTCCCTGCTCCACGCTCTTCCGACCGGATTGTGTGGATTGCACAGATAAAAAAGATGAATGTTGTTGGCAACGATCTTCGCTTCAAAGTCCTGTAAGTCCATGCCATAGCTTCCGTCTTCTCTTTGTACCAGCGGATTCTCGATCACCTTACGGTCATTTGCCTCGATCACTTCGTAGAACGGATAATAAACCGGCGGCTGGATCAGTACGCCTTCGCCCTCCTTAGTAAATGCGCGTACAGCCATTGCAAGTGCAAACACAACACCCGGTGTCTTTACAATCCAGTCTGACTGGATCCGGTAATTGTGATGTGCTGCTAACCAGTTCTTCAATGCAATATTATATTCCTCATGTACTTCACTGTAACCGAAGATTCCATGTTCAACCTGCGTGATCAGCGCATCCTGTATGTATGAGGAGGTACGGAAGTCCATATCTGCTACCCACAGCGGTAAAATGTCTTCCGGCATACCGCGATCCATGGCGAAATCATACTTTAAACAATTTGTTCCCTTTCGTTCAATTACTGTGTCAAAATCAAGATTTCTCTCACTCATCGGTATTCCTCCTTTTTTCCTATATTTCCTACCACTCCTCTCCACGGAATAACCCCATATACTACTAAATACAGCCCAGCAATTACCGACATATGCAATACAATATCCCCCACAACTGAATTTACATTTATATCCTCATTTTCAAATACTAACATAATTCCCATATATATGGCTGACATTATACAAAGTCCCCATCCAATAATACTTTGTATATTTCCTTGTACTTCTTTTTTTGACCGTTCCCAATCAAATTTTAAAAGCAATGCAAGATATTCTATTAACTGTTTTTGTTTTAATTGCAATAGTTCTTTTGAACATTTCTCCTTTTCTATTTCTGCAATCACTTTCCATATATG
>ERZ1034873.559-NODE-559-length-19060-cov-6.140384_pt1 | contig 19060 bp, 9 predicted proteins | sample MGYA00520689_ERZ1034873 | MGnify/ENA primary metagenome ERZ1034873 (study PRJEB33766, sample SAMN09781722) | gut metagenome | biome: gut microbiome | host: Homo sapiens | place: Madagascar | study: EMG produced TPA metagenomics assembly of the PRJNA485056 data set...
TTTTGAGTCATCGTGCATATCTGTGGGTAAAAGAGCCAATTTAGCAACACATATGCACGAAGAGCCCTAAAAATTAACCCCAAAAAACGACTGGCTAAATTTTCATTTAAGGTCCAGTCGTTTGACTTTTCACTGTCTATATTGAACTTTTAAGTTCGCGCCATCTTAAGCTTCCGGAATACGCTTTTTACGGGTGGTTTTCCCTGGAAGTGGCGGATTTAAGATTTGAGCTCAAATTCGCTTCAGGCACGTCATCATCGCGAGTTACCGCCTGAGCGCTCACGCTTTTTCTAGTGGCGGTAGCTTTAGGAGCGGAGGTTTCTTTAGTAGGAGCTTTAGCTGTGGCCTTGCTTGGGGCCTTCCTTTCTACTTCAGTAGTTTTTGGAGCGACTGCTTTGGCAGTTTCTTCTTTTGGCGCTTCGACTTTGGCATCTTGGGCTACAGAAACTTCATCACAAGCTTGAGCTTTTTCTTCTTTTGCGACTTTCTTGTTTTCTTTGCAAGCATTAGCTTTAGATGCCACAATTTTTGCGGTCTTATGGGCTTTAGTGCATGCTTCAGAAGCTTCTGATTTCACTTCGGTTTCTGCTTTTGGGGGTTCTACCTTGGCAGCTTTTTGGTCAGCTTTGTCGGTTTTTTCGGCGTCAGCTTTGGTTTTTGCTTTCGCTTCCGCCTTGCAGGCGCACTTTGCTTCTTGCTTGCATGAGGTAGCGACATTGCTGTCTTGAGCTTTAGCAGGTTTTTTCTTCTTAGGACGCTTCATGGTGTCGTCGTGCGCTTCAAGTTCGTTATCTAAAACGTGGTCAGCAACTTTCGCATCTGCTTCATTAGGGGTCGACACAACTTCAACTTCTAAGGAACCGTTTTGCGCGTCGCAAGTGCAGCTCTTAATATTGTCCTGTGCAGACGCTGCCTTTTCGGCGTCTTCGGCATCTTCGGCAATCTTACGGGCTTGCTTATCGCTCTCTTCAAGCATTTTACGAAGCTGCTTCCCAAAACGATAAACGCTATTCCAAGCTCTAACAGTTTCAATGCTTAAGCTATGAGCGCCACTAAACATAAAGTCCATCTTTTCGACAGAACGCATGGAGAAGAGTGGGACGTTACGTAAAGAAGAAGCTCCACAGAACATTTCTGACATGTTGCTTACAGCCTGCGTATCAAATGGAGGCACGCTTTCTAACGCGCGGGCATCACAAAACATGCACCCCATATCAATGACACTACTGGTATCAAAAAGTGGCACACTCTTTAGTGATCTAGTACCGCAGAACATGCAGTTCATGGTAATAACTCGGCTCGTGATAAACAATGGAACTTCCGTTAAAGCACGAGCACCACGGAACATTCCAGACATGTCAATTACATTTCTGGTATCAAAAAGAGGTACAGTCTTAAGATTGGTACAACCACTAAACATAAAGCTCATATCGGCGACGCTAGTAGTTTCTAAAGGCGGTACGTTCTTTAAGCTTTTAGCCCCGCAGAACATCCCGGTCATGCTTCTGACCTTGTTGGTGTTAAAAGTAGGAACTTCAAGGAGGTCACGGGCCCCGCGGAACATAGTAGACATATCAACTACGTTTTGGGTGTCGAGAAGAGGAAGCTTATTTAAAGCATCGCAGTTTTCAAACATGGCATTCATGCGTTCAACGCTTTGGGTGTTGAATTTGGGAATGGTACGTAAGATAGTAGCGCCGGCAAACATGGAGCTCATGTCTTGCACTTTGCTTGTATCAAAAAGTGGTACCTTTTTAAGGGACTTCGTATCTTTGAACATTGAGTTCATGGTAGATACTTCGGCTGTATTGATTTTGGGGAATTTCTTAAGCGCATAAGCTCCACGGAACATGCTTTCCATGTTGGTTACGGCATGAGTATCTAGTTCTGGAATCTTCTTTAAAGCTTCAGCATGACGGAACATAGATGACATGTCGGTACATGAATAAGTATTAAGTTCAGGTATTTTAGTTAAAGCACGGCAGTTACGGAACATGCTACGCATGGTAACTACTTTGCTAGTATCATAGGCAGGTACGCTTTCTATGGATCTTGAATCACGGAACATAGAAGACATGTCGGTAATTCTTGAGGTATCGAAGAAAGGAACCTTCTTAAGGCCAGGCATTCCGCTAAACATACCGGCAATAGAAGTAACTTCAGGGCCTAAAAAAATTCTGAATTTAACAGCCTTAAACTTCTTCTTGTGGTAAGCAAGAAAGAACGGACTACTATATTTCTGTGGGGTGACATCGTATTTTAGGTTGTAATTAATAGTAAGAGAGTTGAGTGCGCCGTCTGCGATATCTTCAAGAAGGCGGTCGGTGATGTCGTCTGGAGAATTGAGCACCGGTCTTAGCTCTGAACCGGAAGTATTAAGTGCACCTTCTGGTATGTTCATGCATGTATCCTTAATAAAGTCAAAGATAACGCCAATTTCCCTAACTTAAACTTAGTTATAACTATAAGGTTAAAACCATGGGAACTGACTGTAAAAATAAGGATGGAACCGAAGGGAAGGAATACTGCCTGATACCGCGGGAACAATGCGGCCTGACCCTATAAGGAGCAGCCCCCCGGTCCGCCTTGCATTATATGTTTCGCGCGTAAAGAATCGGTGAAGGAATTGTAAAGTTCTATAAACGCCATGTAAAACCTTAGTAAAATTTGATGCAGATGTGACCAGGTTTTAAAAGAAGGAGACTACGTAGTCTAATTTTTAGAGCATGGCGTAGCGAACTAGATGGCAAGCAACATAGCAAATAAATCGTAGCAAAAAAATGGCAGGTAGCTCCAACAAGAAGATCGTGAGCTTTATTTTTATAGGGCTGATCTCTTGTCGCTATTTAAGTGAAGAAAAAGCCCCAAGCTTTAAAGCTTGAGGCTTGGAGTGACTTCTGGTTTTGTTTTTCTTACTTATAAATTAAAAAGTCTTAGCCTCAATGTCAGTTAGAATGTTTTGGGCAATATCCCCAAGTTCTTCACCTGACTTACAAACAACTTCGATAAGCTCAATATTGCTTGCAGAGTGGTTTTGAAGTTCAAAAGCTGCAGTTGCTACACTTTCAATGGAGGTTGACTGAGTGGTGATGGACTTTTCGAGGCGATTGATAGAACCTACGAGGCGCCCTGCGATGTCGGTGATATCAGCTAAGCGGTTTTGAGTGTTTTGCGCGAGGGTCCGTACTTCATCAGCTACCACTGCAAAGCCTCGCCCAGCTTCACCGGCGCGGGCTGCTTCAATTGCCGCATTAAGCGCTAGGAGGTTGGTTCTTTCCGCTACATCTCTAATGGTGCCGACGATGTTTTGGATATCGCCTGCGTTATTTAAGATATTGCGAGTTTCTTCAATGATTTCGTGGTTAGATTCAGTCATCGCGCTAGCAGTTTGAGCAGTTTGCGCCATGAAATCACCTTGTTCCGTGATAGCGTTTTTAATTTGGTTGATGTTGTTAAGCTGGTTTTGAGAGCGTGAATCCAATTCGTTAGCTACGTCTCTTCTCTTGTTTAACACTTCACACATAGCATCCCCAAGGCTATTGATCCCAGAAGTTAAAGCTAAAAGGTCGTCTTTGAGCTTTTGGGTATCGATACGGGCGGTGAAGTTGTTGGCTGCAAAGGCAGACAATGTGTTAAGAGTAGAGGTTAAAGTCTGATGCATAGAGCTTAATGTAGTGTTTAAGGCTTTAATTAAATCAGAGACATATGGGTTATCAGAATGGGTGTCGATTTGTACATCAAAAGTCCCTTCGTACACGTGGCTTAACACGTGGTGTACATCTTGGATGGCCTTTTGATCGGCTATGATACCCTCTTGCACAAATTTTGCTCCTTCATAAATGCGCTTTGAGATTTGGCCTAATTCGTCGGCACTAGTTGGAGCGATAAGTTTTGGGTCTTCGGTCTTGCGGGTTAAGAAACTAAAGAACTCATTAACGTTAACTTCAATTTCATGAACGCGACTTTGAATACGCTTTGTAACCCATAAGGCACAGACGAGTGACAACAATAACACGATGGCGGCAATGGTCAGGGCGGACCAAAATAGCTTGTTTAATGGCGCAAAAACTTCTTCAGCGGAGATTTTACCAACTACGATCCAGCTAAGTTCAGGGATTTCTTTGGCGACTATGTAATAGTCGTGGCCATCGGTATATGGGTAATAAAAATACCCTTCCTTGGCGGTAAGGGCTAAGTTGATGCGGTCAAGTAAGCCAGGTTCCATCTCATTGATATTGCTTTTAAGGATTAAATCTTTTTCTGGGTGTAGTTGGATGAGGCCTTCTTTATTGATAATAAAGAAGTATCCAGTCGCCCCAAGCTTTTGTTCATTTATCATGGAGATGGCGTCGTTTATTTCCATGTTGGTGCCGGTAACCGCGATTAATTTATCGCCATCTTTAATTTTGTAGTTAATGAACATTGAAAGCTTACCGTCAACACGGTTGTAGTCCATATTGACGTTGTAATCTGTAGGCATGTCGATAGCGGACTTTAACCAACTGTCTTTGCCTTCAAGGTCAAGCTTACCGTTAGATTGACCTTTGGTGTAATAGGTGTTTGAAATTAAGGAAGCTAAAAAGGTACTAGTTAAGCCATTGTTTTTAATCAGAGCTTCTTGTTGTTCTTGATATAAAACGCGCCCAGCTTCATTTTCTTGTTCACGTAAAAGCCAATTTTTGGTGTTAGGAGAAACGGCCATATCAGATGAGGTACTGATAAATGGAGTGAGGTAATTTTGAAGCTTAGTGCGCATGAGCTCGGTTTTAGTCGGTATGGCGTTCCCAAGGGAGTCGGCGATAATAACGTCTGCGGCAATTCGGTAGGAGATGGTGGTTACGGCTAGAACGGCGACAATTATGAGAGAGATAAACACGATAGCCATTTTGGTCGTTATCGAGTTACGGATATTGCTGATATAAGACATATAATCCTTCTTATGAATCCTGTAAAGCTAATGACATTACTGATAAATCTGCAACGGATAAGCCAGCACTTATTTATTTTTTAATTACTAGTAATATAGTAGGCTCTTTTATCCCGCATGGGGTATATTTTTTTAATTTCGTGTAGAGCTTTTTTATGATTTTTAGTGGTTTTTGTGGTGTTATTTTAATTTTGAGGCGTGGTTTTCCTTATTGTTACATTTAATGGAGTTATGGAGCTTTTAATTTTAGGTATGGGGCTTTTTCTTTTAGGTGTTTGCCATAGAGAGGCTAGGCGCCTGGTGAGCATAAACGCTCAAGCCACGTACTTAGCAAATGACATTAAATAGTCTAAAAAGAACCCAAATACGCATGGCAAATCTTAGTTAGGACTTAAGGCTTACAACTTACGGCCTAAACACACATCTTAAAACACACGGCTTAAATGCATCCGTAAAGACTTTTGGTACCAAAGTAGCCATTACCATCATTTATCATAGCTCAAAATAGAGGCCCAACCTTTTAGATTTGGTAAAACAAATCCTTAAAAACTAATAAGGATCAAATTTAAATAACATTTAGCCTTGCTTTTTGAATAAGGTTTTAAATCATGGTTAAAGTTATTTAACTCAAGTATCCTATTTGAATAACCACAACAATCAAAATCTCCATGGTGATTAGGCGTTCGTTAATTCCAAACGTAGGCAAATTTAAATTTCCAAGTTACCTATAAATTCAAATTCCCAAATTACCTACAAATTAAAACTGCCACCAGCTATAGTTTAGGTACAGGGGGCTTGTGTTTTTAGGAGTTAGGCTTGGCGTATTTGCCATGCTTTAAAGTTGCTAGGCATTATTTAATTCTAAGCTTAACAAATATTTGGAGGGTAAGTTATGCGTATTTGGCAAGGCTTTAAGAAAATTGAGACGTTTATTCAAATGGTTACCCTTAAATGCCTAGATAAAACACGTAAGCCCCCGTTTAAGATGTTTAGACCTCCTCTTTTGGGGCTTAGACCTTCTTTTAAGGTATTTAAACATTCTTATAATGCGCTAAAACTTACTGACAAAGTGTTATGGTTTTGGGCGGTATTTTTCTTGTCAACCTCGGCGCAAGCTGACCTTGAAGGGGAGCTTGATAAGATGTTTAATGATCTTCATAACACGACGCGACCTAAAGCTTATATGACGGAGCGCCGTGGGGTGATTTCCGGCGGAAGCATTGTCCAGCGTAATTACATTAGGGACTTAAACCCCATTACGATGACGGCACCAAGAATTGAGGCCGGCTGTGGCGGGATTGACCTTTATGGGGGTTCGTTTTCCTATATAAATAAAGATGAATTTGTGAATTTTTTGCGTCAAGTAGCGCAAAACGCGCGGGGTTATGCTTTTTCTATTGCCTTAAGCTCGATGTGTGAGAAGTGTTTTCAGCATATGGAAACGCTACAGCGTAAGGTTATGGCGTTAAATACGTATTTTGGGAATAGCTGCCAATTAGCGCAAGGGGTCGTTAATGATACTTTAGGGGCCTTTGACCGTAAAGGTCTAAACGATGCTTCGCTGATTGGTCAATTTAAGGGGATGGGTGATCTTTTTGAGTTAAGTACCGATCCCGCACCCAAAAATGTTTACGCTAAAGCAACCGAAGCAAGCCCTGAATATACCCAAGAACTTGCCGGTAATGTCATGTGGCAGATGCTCTTAAAAAACGAATTCTTTAAGCGCGACCCCGCGCTGACCGAGGCGGTAATGAGTATGGTGGGGACCATTATTACGAGTAAAGACGGAAGTTTAAAAGCGTCAGCTCCTGGGGGACTTGTGACTTTAAGAGATCTAGTTGAAGGGGGCGCGGTTAGAAGTTATCACTGCGATACTTTAGATGAACAAGGGTGTCTTAATCTGTCGGTAGCACAAGTCCCTTTAAAGGGACTCGCCTTTAAGATAGAAGAGACGCTATTAGGGCCATCTTTAGATGGCACGCAAGGTATTGTGGGGAAACTCGGGAAAACAATGGAGCCTTTAGTGCGGAAGAAATAACGTTTATTAATGCCTTACCTCCGGGGGCTTTTGCGCGTATTCGAACTCTTGCTTCCTTAAATGTCGGGGGCACAGTGTCTTTAGTTGAGGCGCAAGCGCGCATTCTAGCGCTCACGATGGTTAAAAGCATGGCGTTATCATACTTAACTCAAGCTGAAGCTTCCTTAAAGCTTTCGGGGCATGCCTATGCACAAATAGCCCGTGAACAAATTAAAACGAGCCGCGAAAGCATTGAACGTGAAGCGCAGGAGTTGACCCAAAGCTATGGCACTAATAAAGACATTTTAGAATTATATGAACTATTACTTCGGGCAAGTCAGGTAAACACTTATCTTGAAAGCACCGCTTTAGAATAGTCTCTAAACTTTAAGCCGGACCTCTTTTATGGCATGTGGCTTTTTTTGTGGCATGTGATATGTGGCATATGGCTTTTATGGCAGTTGTGTATTTGGCACAACTGCCATTTTTTATCATGCGCCTTAAGGGGGTTTTAGCATTTTTGGCGCATACTTCCCTTAAGTTCAACCTAAACCACAGTGTGAATTGAGCGCTTAATATGCGTAAAGGCGCGCTCAAGCTAAAAATGGAAGACCTTAATTCCAACTAATTTTAGAGTTTGTTTAACCTTAAGCTTTAAGCGGTTTAGGTAAATTTAAGCTTTGAAACTTAAAACAAACTTAGGCTTTAAGTAGGCGGCTGATAAATACTTTGCTTTTTACTCTTGGTAACCTAAGCTCTATAAATTAGCGCCGGCTTAAACAATTTAAATCTTCTTATGCGTAGCTCCCCTAAAAGCGTAGCTAGGCATTTTCAGTAATATTTTTCAGGGTTGCCTGAAAAATTTTAGTCCTGCTCTTTTTTAGCAGGTATGTACCACTTAGGTACGCTGGAACATCCTTTTAGGATGATTAGTCTGCTGCTCAAATTTTTGAGGCGGCGTTGGCACACTTTGGTGTGCATTAGGCTCTTTTAGATGAACTAAAAGTGCCACTGACGCATAAGGAGAAATAATCATGCGTTCAATTGAGGAACTCGAAAGTAAAAACGTATTAGGTGACGCCTTCCCTGAAGGTACTCGCACGGTGAGCTTAAACCGCACTTTTGATGGGGCCTATCCTGGGACCCGTAAAATTAGTGTTGGTAAGTATCTCTCATGTGATCACTTAATCCCTAAGGTTGAATCAAGCTATGTGTTTGATGCTTCAATTTTAGAAGGTATTATTGACTTTCTTGATGATCCTACTGGCGATGCTCTTTACCTTTACGGTCCTTCTGGCTGTGGTAAGACTTCTGCAGTACTGCAAGCCTGTGCGCGTCTTAAGTTGCCCTGCATTCAATTAACATTGAATGGTAGATTTGAGCTTAATGACCTTATCGGGCACCCAACGATTTTAAAAGATGAAGTATTTTTTGTGCATGGACCGCTCGCGCGCGCCATGAAATATGGATACGTTCTTGTTTTAAATGAAGTTGACCTTGCAGATCCCGGCGAATTAGCCGGTCTTAACGACGTACTTGAAGGTCGTTACTTAACAATAGTCCAAAATGACGGCGAGATTGTGGAACCCCACAAGAATTTCCGGTTCGTGGTTACAGCTAACACTCGTGGTATTACTGGGATAGGGCCTTTAGGCAACTATGCTGGGACTCAGGTGTTGAATTCTGCGTTTTTGGATAGATTTCGGTTTATAAGCTGTGGTTACCTTGATGAGCTTTGCGAACGCGCGATGCTTGTTAAGGCGGTGCCTGAGCTTAATCCGGAATTTGCTCATCGTTTAGTACTTGTGGCGCAAGAAGTGCGTAATTCCTGCTTTTCAATAAAGCAGACTCGCATACATATTAGTATTCCGTTTAGTACCCGTTCTTTGGTGCGCTGGGCGAAGCTTATTTGTATGTATGCTAATCGGATTGATAGTGCGGTAGATACGGCGTTAGAACATGCGTTTGCGGTTCGTCTTAGTGAAGATGAATCGACTTATGTGCATAGACTAGCAAAGGATACTATTGGAACTGATATTCCGGTATTTCGGGCTTAATTAAAGCTTGAAAATTAACAAACAGCAGGCTTTAGGGCCTGTTGTTTGTCCTTGATTAAATGTTTAGAAATAAGGCTTTTAAAAGATTTTTACTAAAAGAGTTCTAAGCCAAAGTAACTTTTAGTAAAAAGGACTCCTAGTAAAAGAACTTTAGTAAAAATTCATAGTAAAAACTCATAGCAAAAGAGTTCTAAGTAAAAAACATTTAGAGCCACGAACTCTAAGACTTGAGTTTCTAATAATTAAAAGACTAAAGGGAAGAACCTTACAACCTAGGTTGAACCTAAAGTCTTTAAGGCATAAGGAACATTGGCGGTTTTGCAAAAGCATTCTTCCTCAAATACGCAGATAAAACCAAGACCTGGTCTTAAATACCAGGTAGTAGGCGCAGTCGCTAGAACTTGCGGCCGCACTATTAGGTCGTTAAAAAAAATGGCGCAGATTTTTAAGGAAGAGCTGTTTGAAGAAAATACTACTTGCGCCTTAAATAACGCTAAAAAATCAACTAAGCCCCGGGCAACGGAGGCGGACGATGCTTTAAAAAAGCAACCTTCCTTTAGCTTTTACGATTGTGCGGGAGTAGTAAAAGTTCGCACGAGTGCGCAAATTCTACAATAGCATCGTTTAATCATCGTGCGCATTTTAGAATTATTGCCCTTAGAAGAAGCTGAAGCGACTGATGTGATTTGGCCTTTTATCAAAAGCTTTGCAGACTACATAGGTGATTTACCAGCTTCGGAATGTTATCACCATTACGAACCATCAGGCTTAATGCGTCATAGCCTCGAAACAGCTTTGTTAGCGTTGCAATACGCCATGGATTTAACGGCTGATATTAGATTAACCCCTAAAGAACGCCGAGAAAATCTACGCTCCTTCTTATTGCTCGCTTTTGCTGGCGGACTTCTCCATGATGCCGGTAAAGTACTCACGGACCTTACGGTAAGTATTGCGTATGAAGCGCCAACTTATAGCGATAAAACTGTAGGTTCCACTAAGAGTGATGATGTTTTAAACCTAGGTAAATCAAACCAAGAAAAGAAGTTAGCCTCTAAAAACAAGTTAAACCCCGATAATAGGTTAAACGAAGAAACAAGGTCAAATCAGGCACATAACTTACATGTAGCCAATAATTTAGCCCCAAATAGCCGTGTTCACGCATTAAACATGGCGGAAAATTTAGGTGCAAACGCCCAGAAAACTCAAGCGTTAGCCCCAAACCTAAAGCCAAATGAAGCCTTAAATACTCGCTTAAATCAAAGCGCGAATTCATGCTTTGAGTCAAGTTTTGAGTCAAGCGTAAATGAAACCGTAGATCCCGGGTCCCCAAAAAACAACGAGTTTAATCAAGGGACTAGGTTTGAAACCTCACCCGAAGCTTCCTCGGCTTACAGTAAAGACCTGGCTAAGGCTTGGGAAAAGTCACAAGAGCCAGGAGCTTTTAAAGCGAAGGGAATCGCAAGAGCTACCTCGTCAAGTGAGAGCTTTAGGGCAAACACGAGTGAAGAGGAAGCGTTTTGGGGATCGGTGCAGCCCAAAGCGATTTATAACTTTGGGGATGAACTTACGCCAGGGCGCATGGTGTGGAATCCGGTGGCGTGTTCACTATCAGAATTTTTACAGCACTACCAAGCCCCAAAATACGGCTTTCATTATCGCGCCGGGCGCGGTAAATCACATGAGACTTTAGCGCAAATCATGGCTTGCCGCATTATCCCTGAAAACTTCATGCACTTGATTCTTAAAGATACGGCCGGCGTTTGTGAACTCTTTACCGCTTTAACCGGCCAAGAAAAGGGGCGCCTTTATAACCTAATAAAAAAAGCTGATATCGGTAGCGTACTAGCGGACCTTGGTAGTCGCAGATTTGGGAGCTTGGTACCTGGAAGATTACCTGGGGCGTTAGAGCGTTTTATCTTAATTATTCAAGATAGGCTTCGTAGGTTTCCGGAACTCATTAATTCTCCAGAAGGGATTTTATTTATTGTGGGGCAAGAAGTTTATCTCTCCCTTAACACCCATGTGTATCTTGAGCTGTTAAGACCTCTAATTAAAGCCGGTCTAGCGCCTTCTTTTAGAGATAAAACAGCTTTTATGGAAGCATTGATAAATCGCGGGATTGGCGCTTACCGTAATCCCGGGGTCAAGATTGTGGTGTCCTCGTTTATAGCAACGATAGGTAATACCTTATATTTAAAACATGGTTGCCTCATTGAACGACCGGAGTATTTTTTAGGGGACGCCGTGCGTCCGGCGCCATTACCTTTAGTGCACCCTGAAATTTACCGAGCCTTTACTATTCTTTATGTTAAAAGTAAGTTACGTCTGCCCGACCCAAATTCCATCCCCGCAGGCGTTTTAAGTAACGACGGCGCTCGCGCAAATTTAAAGGGAAGCGTAAATGCTAATGGCATTCCTAATGATGAACCAACGGAGGCACTTGCAAAAGAGGCTACCCCAAGCCACGCTAATCCGAACTCACTTTTTGCGGAAGAGTTCGTAAATGTAACGCCATCTGAGCCTAAAACGCGAGCCCAAAGAAACCTAGCAAGTGCTCAAGAACCACAAACTAGCTTAAATACAAGTGCCTCGATGGCGTCTCCCCAAAGCGAGCAGGAAGTGCCACCAAGCGCTTCTTTGACAGAGGATGAAGATGAAGTTGGCGGTATCACTATTGCTGCGTGTCTTAAGCTTTTAGCGGGGGAAGGCATCTTCTTAGAAGGGGCGTTTGCCCCTAACTCTGCCCCCGAAACTCAAACTACTTGGGACGAGCAAGGTAAGGAATCGGATCAAGCCCAAACTCAGGCACAAGCACAAGCAGAGACTAAAGATAAAACTTCAGCTCAAGCACAAGAAGCGACTCAAGTTCAAACTAAAACAAATATCGGACTAAATGACGTTCCAAATGACGAATTATATGGCGGACCAAATGTCATCTCACATACCACGATCAATGATATTTCGAATGACCTTTCAAAAGGTACTGCAAACGATATTTGCGCCCCTTCAAACGATATTAACGAGCTTGCAAACGATAAAGCCAACGGGGGCCTTGACTTAAAAAGTAGTGTAGAAGAAGCAGCGGCGCATCTTTTAACTTCCATGACAGTCATAGCTGACGTTGGGACAAAGACCTATGGGCGCGAAGTAACGGCGCCTACGCCTCAAGTTAAAGCGTGGGGAGACCAATTAAACCCGGCGGCATTTAATAGTGTTAAGGCGTCGTATGCTTTTTGGGGCCCAAATCAAACCTTCACTCAAACGTCTAATGTTGGCGCCCCTTGTATGAGCGTGACTTGTGTTAGTCCACCTGGTGTGAGCTCAGCTTGGATCGGGGGAGCGTGGGCTAAGGCCGATTTATCAAGTCAACCTATAACCCACGTAATCACGCCAACTTATGATTTTAACCACTCAAAACCAGCCGCTAAGGTTGCGGTCAATTTTTTAGGGCAAGCAATAAATAAGGAAGGAAATTATGGTCATAACACATGTAGTTATGGGGCTTTTAGTCATTATGGCGTTACTTTTGGTGGGGCTGGTGCTTATAACCTGGAGGCTCTAGAGGCGCCAAAATTAGCTTTCGTAAACCTGCACTCAATAGATATGCCTAAAAAGGAAGCGGGCGCTTATGTGCCTAGTTCTTTGGATGAAAAAACCGCCCAAGAAACCTTAAAAGAAGCGCCAAGTATGCATGATGATTTGGTCATAAATAGTAAGCCCAAACCTCAAGATATTACTTTAAACGCGTCCCTAATGAGTACGGATAAGACTATTCTAAAGCCAAGCTCTAAGATTAAGCCCCAAGGAGTAAATCAACTCAAGCCAAATCAACTTAACGAAAATCAACTTAAACTAAATCAAGCTAATAAAAATCAACCTAACCAAAGCGAGCAAGCAAAATCTACATTTAAGAATTCAGGCCCCAAAAATGAAAACGCAGAAAAAGCTTTATTTATCGATGCCTTTACCAGCCTTTTTTTGGACCTTGAAGCCTTAAATCAAGGAAGCCAAGCTGCAAACCTAGGCGCGGAAGACTTAAAGGAAGCTTCGAACTCGAACCCTAAAAGCTCATGGCCTCAGGAGTTTTTTGCTTTGCCGTGTCATATGGGTGGGATTAAAGAGTTAGGAACTTCTAATTTAGCCCAAAACCGAAAAGCTCTTTTTACGGAAAAACCGCGTCGCAGAAGTAAGGTTAAGGTTGAGCCGACGGGTATTTTTGCGCTAAAACCAACGCCTAGACACCTTACTAAAATTAGCGCCTCCATGGAAAATGAAACGAATAATGACGCTCAAAAAGAGACTGAACTTGAAAACGGGACCTTATTAGACTCAAGCATGAGTTTAGATGAATCTTTAGCTAATACTCTGTTAGGCGAAAGTTTTACTCAAGATTTAAACGCGGATGCTCTTGATTTAAAAAGCGTTAAAACTTTAGCCTCCCCTAAAAAACGAGGCCGTAGGCCTAAAGCTAAAACGGTTAAAGAAATAGATTCTTCTTCGGCGTTAGAGGACGGAGCGCCTGCGGTTAAACCACGTAAAAGCACAAAAACGTCAGCTAAAGAAACCGTAGCTAAGGCTAATACTACAACTAAAATTCTTGCTCTAAACCCCGAAAATGAGGAAAGCTTACCGAAAGTAAAAAGCTCCACTTCTAAAGCCGCCCAAGCGCAAGCAAAAGCTTTAGACAGAAGCGAGGATAAAACTTTAGGGGTAGGGGAAGAGGCTCAACAAGTGGCGACGCCACCTGTTAAGCGCGGGCGTGGGCGCCCGCGTAAAAACCCCATTGTAAAAGCTTAAAATTCAAGTGTTTTGCGTGAAATAAACCAAAAACTTAAGCTTAGGCGTGAAACGAGGAACTCCACCTTAAAACAAACACAAATTTTAGTCCCTATGAACTAGAACTACTTTATCTTGGTCCTTGTTCACCTAATAAAATTCTTCAAGATGATTTAAGCGGTCAAAGAGTCGACCTAGTAAGAACTTGTTGCAACTATTTAAAGTCCTATCGTAATCTAACTTTATATCGTCATGTTTTCTAGCTAAAGCTTCATATGACTCACTTTCACCACGAATTTCATTACCATACCCTAGGAGAGGGTTAAGCTTAGAGAGTGCAGTATTACCTTCAAAATCAATTACCTTCAAATTCAGCTCTTTCTTTATCTAAGGCTAACTTATAATTCATGGCTCTATCATAGGCACTTACCACACCTGAATCTATGAGCTGTTGTTCTCTTGCTGTTGGTTTAAGGTTATTTAAAGCTTTTTTGTAAGCGTTAATTTTCTGTACCGTTCTATTACGGTCAGCATCTGTCATATCATACCAATTACTAGCTTTTAAGTTCTTTAACTCTTGAGAGATTTTATAGGCTCGTAGCTGTTTAGCCTTTAATGCTTCAATTTCTTCTTTAGGGAGCTTATTTAGTTCATCTGCTGCTTCTATCTGAGCCTTAGTAAATATATGTGGGGAGAGTAAGCCTCTAAAAACCTTTTCAGCACCCTTACCTAAGTCTATTACCTGCTTAGCAAACCAATTAGTATCTTCTTGTTCTTCTAAAGAACCTTTTCTCTGGGTATTAAAGAAGTTTTCTTGTTCAGGGAAAAACTGTCTATAATCACTATACATCTGGTCACGATTTAGACTTCTAAAAGCATCTGTACCTGAATAGTAAGCTTTAAGTATTTCATCTGATTTAATGAAATTCTCAAAGTCTGTTATAGAAGCATGAGGGAAAACCTGCTTAAATGCCTGAATACTACGTGTAATGTATTGAGGATCTTCTGCATACCTCTTCATACCACGAGCTAGACTAGCTTCTCGCAGTTGGTCTACCAATGCATCATGTGCAACTAGCTCATCAATAGAGGCATTTCTAGGGTCAAAGTCTCTAATCTGTGCTTCAAGTTCAGCTTGTTGACGTAGCTGGTCTTCTGTATACCCTGTAGGGGAATTAGCAGCTTGGACAGAAAAACAAGAGAAAGCTGCTACAGTAGCTGCAATTGCACAAATCTTCTTCATGATATGAATATCCCATCTAATGTAAATTTTATTAAGCTTAACTTAAGTCGGTATACAACCCCGGACAGTAAGCATAGAATTCTCATGTAACGTTACCAAGACCATCAAAACATTTACATCTTAGAAGTGAAAAAATGCGAATACAAGCAAACTTTGCAATACACATTTCCATTTTTTGCACAAAACGTGATTTTTTTTTGCCCGGACCGACTAAAGCTCAATTGTGACCCAAATACAAGCTATTTTGACATCCTTACTCGCCTAAAGTCGGGGTATTTCTATTATGTCTTAATCTATGATTAAGCTCACTTCGGCGGGTTTTTGCTGCTGACCGCTATTGCGGTTCACTTCATAGACGCTACGGGCATGCCCCGCCCTGAATTTGCCATTATTGAGGACCTTAAAACAATGAAATCCATAAATTGTTAGCGCCTCACCGAATTGTTTAAACCCCAAAGCTTCAAAGGGCAGCCTCTTAGTTTAAAGCTTAAAAGTCCAAATTAGAAATTTTTACTGCCAAGCCATATCGGATGACCACTAAGGTGTAACTAAAATTTAAGTTACAGTAGGGCATTTAGGATTTAGTTTTAGGATTTACTAGTATCTTGGCTAGGAGGCTTTAAGTGGTTATGCATTTAGATAAAACTCTATGGCTTCACACTTTAAGATCCGTGCTTCCTTTAAGCACGACGCTTCTTTTAATTCCCTGTGCGTGGCAAACGCGGGAAACTTTTTTCTTTTTAGGGCCGGCCATGGTGCTAAGCGCAATTAGGACGGAGGAAGCCCGGGCTGCGTTTTTACGTAAAAGACTACTTCGGGGGCAAAAGTCTGGTTTTGAATTAAACCTCGCGCAATTAAAACAATATACCCGCTCAAATGCAGTTTATTTAGGGATCGGATTTATCTGGGAAAAGGAGCATACTGAAAAACTTCACGCCTTGTTAGAAAGCCATGGGGACATCGCCAAACCAATGGCGGATCCAAACAAACGAGGGCAACTCTTTATGCAAGAGTTAGCGCCCAATCAAGACCTATACATTCCCCTTGAATTTTTAAATGGCCATACTTTAATCGCCGGCACCACGGGGGCCGGTAAAACCCGCTTATTTGATGTGTTAATTGCGCAGGCGGTATTAAGAGGGGAAGCGGTAATAATTTTAGATCCTAAAGGCGACCGCGCTTTAAAGGAACATGCTCAAACCATAGCCTCCGAGCAAAATCCTAATGATTTTTTGTTTTTTCATCCGGGTTTTCCGGAAGAAAGTGTGGGCTTAAATCCGATTTTTAACTTTACGCGTACGACGGAGCTTGCCGGGCGTTTAGCCCAGCTAGTGCCCACCGCAAAAGGTGGCAATGATCCGTTTAGAAGTTTTGCGCAGCTTACTTTAAACGTCATTATCGGAGGGCTCTTCTTAATCGGTAAACGCCCAACTTTAAAACTTTTACGCTATTACGCTGATGGCCGCGTAATGGAGCTTGGTTTTCAGGCATTTCGTTCTTATTTAGAAGCCAAAACCCCAGCTAAAGCGCGGGAGGAGCTGGCGGCTTTATTAAAATCCACCTCAAAAGTTCCTGGTAGACTACTAGCTACCTATAACACGTTTTACCGTAAATATACTCCAGTGTGTCCTGAGCTTGAGGCCTTATACGCTTTATGCCGCCACGATAGTACGCACTATGGCAAGATGATTGCGACTTTGATGCCACTTCTAGATACTCTTACGAGTGGTTCGTTAGGTGATTTGCTGACGCCACCTAAAGAACCTGATTTTAATACGCGGTTTTGGGATTTTGAACGCGTGATCGACCAAAGAAAAGTTCTTTATATCGGGCTTGATGCCTTAACTGATCCTATGGCAGCTGGAGCTTTAGGTTCGTTATTTTTAGCGGATTTAGCGGCAACGGCGGGTAATAGATATAATTACCATCAAGGAGTGATGACTCCGGTTAACATTTTTGTGGATGAGGCTGCCGAAATTGCGAATGAGCAATTAGTTCAACTTTTAAATAAAGGCCGTGGCGCCGGCTTTAGACTTTTTGTGGCGACGCAAACGGTGCCTGATTTTGAAGCGCGGTTAGGAAGTCCCGCTAAAGCGAGACAAGTATTAGGGAATATGAATAATTTGATTTCCCTGCGCATCATTGACCCAGAAACTTGTAAATATTGCGCAGAAACTTTGCCTGAAGTGCGCGTGCGTTTTAGGACAGAAAGCGCACAAAGTGCGCAAGATTCAGAACATCTCCTTAAGGTTAGTACTTCCCGTAGTGAATCAGCCTCAGAAGAAAAAGTGCCTCTAATTGGCGCTTCCTCCTTTATCAACTTACCTGATTTGGAATACATCGCGCGTATTGGGGCGGCAACCGTGTATAAAGGGCGTTTGCCATTTTTAAAGCTAGAGGCATAAGAAAAATAATGAGCGTTGTTGGGAAATAGGTTCGAGCTTAGAGTGAGACTAGTAGAATTTTAGTGATATGGCTTTAGTGTGAAATGAGACCAATAAAAGTTTGGGAACTTGGTTTTACTTTAGGAGGAGGCTTTAAAAGCTTGACACAAGAAGTTACCATAAAATACCGGGCTAACAGGGGACACGCTAAAAGGAGCTTGGTTAAGAGGAACCAGATTAAAACAAGTTTGGCTAAAAGAAGCTTGGTTAAAATAGGTTTGGTTAAAAGGATCTCGACTAAAAGAAAGTAGTCAAAAGGCACCTATTTTGGTAGAATCTCATTGTTTTTCAGCCAGTAAAAAGCTTTGTTTAACGGATTGTTTCAGGGATTTATAAGGAATGCAAAAATATTTTCCCAATAATTCTTGAAAACCTTTTAGTAAAGTCCATAAAAGGTTTACAAGGTTCTTTGAAAGAGCCTTAAAACATTTTTAAAGCAATTTTAAAACCAATTTCAAAACCAATTTTAATAAGTGGATTAAACATGCTTTAAAAATACCAATGGTCGCCGACATAATTGATAATGCAAAGTTGGTCGCCAAAATTCGATGGTAAAAATCATGGCAAAATCGATAGCAAAGCATAGCCGTAAAACTAGGTAACAAAACATTACAACTAAACGTTTTATAAGCTTGGCCCAAGGCTAACCTTGGCTTGGGGCTGGATTATTAAATTTAAGCATATGAGTACTCTACAAACATCTCCGTTCGTTAAATGGGCCGGCGGTAAAAGACAGCTTTTACCAAAACTCATCGCCAAAATGCCAACTCAATATGGGCGTTACTTTGAGCCTTTCGTAGGTGGTGGTGCTTTACTCTTGGCGCTTAATCCAAAACAGGCGGTCATTAACGATATCAATGAACAGCTGATAAACGTCTATTGCCAGTTAAAGCAAAATCCTGACGAAGTGATTCAAAAAATCCAAGAAATGGATGCGCAAACGTGCGATAAAGACCTCTACCTAGAGGTTCGTAAGCAATATAACGATAAAATCATCAATCACGAATTAGATGCTACCTGTGCCGCTTTAACTATTTGGGTGAATAAACATTGCTTCAATGGGTTGTATCGAGTTAATTCCAAAGGCTTGTTTAACGTACCGTTTAACAATAAAACAGATATTGTGTCGATGAATGAACACAATCTACGCAACATTGCCACCTACCTTAATGATTATGACGTTACCATCATGCAAGGAGATTTTGCGCCAGCGTGTAGCGAAGCTCAGGCCGGGGATTTTGTCTATTTTGATTCACCATATGTTCCTGCAAGCCTTACGGCTAACTTTACCGATTACACTAAGGATGGGTTTAGTTTTGAGGAGCATTATAGATTAGCAGAGCTCTTTAAAACCCTCGATAAAAAAGGGGTTAAGTTGATGCTTAGCAACCATAATGTTCAAGTGGTGTACGAATTGTACCAAGGCTTTAATATTGAACCTGTGGCCGTAAAAAGAGCTATTAACCGTGATGCGTCTAAGCGCGAAGGCAAAGAAGTAATAATTACCAATTACTAAAGCTCAAAGATTTATCAATTACCAACCGTTATTTTAGATCTATAAAAAGTTTATAAGCTACAGTTTTGTAGGCTTACTCA
>ERZ1034873.560-NODE-560-length-18968-cov-4.786285_pt1 | contig 18968 bp, 19 predicted proteins | sample MGYA00520689_ERZ1034873 | MGnify/ENA primary metagenome ERZ1034873 (study PRJEB33766, sample SAMN09781722) | gut metagenome | biome: gut microbiome | host: Homo sapiens | place: Madagascar | study: EMG produced TPA metagenomics assembly of the PRJNA485056 data set...
TTTAAAAACAAGAGAATTATGAAAACAAACAGAACTTTATCAGGACTTTTAATTACGATCATGCTTATATCATGCGGTAAGTTTAATGTTAACGAGGGAACGTACACTTCAGTCGATGTCTTTAAATTCATTAATAGCCCGCATTATGACCCCGTAAGAATTGAGGGTGATCTTGTCACCGCTTCGTTTAAAATCGACGATCTGCCGGATGGGTCGCGGAAAGCGACTCTAACAACGACATACAACGACATTTACGGAGGGACTGTGACGGATCACGGCATCCTGGATGGAAAAGGTAATTTTATCGTAACAAAAATGGATTTATTCTCACAGAAAATTGGAACTGATACTTGTCATTACAAGATGGATGGTAAATTCCTTATCGTGTCTGATCCTAAGGGAATCTTGGAGGCATCATCCCTTTTCGCACAAATACCTCCTGTAATAGGCGATTCAAGATATCATGCAAGATATTTCTTCAGGAAAGAAAAATAAATCGATTATAACAGCTATAAACATGGAAAATAAAGTTTTTAATTATAACGGAACGGACATCACTTTCGCAAGTGATGAGAACGGGTTGATGGTGAACGCCACGGAGATGGCGAAACCTTTCGGCAAACAACCTAGCGATTGGACTAAAACTAAATCAGCGCAAGAGTTTATCTCCTCATTATCAGCCGTTCGGAAGATCGTCGTAACGGATTTGGTGCGCGTAAGACAAGGTGGTAACACTATTCAAGGAACATGGATGCACGAAGACGTCGCCATCGAGTTCGCCAGATGGTTAGCTCCAACATTTGCCATATGGTGTAATGATAGAATGAAGGAATTATTAAAATACGGCATGACGGCAACACCAGAAAAACTGGAAGAGATCATATTGAACCCTGATCTCGTTATAGGTTTAGCGAAGAAATTAAAAGAGGAAAGGGAAGCGAGAATGAAGCAGGACGAGTATAGTCTGCAAAACAAAATCTCGGAATTATTGGGCGAATATCAGACTATGAACAAGGATCAACGCCACGATGCCCAAGATATTTCCAATCCTCAAATCATTATTTCAGAATCCTTTAAGTAAACATTACTATGGCAACCGTATATACACCCGATAGTTTGAGAAACCTGTTCCAATCATCATTCAACTTGGCACGGTGGTACAATTTCTTGCAGCATTTCTTCAATGCTACGGAGTTGAAAAGTACTCCCGAAAGAATCATTGAGAACACTTCTGATGATGGTTACTATTTGGGTAACATTGATACTACAGATAGTTACCGTATCGGTTTGTTTCGTTACAATATCCGTCAAGGCTCTGTTGCTAACAAGCGTGTCGGACTTCGTAATCTCGTAAAGTCATTTATTAATCCTACTTGGGGTGAGTTTGATGCAGCATTGGTGGTGTTCGATAGTGGCGACCATTGGCGTTTGTCATTCATTTGTGATATTAAGGGTGAAGCAACATCGCCCAAGCGATACACCTATGTGTTCGGTAGTGATGATTTGCTATACAGAACACCTATCGAGCGTTTCAACTTCTTGAAAAAGAAAGGTGTATCGTTTGAGAACTTGAAGACAGCCTTCTCCGTTGAAGCCCTCTCCGATGAGTTCTTCGATAAGTACCGTGACCAATATGCCGACTTTATCCAATATATTACAGGCAAGCGTTTCGTTAAGGTTGGCAGCAAGTGGGAAGAAAAAGTTCTTGGTGAGCCTAACGCTGCATTGATGCAAGCATTTGACTACAACGAAAAGAAAATTCGTGACTATGTTAAAAAGATGATGGGACGAATCACATTCCTACACTTTTTGCAACGCAAAGGCTGGATGTGCGGCGACCTCAACTATATGCAGAATATGTTTGAGAAGTCAGCATACAAGAACGATTATCTTGATTCTGTTCTTGAACCGCTATTCTTCGGTATCTTGAATACTAAACCTGCCGAGCGTGAAGCGTTGTTTACTGATTACGACTGGGATAAATCACTGCTTAATGAGTGGAAAGATATTCCGTACCTTAATGGTGGTCTGTTTGAACGTGATGAGGAAGACGAACCCGAAAGTCGTTTCCCTGCCGACTACTTCAAACGCCTATTCCAATTCTTCAGTGAATATAATTTTACCATTGACGAGAATGACCCCAACGATGCCGAAGTGGGTGTCGATCCCGAAATGTTGGGTAAGATCTTTGAGAACCTACTCGAAGATAACAAGAACAAAGGTGCGTTCTACACTCCCAAAGAGATAGTACGCTATATGTGTCAGGAATCGCTTATTGCTTACCTCGAAACTAGCACAAGCGTTGCAAAGGATAAGATTCGCCAGTTCGTGCTTTCTCCTGAAGAGGGCGTTGCGGATATTCCAGAGAACAAGAAACCTAAATTGCTCGCTGCACTTGAAGAAGTTAAGATTTGCGACCCTGCTATCGGTTCGGGAGCATTCCCTATGGGCTTGCTCAATGAACTTTTGCATTGTCGCGAGGTGTTGAGTGGTGAGCATTACGATCGTGCCGAGATTAAGAAGAGCATTATCCAAAACAACATCTATGGTGTGGATATTGAGAAAGGTGCGGTTGATATTGCCCGTTTGCGTTTTTGGCTTTCAATCGTGGTAGATGAAGAGACTCCATCGCCATTGCCTAACCTTGACTATAAGATTATGCAGGGCAATTCGCTTATCGAAAGTTTTATGGGCGTAGATTTGAGCAAACTCACTTACGAAAAGGAATATAAGAAAGATAAGGGCGAAATTTCTCTTTTCGATGATGAGAAGAATCGTTTGCAGAAAACCGTATCACACTTGCTATCGTCATACTACTCTTGTAGCGACCACGACAGAAAAGTGAAAATACAGCAAGAGATTTCCGATACCATCAACAAACAGTTGGAGTCACAAGCATATAACCCAGCTGTTCTTACCCAACTTAAAGATATCAATCTTGCCGAGAATAACAAATTCTTCCTTTGGCACACTTGGTTCAGCGATGTGTTTAATCGTGGTGATGATAAAAATGGTTTTGATATTGTTATTGGCAATCCTCCATATATCGATTCTGAGACCATGACTTTATTAGGTCAAACAGACCTACGTGAACATATTGCCAAACATTATAAATTCATAAAAGGGAATTGGGATATATACATGGCTTTTCTTGAATGGGGATTAACTCTATCTAATGGATGCTTGTGCTATATCACTCCTGATAAATGGCTATCTAAACCATTTGGAAGTAAGTTCAGAGAACAATGTATGATTCCCCGTATGAAAACAATTCTACATACAGGGAATAAAACTTTTGAAAATGCAATGGTGGATGCCATAATAACTCTTTTTGTTCGTAGTTCAGACAAGATAAGTGCATATAAATTTGATGGAAATAAAAATATAATATTTATGAATTCCGTTCCATCTAATTCAATTCGAAAACCATATTATATTGATTCTTTATTTAGTGAGAACAATTATTTAATCAGAAAAATGGAGGATAAAAGTGTTATGCTTAGCACCATAGCAGAATGTGAGAATGCTTGCGCGACACACGATGCATATGAATTATCTTCGTATGTCTATAATCTCACATCAAAATATAATTCTGCAGCACAATCAAAACTTGTTAATACAGGTACTATTGATAAATTTTCTAATAGATGGGGAGTTAAAGATATAACATACCTTGGAGCTAAATATTTATGTCCTGTTGTAGATAAAAACATTTGTATCTAATTTTGGTAAGGGATATATTCGCAAAACATTGTCCAAGAAGCTTATTTTCAAAGGTCTAAATCTACTTGATGGTTTTATTGATTTAAGTGGAAATTATATCCCAGGCAAATCCACATTGGTTATTTGTTCAGACGACATCAATAACTTGAAGTTTTTATGTGGTTTGTTAAATTCGAAGTTGGCAATCTTCTATATAAAATCTAAATATGCCTCTAGTAGTTATTGTGGCGGTATAACTTTTTCAAAAGATATGATAAATAATTTTCCAGTCTCTTCGTTAACAGGGTTTAAAGAAAAAGTCATTTCAATAGTTGATAAAATTTTAGATTCTGGATATTCTATTAACTTAAATAAGTTGTTAAATGATACCATATATTCTAGTTACAACTTATCATCCGCAGAAAGAAGAATCATCGAACAAAGTACCTAAACAATTTTAAAGAGCGGCCCAATCTGTAGAAGGTCGCTCTTTAACTATTACATATAATCAATAAATCCCATACTTATTAGATATTCAACAATATCATTCAGATTTCTTTTCCGTAGTTCTTTAATCAAAATGTGTGGAGGCGGCCAATTGCTAACATATGGATTATCAGATGGGCCCGTGTATAATCCACTGCCAAGACCCGTACATCAACCGGCGAGAACAATATCGGTGGTACCTGGAGCAAGACCATAACAGTATGGATGGAAAAGGGAAGGAAGCTCCTACATGAACTTTTGAACGTGGAATTGAAAGATAATTATGTTAACGTGTTTAAACAAGAGATCGAATCGAGTCTGAATAATTAATCGATACCGAAAAGAAAATCGTTTATAACTGATATAAAACAGCAAAATCCCGATGAAATTGTTCGATAACGTGAATGAATACGAAAAACCGGGAAAGAATGATGAAATTCAATCCCGGTGAACACAAATCTATGGCAAAAGAAAAACTCAATCAAACTTACCCCACCAGCTGAATTTTCGGTACCTGTTCTCAAAATTATCCGGCTCGATCCAAGTTCTGGCGACGTACCTTGCCTGCCTCTCGAACCCTATTTTAAGGTAAGCTCTCAAACCGGTCTGACCCCGAAGCAACCAGTAGATCCATTCACCTCCGTAAATAACGTAATAGACGGTCGGTGACGGTATCAAGAAAAGAAGATTCCATGGATTGAACCCGGAGGTGAGGCTAACGATATCAAGAATAATCATGATCACCAACGCTGACAGGACGGTTACTTCTTTCCATTGCTCCACGTGACATCTCTCGTGATCTAGCGTTTTTCGAGAGAGTTCTTTCATTTCCGTTATCACGATACCCATAAACATCATCGTGTCAAACCCGTCGATGAACGTGAAAAGTTTCGCGAGTTTCGAATTGTAAATAACCTTCATTTTGAAACACCTCCTTCCATCGCTTCGATCGCGCCAGCCACTGATTTGGCAAAATTTCGCCACCCTTGCATTCTTTCCATCTCTTCATCCCTGCCGTTAAGGATCGTCGCTATCTGATCGTCGTTAGAGTAGCGGGTTTTGATGATCTTTCGTATGATATCATCCCTTTTCATGGAGGAAGGCGGGTTAACCGCCAGGTGGTCATCCGTGAAAACGATCAAACCATCCCTCCACCTTATATCATCTAACGTGACATCGAGTTCCTCGAAATCCTCTTCGATACCGGGAACGGCGAAACCGAAAACGTTTCGCCCTTTCTTTTTCAGGTATTTCCCGCCGTCGCTGTAAACTATTCCTTTCTCTGAATACATATTCTCATTTTTATAAAGTGTAACTTATCGTGAAACCGCATTTATCCGCGTTAAGGAGCGTGTCAACCCATTTCCCCGTGTCATACCCTGTCGCCCCTGAAGGCGCGTATAACACGTTCTCGCCGGTACTGTACGTGTTTCTCCCCGTGTACGTTGTCTCGGAATCGCCGAAATTAAGGTATTCCAGCGATCCCGACCGGTAAATCTTTATCGTCTTGAGGTTTAAAAGACCATTCAACTCAACGCGAGTTGCCCTTGGCGAGAACTCCACGTATTCCAACGCCTTACAGTAAGACAGGAGCCCGGCTGGGTCGACGATCTGGCATCGCAACTCAACGAGGTTGGTGTTGTAAGAACAGAACGTGACTGTTTGATCTTCCGTGTCGTTCGAGATCGTGATCTTTTTCACGGAAACGTTGGTTATAGCCACTATATCTTGAACGTTTCTCGCCTCTATCTCCTCGAAAATGTTCCCGGATCCCAGTCTCGGCAGGCTGGTTAAATCTGACCAGGACTCGAATACCGGACCCTCCACCACGAGCTTGTTAGCCTTGATCCCGGCTAGAGGGTACACGGACGAGCCAAACATGTACCCCGACACGGAAAATTCCTCCACCCTCGAGAACGGGTCTTTGTACTTGAACGGCGGCACGCGAGCCAGGTACTTCAGGCTACCGGATATCTCGTAAAGCCATCCGTCATCGGTGGACTTGTACCTGGTATTCGTGTCCGTCACCGTTATCGCTTTCAAGTTAAGGCTGATTCCCTCCTGGCTATCAGCGTAATAATTTACCAGGTTATCGTTAAACGAAAGGGTCTCGAGCCTGTCGGCCAGTTTCGTCCCCTTGATCGAGCTCTCGTAAAATTTCGATAACTGGTCGAGAGGTAGATCGGCATCAAACTCCGAGCAATCTACGAACGCCGATGGTCCGATCGCAGTTAGTGCCGATAGATCGGCGACAAAATTAACAAGTTTCGGGCAATTAGCGAACGCGTTCCCGAGTATCGACGTTAACTTGATATCATCCCTCACCTTGAACGTTTGTAACGTTTGTAGCTGATAGAATTCCTTGACCGTCGATGCCGGCCAGTTTTCGATTTCCTCCAAAAGGTTGCAACCGGCGAAAGCTTTGGGGTATGATGTTATCGGCGATCCTTCATCGATAAACGTTACTTTCGATACTCGCGAGCTTTGGAAACACGCCGTCGAAAGAGAAGCAAGTTTGATCGAAATTGACCCGGACAGGTTATTTTGAAATATGAACGATCCCGCAAAGGACACGTTCTCGAGGTTACAAAGAGATCCGTCTAGCGATCCGTGCCCTAGCGACGAGTATATGTTAAACGCGTTCGACTCTATCGTGATCTTGGGTGCTTCAAAATTGAGTGATTTCAGTACGGTATTACCTTCGAACGCGTTTGATCCGATATACGTAACGGAAGAGAAATCGAAAGATTCAATTTTCGAGTAATGAAAAGCGTAGCTCATGATTCTCGTTACCTTCCCGAGGCACTTGACGGATTCAAGGGCCGAGTACTGGTAAAGGAAGCAATTCTTCGGTATCGTCGTGACCTGGGGAGGTATGACGATCGATTTGATACCGGGAGCGTACGAGAACGCGCCTTCGGGCAAGTCGACGAGCCCGGTGAAATACTGGAACGCGGAAAAATCATTATCAAGATTCACCCGGCTGAAAACGCTGTCGGAACCACCGTTGGTCAAGTCCGTCACGGCGGCTGCCTCCGTTTCCGTCATGTACTCCTCGCTCGAGCACCACCCGGCGTTATAACAGATTTTCATGATCTTGGGATTCGTTTTAGACGTCATTATAACCCCTTCCACGACCACCGATAGCGGGATGGTTTTCGTGAACAGCTCCGCTCCGCTTTCCTTCGTGAACTTGACTTGAACGTTACCGGTCACAATACTCTCGACGGACGTGCACCTTAATTTGAACCCGTTCACTGACCCGTCATCGACGATTTCCACGACGTTCTGAAGCTCGGTATCAACGCTAACAACACGACCCCAACTCGCGTTAACGTTATCCGGTTTCACGGTTATGACGTAATCATACAATCCAGTCTTGTTCAGGATAGACGGTCCCGTCACCGTGGTTGTCGAGTTAGGGTATATGACCTTCACGAGCCGGACCGTTAAATCTTTCATGTTTCGAATTTCCGTTCCGACCCTGAATTTAGCCCTCACCGTGAACGATGAATCGGAGGACAACCCCTCGGTTGTTGTGACAAGACCCGTTCCGGTATGAATTTTAACCGTGGCGTTATTGATCGTTAGCGATGTCACTTCCGTGCCGGAAGAATTAACCAGCACGTAAATTATAACGCCGGTCTCGTCCGACACAACTCTCGCCGTGTATTGACCGGTTTTCCCTTCAACAACTTCCCCCGGTCCTTCAAGGAACATCATGGGCGGTATCTTTATATACAGCTCGCTACCTTTATTGAACACCGTGTCACCGAAAACGGAAACGAATAGATTGTACTGTTCCTGCGTTATTTCAGGGAGATCTATCATACCTCTCAGGGTGAGGGACCCTCCGGCCACTGAGATGGAACATAACCCCTCGATGAAATCGGATGTCGTCGTCCAGTTAACCCCTTCAACTTGAAGGGAGATTGATTTGAGATCAGCTTCACGAACTGACCACCAATCCTTGACGAAAGTTAATGAGTCAAATTTAGGGCAGTTCAGCACTTTGATGTTACGTAACGCCTTTCCTTTCCCGTCGATTTGCAAGCCGGTTGATAGAAGGGGAAGATCTTCCATCTGAAGGGCTTTCAACGTATCAGGTAGCTGAAGCGTCGCTACGGGAGCGCCGTTAGCGAGAAGAACGCTAGTCAGCCCGCTACTGAAGGCTAGAAGGGTTTCCAGCCTCGGTTGGTTCGTTAAATCAAGGGATGTTAGCGATTTGTACCCTTGGATATCGAGATACTTGAGCTTTATCGCACGGCTTAACCCTTGGATCTCGTAAAGCGACGTGTTATTCGAAGCCTCGTTACCCGCGATTATCTTCTCTAATTTTGTTCCCACTATATTATCAAGAACGTTCGCCACGTTAAGAGTCGAAAGGTAAGGTGCGAACGCGGATATATCGATGCCTTGAACGTTCATGGCACCGTAAATTCGAACAGGGTCGCCCACGTTAAGAACCTGACGAGTGGTGAACTCATGAGATTCTCCCGTTTGAAGGGACACGCCAGTTTCAACCGGTACGTTATTCACCCCGTACCCGTAATCGAAATCCGTTCCGGCGGTAATGGAGAATTTGAGACCGATTGGCGCGTTGGCAACCTTCAACTCTATTTGCTTGCTCTTGTACTCTCCGCTCACCCACATAGCGTCGAACATATCAAAACGGCGTTTCAACCACCACGAACGGTGAGATTTTCTCGTTCCCTGCATCATGTAGAGGTTATTAATCCCCTCGTTCGAGAACGGGCCTATGTACTTGTACTGGGAATCCTGGTTGTAAACCCTCTCGCACCACTTATCACTCTGTTTCACGTTGAACATATCCATGACGAGGGCGTAGGAGAGTCCCGCTTGGTAAAGGGCGTTGTCTATCACCTTGACCGCTTCCATGAACTCTTCATCCGCCTCCACGTTATTCCAAAGAACCGAATCATGTCCCGCGTAAGCGTAAACCGTCTCCGAGTAAGTCGGATCGAGGGATTGACGCGTTATGTTCCAGAGGTAAACAAGAAGCGAGTCGTTTCTCAAACCGTTGATAGTATCGTTATCGTAATTAATGAAGAACCAGTGGATACCGTCTTCCGTGTCAAGCATCGCGTTTTTAACGGTCTGGTCAACCGCCCCGAATCTCATGAGGTAAACGTAATAGGCGGCAACTTTATATATATCGAGGTAACCGCGCTTCTCTCTCTTGAATTTTTCGAGGTCGTTCTTCGTTGATGATAGCCAGGTCGCGAGCCGCTTCAACGCTGTTGTGTCTTCGTTCCCGTCCGGGTACCTGCCCTCGAAGGCGTCGGTCCACTCGGAATCCCAGTTATCAACATCCTCGAAGAGGGCCAGGTGGTTACCGTTATTGAGACACTCCCAGCATTCCACCTTCGAGTTATCGAATCCCGGTATGTCAGTGAAACCGAAAACCTTCTCTGTCGATTTGTCATTGTTGAAGTTGTATTTCCCCATGAAGATGGGCGCGTCGTTCTCAGTCAACCGGTAGAACATGACAACCGGGAAACCGTCAACCGTGGTTCTGACATCGTAGTCGTACCCGTTATCGATGGCCGCTTGTTGTGCTTGCGTCCGGCAAACGTACTCGCCGTTAACTTGAACGTTCTTCATCACGTCGTTCCAAAGGCGAGCTATCCCCGTGTTATGAGTGCCGGAGCTCTCCGCGTAATCCGCCTTGAAACAGAAACAATCAACCGGTTGGGCTTTATCCTTGAAAGAATAGAGACCTCCCTGAACGCGATTACCCGAAGCGTCATACATCTCCCCGTGAGAGGTGTAGATTCGGAAATTCTTCTTGGGGTATGACATTGACGAAGTTCCCTGCGGCCTCATCCAAGTTCCTTTCGTGGTGAATGATTTAGAGGGATCTTGGAGGTTCGTGTACTGAAGATCGACTATGATCGTTTTCTTCTTATCGGTCGTCCCCTCGAGTTCAGGTATGTTACCGGTCACCAACATAACGGGGAGCTGCCCCGCTAAAGCGTCCATCGAGAACTCCGTCGTGTTCTCCTCGTATATATCATTGCGATAATAAACGTCGAGCATCTCATCTATCGTGTCCCGGTAAAGGGTGAAGTTATTAAGGATCTGATCGGCGTTAAGCGCCGCGTTATAGAACCGAATCGCTTTCACCTTGATGACGGCCTCCTGCGTGTTACCTATCGTTAAAGACTTAGAAGAGATGAAGTTATCAAGATCACCGTAATTCAATCCCCCGGCGTAAACCCCGTCTATGTAGATGAAAGCCATTTTCCGATTAACGGTTCCCGTCTTTCTCTCTATTACGAACGCGAACCGGATATTCTCACCGACCCTGTACCTCATCGAAACGGATTTACCGGCGGATGAGGTTAATTTTATCTCGGATGCCGTGACTAAAGCTCCCGTTCCGTCATTAGAGGTGAGGTCAATCACAATGGCGTCATCGTTATCGATATCCTCGGTTGACAGCTCGAACTCCATCGTGTACCCCCTCTCGGTAACATCTACCGATAATGGCGATATATTAACATCAACCTTGGCTCCCTTATTGATAATCAATCGATTATCGTTCCAGCCGGATGTATCGTTCCACTCAAAGCCGGTAAAGGTCGTAGAGTAATCACCGTGAGTCCACGAATCCCTGTTCGCGTCGCTGTTCGTTCTTCCGAGAGCTTGGAGGGATAGAACGAGACCGTCTGTTATCTCTCTCACCGATATGGGTGATGTCGATGATGTGAAAGGCAAATCACGCGAGGTCGCCCCCGCCTCCAACCGCAAGACGTGATCTCCCGCGTCGTTAACTCGAAGAGCGTAAGTTTGTTCCGTCCCGTTAGGTATGTTAACCGTCGTTAGAGGGGTTCCGTCCAACTTTATCACCACCGGCGTTGAGGCTGGGTTCAAAGGGTTGTACACTGCGAATCTCAAGCTAAAAGGAGCGTATTGAACCACCCCGTGAAGCCTGAAATCAGGGGGAAGCATCGGGTCGATCCCGGCCGGAATGCCAATCGCGATCATCACCATCGGATCAGTCGGCGTTCCCAGATCGAGCGCGAAATCCCGGTACAGGATGCCTGAATGGAACCTATCCCCGTTAATTACCGTGTAGACGCGGAACTGAAGCGAATGAACTCCGTGAGAGAGAGATGACAGATCGATGTACTTCGTTCTCGAGGAGGATATCTCAACCACCTCGTCCTCGACCTTGGAAAAAGGCAGCAGCACGCCATCCACGTACCATTCCATCACTTTAGTCCCGTACCCGCTAACCGTGTAGGGGGCCTCCAAGGTAAGATTATTCTTATTATAAACCTTCGATATATCGAGGTTATCGGATAATCGAAGGTTAACTACCTCGAAAGTGACACCGACGGTCGTCGCCGCCAGCGTGTTCTCACCCTGTACCCCTATCTGAAGGGTGTTCGTTCCGGGAAGGATGTAATCATCCACCTTGAACCTAACCCGCGTTCCGTAACGGTACTTCTCCGTTACCACCTTCTTCACCCCGCTTTTCATGAAGGTGTAAGTAGCTATAACACCCTCACCGACACTCGCCCCGTTCTTATCCATCGTGTCGAAGGTGAACTCCACGTAAACGTTCTCGGTCCCTTCGAGTATCGCGTTATAGCGAGGGGTTTCGAGATCTATTTTAGCGGAATAATTGAAAGGCGCGTCGAAAGTCGCTATGATGAGATCCGTCCGGGAAGGGTCGTCCAGGTAAAGATCCCGGTTCTCTGAATCAGCGAACACGAGATAGCGATTGTTGGTAGGGTCGTAATACCAGCATCCCGCCTTGCTCTCGAGCGTCGTTTTTATGAATTCTTGCACCCTTTCGCCCGAGACGGGAAGGAAACCGGTCGAGGCATCACCGCCCCAGTCCGTGTGTTTATCTATAGGTTCATCGTATACTTTTGCCATGTTATTTAACGTTATTTCTCCAACCATCCGTGTTTATCCAGCCTTTCGCGTTTATCCAATACCCTTTACCGAAGCAACTGTTCACCGCCTCGTAAAGGATCTTACCCCCTTTTCTCACGAGGGAGATGGCGAGAGACCCAACCCTCACCAAGCTCAATTCCCTGTTATCAAACCGTATCATCCTCGTAAGTGTAATAGATCAGATCCGGGTCAACCTTCCCCTCGTCAACGAGCTTCTGGTAATCATTCTCGCTCATGACGCGATATGTCTCGTCGCCTATTTTAGGGGCAAGATCCGAGTAGGAGAGAACGAGAGCCCACTCGGAGGACGGGGATACCCTGAATTCGACCCCCTCCTTGCCGGTCCTGAACTCGAGCTGGGAGGCGACCCACTCACGAAATGCCTCCGTGTCAATTCGAAAATTATTACCGCCTCGAGCGACGGGGTACATTTCCCTCCCCGTGATGCTATCTATCTCATCGAGCTCGCTTATTTTAAGTCCGTTTATCATTGATAGATCTGTTTAAATCAAACTTCTTCAATTCGCAATAGATTTAATCGATTGAAAAGTTAAACGCGTTAGAACAAGTTTAAACATTTTCTTCGTTTTCCACCACCTCGACGTATAACCCGACCAATTCTGATAAGTTGTGGGTCAAAGCCGTTCCACTATCTCTAGTACACTTGTACAGGACGGAACTCTGGGTGTAATATTTTCCATTGAAAATCTCCATCGGTGGAGCGTAGGGAATAGGGTCAGATTGAACCCCCTCGTGTTCCCTGTCTATAACCTCGTAGAGGGAAGCAGTTTCTATTCCCGGGGTGTAAACGGCCAGGACGGTGTGATCCTGCCTTACACGATATAATTTCCCCGTGTATTTAAGGATATTCCCTTTCTTCACCGCCTCACCTATCATATCCACGAAATTAGGGAAGAGGTCAGGTATCTCGAGTGCCATCGAGTTCTCGATGGTCGTCATCGTTTTAATTATCAGTTTCTGAACCTTCAGTTTCTGTTCCTCGATCGGGATGTTACTCTCTTCCATTTCGGGAATAGCATCCACCTCTTCAAATTTCTCTGCGGTATCCCCGCTCAACGTGAAAGACCTCTTGAAATATTGTTCGGTTCCCAAACGGTGAACGTACTTGTTCTGATCCGAGAAAACTTCGTTGTTCTGTATCTGTATCATGATTTCTATTATTAAGCGGTTGCGAATGTTATTTGTTTTTCTTGTGCTGAGGCTATCAACGCGTGCCACTCGGTTTGCGTTTCATCTTGAATCTTGGCGTAAACGTCGGCGTGAACGGTTACCGTGATGGCTGACGTGTTAGCGGCGTTGGTGATCAAATATTGCAAACTTTCGAGATTGAGAAGAGGGGAATTAGAAAAGGAAATATCGTATTTTATCCCTCTTAAACGCACAGAAATTAGAGCGAAACATTCACCAAACATCATTTCATATTTTGTTGATGAATTCACGATATCCATTAGTATAATACCAATGACTTTTTTTAATTTCCTGCAGCCTCGGAAAAGATAGTGAGCATTAACTGGATAAACTAACCCATCAACATCACCGTTCAGAGCTGCAACCTCTAAATCTGTACATCCTGAAAACATGGCATGAATGTTAATTTGAAGATATCCACCAGAAACTTTAAGCGCGTAATTTGTTCTGATACCACTTGTATTTGCAAATGAAGCCACAAAACTCGTTTGTCTTGTAACGTGATGCGTTTGAAGATAAATCTCTCTCATCTGCTCTTCGGTGATATCCGTTAGCCCGTTCAACTCGTAGAAACCAGTTTTCTCGTTGTAGACAGCCCCAGCGGCAACGTACAGGGCACCGTTACCTTGCTGGGTGTTAATGACGGTGGTTATATCAGAGATGTCGAAGGATTGAATCTTCATCAAAGAAACCCCCTGGGTATAGCTAGAAACTCCTATTTTCGAAACGCCCTTAAATATAAAGTAGCCTTCAATTGTTTTCTGATAATCTTTTATTAAATTACCGCTCTTATCATAAAGACAAAGTTGAGCAACCACGGAACCTGAGAATGGAATATTCAAATAATACATTTTTGATGAATCAACCTCAATATACTGATACGAATAATTGGGGTCGGGAGATAAAACACCCGTATTGATATGAAAATAACTTCCAGAAATTGGATTCTTTAAATCCGTCCCCACCCCGTCACGATATGCCATCTTACCGAAAAGATCGGTAACGTCGCTGATATAGTTGTTAAAATCATCCCGCATGGAGTCAGACTTCGCGTTAACCTCGTTGAGAGCGGTGTTCACGTCACCTATCTCATAAGTCTCGTTATAGACGGACGGCTGAGGTTGAACTGTCGGTAATACCATGTAAGTCACCCCGTATTTTTTTACAGAAGAGGTGAAAACGAGGTATCTATCCCTGAACCCGGCTGCCGTTAGAGGAACCGATTCGATAACGGAATCGTCCTCGTCAAAAAGAACGAGTATCGCGGGGTTGGTTAACGCGGGTTGATCCACCGCTCCCACGTCGAAATGATACACCTTGTTCGGATCCACCAAGACCGTGTCCACGAGAGTGTTCGTCGAGCCCTCCACGTATTCCCCGTCCGTGTTATAGTAACCGTTTCCGTAAGGGTTAGTACTCTTCGAAGTTCCCTTCGTTCCCCGAACCGCCATCTTTCCCATCAAAAGGGAGACGTCGTACATATAATCGTTAAGCTTGGTGGCTCCCCCTCCCTGAAGCAAGGAGGTAAGGATCGAGTAGTTCTGACCATCGACTGCCACCGGGAGCAACTCTTGCCCCGATATTTCCGTGAGCCTCTGAAGCTCGCTTATTTTCTTTCCTGCCATTTTATCATTCTTGTTTTTCAAGTAATATAAATTCATCGTTCTCGAGAAGGAAACTATCGCCATCCTCCAAGAGGAGAACTTGCTCTTCTCCGGGTGAGGGGGTTTCAATCCCGGTTCTCACCCTCAAGCCTATTCCGAACCCTATCCCGATCGATGTCATAACCCAATTATTAACTCGCCGGCACTCTCGGCTTCCGTCACTTGGATGGGAAGGAAAACGCCGATATTATTTTTCACGAAAGCGGAAGGCAACGTTATCTTCTCGTTATTGTTTAAAGGAAGGATTTCGATATCACCTTCGTTTAAGGGCGCGATGTAAAAGAAGGGTAAACCGAGATCGCTCGCCTTCACCACCCCTGATTTTCTCGCCACGAAGGAGACCGCGAAGGAGTGGATCGCTCCCATCCCGGAAACGTTACCCGAACGGGGAGTGGATGTATCATAACGCTTTTTCATATTCGTTGAATTTTTAAATTAATTTCTGAATCAAGGATAGAAGGTAGCCGACCCCGAACCCTATCGCGTTGTAGAGGGAAAACCGGGCGGTGTACCCCATGTTGCAGATCCATATCACGAGAACGACGGCCAAACCGGTCCACGTTCCCAGAAAAGAGCAAACCAGGAAGGTGATCAAAAGGCAGAGAAAACCTTCGCTCTTCAGAAAATCTATCAAATATTTCATATCACCAAATTTTTATAGTTAGACTTGTATTCTTCTTCCGTTCCCGCCCCGAGAGGTGTGTTATAGTACTTCTTCCAGTAGCGGGCCTGACCTTCCAAGCTGAATGGGATCGCCTCCTTAACCCTTAAATAGTGAACCCTCGCCATGCAAGTTGATAATTTATCATTGTTAACGAGATCCCTCGCCTTCAAATCCCTCACGCCGCTCACTTCCATGATTTTCGATTTCAGGGAAGGGTTGAAAGAGAGATAATTCTCGACTATGTCATCGAAAGTTGCCGGTTCCATCTGGTAGATGCCGAGAGCCGGGCCGCCACCTATCTGTTTCCGGTACTTTCCGAGATGGCTCTCCTGGGCACACGTTCCCATCAGCAACTCCACCGCTTCCTTCCTGTTAATAGAAGGGTAAGATGGGAGGGTGGCTAGCTGGCGAAGAACCTCCTCGATCAAGTTTCTTAATTCATTAGATGTCATCGTTTTCCGTTTTTATTTCAATCGGAAAGATAGTGAAAAATGATCGATTATCAAAATAAGTGATTTAAAAGGGTGGCGTGACGGGGAAGAATTGTGATGTGATGTGTGCGCGTGATTTGAAAAGAATGAAAAACCCGTCACGCCGGATGTGAGTTCTTTAACATGCTGGGTCCAAATATACGAATCGATCGCGTGTCATCAAAATAAAAGGGAGGTTTTCTCACCTCCCTTATCGCTAACCGCCATCGCGGCGGGTCACATTCACTTAAATATTCCGTGAAAACACTTTAAACATTGTCGATGTAAATATACACCTTATTTATCGAATAACAAAGAAATCGTGAAACAAAAACGGAGGGTCGATTTCCTTTCCCTCCGTTAGGTTGTATTTTTGAAACAAAATAAAAATTATTCGGCGTCAACGACTTCCACGATGGGTGATTCCTTGATCTGCGTGATCTTCCATTCGATGATTGAACCCGCCCAATCCTGTTCGATGAACGGAACCACCCCTTCAGGCATCGCTTCCCTCACCAAGTAATGGAGGTGGTAATTTTTCTTCTTCCCATCATTCGTCTCTTCCACGTAAGTGACGGTGACGTTGAAGAATTTTTTGTCATCTCCCTGAACCTCGTCGATGACCTTGTTGATACGGGAATAGGTAATCGCCTTGATCGTGACATCCTTGAAACCCCTTTCAGTGATTATCTTAACCATCCGAGTTTCGGCCTCAGTGAAACTCATCGCGTCGATGAGAAATGAACGGTTCACATCCTTGACGTGACCTGCCTCGTTCATTTCCGGGTACTTAATCTTAACCTCGTAATACATGGTAACTATCCTTATTCACCGTCCTTGCCCGTTTCCTCGCAACAACCTCTCGTCGCTTCTTCCGACGGTTGATGCGTTTCACCCTTATCTTCGACCTTTTCGAGCGGGCTCTTCTCGAGCTCGTGTTTGAGGATACCGTTAATTATCGCATCCTTGTAGGAGGAGAAATCGTATCTGTGCTGCATGTCCTGTCTTTTCTCCTCGATGACATCGTTAATTATCATGTTCTTAGCGAACTCGTAACCGAGGCCGATAAAATTGGAGTTACCCTCCAAGCAGGATTTTAATTGATCTAACTCTTCTTTTTTCATACTTTAAAAATTAAAATTTAATTTATGTTACAGATTCATGTCGTTCTCCACCATCTTCTTCAGCCCGGACAGCCCTTTCATGATGATATCTATCTTATCGAGAATCTCGATGAGGTTTCCTTTTCGAGGAGCTTCGATGTACCTTCTCCTAAATTCCTCGAAGGTGATAATCTCATCATCCTTTTCCAGGCAATAGGGAGGGTAAGGGTGCCCGCTCTGAAGGCTGAAATAAGGCATGAGCGTCGTGTAACCGCCCGACCACCCTTTCTGACCGGTTATCTTCGTGAAATAATCGTAGCAGAATTTCATCTCGCTATCGTTATCACATTTCACGTACACGACTTTCCCTTTACCTTCCTTGATCTTTTGAAGGATCATTTCCACGTTAGAGACAAACTCATCAACCCCTATCACTAAAGGGTTCCGCTTCGCCACCGTCTTAGGGAGGAGGACCCCGTCGGTAACCCTGAAGAAAAACGGGCAATCACCGCTCCAAGCGTACTGACTAGCCGCGCGATAACCGAGCCTCCTCGATGTTTCAATCACCTTCCCCAGGTCTTTCTCGTTATTCACGACGACGACACCTCCCTTATCAATAAACTCTTTCAATTCCATGATTCTTAATTTTTATTTATTCAACACTAAAACGTTATCGAGATCCTCCATCATCGCCTCGCCTTCCTCCCTGCCGCTCACCTTGATGATGAAAGAAGACCGTGAAGTTACGACTTTCAAAACGAATCTCAAAGCCGGGTCGGTAACATGCTTGTATTCGACCAGCTGGTAGGAGAGGATCGAGGACACCCTCACCCTCAAATCCCCCACCTTGATAAACATGACGTTATTTTTCTTATCCATGATATGTTATAATTTAGTTTTTCTGTTCACCCACAATCCAAGACCCAGAAGGAAGAACGTTACGGCCAGCCACCATAAATCGTATCTGGGTTCCTCGTAGAACATCGGCCTCACGCATTGAAAAGAGGCGAAGAATGACGCGATTGACATAAGCGTTTTCGTTTTCATAATCACTGTTTTTAATTATCGTTCTGTGTTCATTTCTTTCAACACCCTAAAGATACGACATCTTCATGACATACACAACGTTTATCTCATTTTTCTTCGAGAAATTATGATAGAATTTCGTAATCGTAGGTGTCCAACAAGTTAATATTCCTTATCACCTCTCCCGTTTCCGGGATCGTTAGCGACCCGTTATTCTCGACGGCGAGAAAGACCTTCCCGTCAAATACCCTTTTCAAGATGCGATAAACCTGTTTATTTTCACCCTTCCCTTCACCTCCCTGTAAATCATCGTAAGTGACACCTTCTTGAGTTATAACGGATATATAACTTTCGAGCTCCCGAACCCTCGCCTTCAAAACCGCGTTATCCGCTTCCACCTCTCTCACCCTCTCCCTTAAAGTGAGAAGCTCGTTTCTTTCCCGTAATGACATCCCTTCCGTCATCCCTCAATCAATTTAAAAATGACATCTTTTCTATCCGACCTCGATGTCTTCTCGCACCGACCTATATACCTCATCGCTCTCTGACAATCAGAGTACGACCCGTCCTTGAAGAAGCACTCCTTGCAACCTTCCTTCTCCATGACCACCAGGTGAACCCGTTTCCTACCGTACAGGAACCTCTCACCGACTTTTCTCTCGTTATCCATAGCTTTCTCTTTTTAGGTGAAAGCTATTATATATTATAATAT
>ERZ1034873.569-NODE-569-length-18798-cov-6.067172_pt1 | contig 18798 bp, 17 predicted proteins | sample MGYA00520689_ERZ1034873 | MGnify/ENA primary metagenome ERZ1034873 (study PRJEB33766, sample SAMN09781722) | gut metagenome | biome: gut microbiome | host: Homo sapiens | place: Madagascar | study: EMG produced TPA metagenomics assembly of the PRJNA485056 data set...
AGAGCACTTGACTTTTAATCAAGTTGTCGGGGGTTCGACTCCCCCGTGTCTCATTCCGAAAAAGAAGCGGAAATCATTGAAAAATCAGTGGTTTCCGCTATTTTTGCGTTTGAGAAAAGTAAGTAGTTTTATGCGAAAATAGATGTCCGCATCGTGTCCGCGGGGGCTTTTTCTGATGGCAATGTCCGTAAAGTGTCCGCAAAATCACATGATTAAAATGTCATTATAATTAATTATGGCATACGAAAAAGTGTTTTGTCATTTTCATCTGATCGAATTCAGATGGATGCTGGAACAGATCAATCAGCATTCCTGCGATGCCTTCGGTATATAAGTGACATACCTCGTTTATGGAGCCGTTTATCGTGTTGCTTGGTCTGGGAGTTACCATTTTGATCAATGCCGGATCAAATCTTATGTTTGGAGAAATTTCATTTGTGACGAATGCGGCGGGAAATATATTGCAGCTTGTAAACGGAGTGTCCACACTTGCTTCTGGAAGCAAAGATCTGCTTTCGGGAACAGGAGAACTGAAATCGGAAACTGCCGACTTATACGATGGTATTGTAGAATTATGCGATGGAAGTGTGGAATTGAATGACGGGACACAGGAATTTGAAGATAAAACAGGTAACATGGATGAACAGGTGCAGGAGGAAATCGACAGCATCATGGATTCCATCGGCGGAGAAGACAAAGAGGTAGTTTCCTTTGTGTCGGATAAAAATGTCAATACGACTTCCGTGCAGTTCGTGATAAAGACATCAGAGATTAAAAAAGCGAATCCGGAACCGGTTTCCGAAAAGGAGGGGGAAAAAACCGGATTTACCGAAAAATTAGCAAACTTATTTGGAAAATAACAGAAAAAAGATAGTGCTTACTTAAAATTCCTATGCTAGAATAAACTTGTATGGGTAAAAGTACAAGCAGATGAGGCAGGAGGAATGAAAATGGAGCAGAGGATAAACACAGAAATAGCAAGAAATAACCGCGTAGGCATGCTCGCCCACGCAACAGATGCGACAGTCATGGTGATCTACAGCATCATACAGACGTATGCCGGATTACACAGCGGACTGTATGCGGTACTTATGGTGATACTTGGAATAGGACCGGTCGTAGCGGAGTATGTCTGCTGGAAGAAAGATCCAGCGACTCCGGCGATCCGGCATTTCCTGGCGATCGGTTTTGCGCTGTTTTACAGTGTTGCGCTTTTTACATCGACCAACAACATTGTATTCGTTTTTGTAATTCCGATGATCCTCGTCATCTCTATTTATAATGATACAAAATATTCACTGATGATCAACACCGGAACAGTGATCGAAAGTTTACTGGTAGCTGTGATCGGTTCCCAGACCGGAAAATTTGGTTACGCAGGTGCGGATTCCGCAGTGATCCAGGTTGTGATCATGGTTCTGGTCGGTCTGTATTCGTTCCTGTCCGCGCAGGTGTTAGAGCGGAACAACCGGGAAAAAATGCAGAACATTGATGAGTCAAGAAAAGAGACAGAGCTTCTGCTTTCCGATATCTCCTCACTTTCCAGAGAACTGGCAGCCGGAATCGAAGACATGGATACCGATCTTGACCGTTTAAACACAACCTTTGCAAAGACAAAAGGCGCAATGGAACAGGTTACCGCAGGCGCGGATGATACGGCGAACGCCGTACAGAAACAGCTGTCACAGACGGAGGCGATCCAGAGTAAGGTAGAACTCGTAAATGACGCGTCAAACCGTATTGCGGAGAATATGGAACAGACCCTTCAAACATTGGAGGGTGGTAACAAAGATGTCAGGGCGCTGGTTGAAATGGTAGACGCTTCAGTTCAAAACGGAGCGGATGTTGCGGAAAAACTGGGTACGCTGGACAAATATATGGAAGAAATGCATTCTATCGTGGAACTGATCGGCGGGATCACATCCCAGACAAGTCTGCTTGCGCTTAACGCGAGCATTGAGGCGGCAAGGGCAGGCGAGGCAGGAAAAGGCTTTGCAGTTGTAGCGACAGAGATTTCCGGCATGGCGACGCAGACGAAGGAAGCGACGGTAAATATTACAGAACTTATCCAGAATGTTTCTTCCGCGATCAGTGAAGTGGTAGGTGTGATCCGTCAGATGATCGCCGGGATCAATGAAGAAAAACAGGGAGCTTCCAACACGGCGGACAGTTTTCTTGCGATCGAGAAAAATACCTTTGCGATTCAGGAACATGTAAAGAAACTTGCAGCGGAGATCAACGAACTGAAAGAGGCAAACAGCGTGATCGTGGCGTCCATTCAGACGATATCCGCAGTTTCCGAAGAAGTCAGCGCGCATGCAAGTGAAACGATGGAAGCGGACGAGGAAAACAGCACCAGACTGGATGATATGAAAGATACGATGCAGGGGCTTTTAAATAAGATCGAAGAGAGACGTAACAGATAATGGGCTGGATGATATGCGCGGCTCTGTGCGCGTATTTTATCAAGGGACTCTGCGGATTTGCGAATACCCTGGTGTTTACGACCATTTTAAGCTTTGGCTATGACAACGTAAATATTTCTCCGGTGGAACTGATACTGGGGTATCCGACGAACCTGATGCTGATCCGGAAAGAAAGAGCCTCATTGAAGACAAAGATCTGGCTGCCGCTGACTGCGATCGTGCTGGTCGGAGACATTCCGGGGATATTACTGCTAAAAAACGTGGATGTGCGCGCGGTTAAGATCGCGTTTGGATTTATCATCATCGCGCTTGCGCTGGAGATGTTTTTCCGGGAGAACGGCGGGAAGATGGGCAGGCAGTCCGGTCTGGCACTCGGAGCGATCGGGATCATTTCCGGTGTGCTCTGCGGACTGTACGGCGTCGGGGCGCTGCTTGCAGCGTATATGAGCAGAGTGACGGATTCCAGTCAGGAATTTAAAGCCAACATCTGCATGGTATTTTGCATTGAAAATACATTTCGCATTATCTTGTATACAATTCTTGGAATCATCACCCCGGGAACGGTCAGACAGGCCGTGGTTTTGGTGCCGGTCATGCTTGTCGGAATGTTCGCAGGGATGAAAAGCGGCAGTTTTTTAAACGAAAAAACAGTCAAAAAGCTGGTCATAGTCATGCTGCTCTTGTCGGGAGCGGCACTTGTCATAACCAATTTCAGTTAAAAGTCTTTCCGTAGGCGAGCATCTCATAGTGTCCGTTTTCCAGACGGAAAATGCAGGCGCTGCAGTTTAAAAGGCGTCCGTCTGACCAGAAATCTTTGATCCCGTGCTGCATGATATGGCACAAAAGCGCTTTGTTTAAAGCGGCGTGCGCAACGATCATGACGCGGGAAAAGTCTTTTTCTCTCGGTTCAATCTCATTTTTTAAGAAATCAGAAGCCCGCGCGCAGATATGTTCCAAACTCTCTCCACCGTCCGGCGCAGTGTAAAGTTCCGGCCGGTCAAAGAAATAATGGAACGGGGAAGTCGGATCCTCTGTGAGTGCAGGAAGTGGCTCGCCTTCGGAGATACCAAAACTGATCTCCTGTAACCGGTCATCCCGGATGATCTGGATATTCCGGTGTCCACGGATCAGGTTCGCGGTCTCGTAAGCGCGGATCAAAGGAGAGGAATAGATCACGTCAAAAGGAGTCTGTTCCAAGGCTTCTCCGGTTTTTCCGGCAAGTGCGCGGCCGTTTTCATTTAAAGGGACATCGGAGCGTCCCTGGATGCGGTGCTCATGGTTCCAGTAAGTTTCTCCGTGTCGAATGATATATAATTCCATAAAAATCCTCCTGTCCAAGTCGATGTCTTTTGCCGCCATTGTAGCACAGGAGCGGGAGAAAATAAAGAAGGGAACTCACTGCGCGAGCAGTTTCTGATACTGTTTTGGCGAGACATGCATCTGTTCTTTGAAAAGCTTGATGAAATAGCTGGTGGTACAAAAGCCGACGGACGCGGCGATCTCAGTCACGCTTCCTGATGTCGAGATCAGCAGTTTTTCCGCCTCACGGATGCGGATGGAATTCAGATAATCATTGAATTTCATATGCATCAGACGGTGGAAGCTCCGGGAAAAATAGCTGTAGCTCAAATGACACAGATCTGCCATTTCGGTTGCGAGGATCGGCTTTTCATAATTTGACAACATATAGGTCAGTGCGGGCGCAAGCTGTTTTTGCAGATTCAGATCGGTCTGGTTTACAAGAAGCGGCTCGGTCTCGTTTTTCTGCCAGTAGCGCAAAAGCCATAGAAAAATGCGGCCGATATCGTTTTTGATCGCAAGCTCATAGCCGTAGTTTTGCTGCTCGGATTCGCGGATGATCTCATTCATCAGTTCTGGGATCAGAGAGTCGGAGAGGGAAGCGGCATGGATGACTTTTTCGTAATCCGGCTGTTCGGTCACAAACGGGAGCAGGTATTTTAATTCAAAATGGCTCTGCGACATGCCATTATAAATCAGATCCGGCAGAAAGCGCACACAGATATAAGAGCCGCCATCCGCAGCAGTCGCGTCGATCTGATGCACCTCTCTGGAGTTGATCAGCACCATATCGCCGGCGGAAAATTCGTGGTAGGTTCCGTTCAGATAAACCAGAAAACTGCCGGAGAGTGCGTAAAGCAGTTCGATATAATAATGATAATGAGCAGGAAAAACGGTTCCTGCTTTTTTTGTTACTTCTACATGACACAGATACTGGCAGGGAATGCCGTCAATATAAGTGTTCTTTTCTTCGGGATAATTCATAAATAATTCACCATGACAAAATCGTTATATTTTTGGATAGAAAAATTATAGCATGGAAAAGAAATTTTTTCTACAATAGAACTATGAAAATAACTGTAAAAATAAGAGTGAAATGAAGAAAATAAAAATAAGGCAGGAGGATATCAAATATGGCAGCAGTAGAGAAATTTTATACTTATTGCAGAAAAGCGGCGGCAGAGGGGGCTGTGCTTTTAAAAAATGACGGAGGAATGCTTCCTTTAAGGAAAGGGGAGACCGTATCGGTCTTTGGCAGATGTCAGCTGGAAACCTATCGCAGCGGAACCGGATCGGGCGGAGCAATCAATGTCGCGTATGTGATCAGTCTGTTGGACGCGATGCGCGCATGCCCGGATCTTGCCATCAATGAGGAGCTGGCAGAGATCTACACAGACTGGCTCAAGGATCATCCGTTTGACAATGGCGGCGGCGGATGGGCGGCAGAACCGTGGCATCAGGAAGAAATGCCGGTTACGGAGGAGATCGCAGTGGCAGCCCGGAAAAAATCAGACAAAGCGCTTTTTATCATCGGGCGTACGGCAGGTGAGGACAAGGACTACGCGGATGAGGAGGGAAGTTATCGCCTGACCGCGCAGGAACTGGAAAATTTGCATGTTGTGACGGAGCAGTTTGATCAGGTCGCGGTGCTTTTGAATGTTTCCAATATCATTGACATGAGCTGGGTATCCGATCCGGTTTATCAGGATCATATCAGGAGCATTTTCTATATCTGGCAGGGAGGCATCGAGGGCAGTCATGCAGTTGCGGATCTTCTTAGCGGTGCAGTGTCACCGAGCGGAAAGCTGACGGATACGATCGCGGATGATCTGAGAGACTATCCGGCGGCAGAAAATTTCGGCGACGAAAAACGAAATTTTTATGCAGAGGATATCTATGTCGGTTATCGCTATTTTGAGACATTCTGTCCGGAAAAAGTGAAATATGAGTTTGGATTTGGTCTGTCCTATACGGAATTTGAGACAGAGGTGAGAAAGGCACATTCCATTGCCGGGGCGAAGGGAAATGACACCATCTGCATCACTGCGGCAGTAAAAAATACCGGGGCATACCGGGGAAAAGAAGTAGTGCAGGTCTATGTGGAGGCACCGCAGGGAGCGCTTGGAAAACCAAAGCGCGAGCTTGTGGCGTTTGCGAAAACACAGGAGCTTGAACCGGGGGAAACACAGGAACTTACGTTATCGGTTCCGATGGCGCGGCTTGCTTCGTATGATGATTCCGGCGTGACCGGGCATAAATCCTGCTATGTGCTTGAGGCGGGCGATTATATTTTCCATGTGGGAAACAGTGTGCGGCAGACAGAAGTGGCGGACGTGGATGGAAACGGCGCTTATATGGTAAAGGCGCTTCGTGTGGTTGAAAAGCTTTCGGAAGCGCTTGCGCCAACGCAGCAGTTTTCGCGTATCCGGCCGGGAAAAAAGAATGCCGATGGCAGTTATCCGGTGGAAAAAGAGGCGGTTCCGCAGCAGACGATCGATCTTGCCGAGCGGATCACGGAAAATCTTCCGAAAGAGATCCCATATACGGGAGACCGGAAGATCACACTTTCCGATGTGGCATCCGGCAAGGCGGATCTGGATGCGTTTGTTGCGCAGTTAAGTGACAGTGAACTTGCAACGATCGTGCGCGCGGAGGGCATGAGCAGTCCGAAGGTAACGCCGGGAACGGCATCCGCGTTCGGTGGTGTCGGTGAGAATCTTTACCGCTATGGAATACCGGTTGCGTGTGCCGCGGACGGCCCGTCCGGAATCCGTATGGAGAACGGAAAAACGGCTACGCAGCTTCCGATCGGAACCCTGCTCGCATGCTCGTTTAATATTCCGATGATGGAAGAACTGTATGTGCTGGAAGGGGAGGAACTGGTAGAAAATCAGATCGATACCCTGCTCGGACCTGGTGTCAACATTCATAGATATCCTTTAAACGGAAGAAATTTTGAGTATTTCAGCGAAGATCCGTATGTGACCGGCAGCTTTGCGGCAGCAGTTGTGCGGTGCATCCGAAAAGGCGGCTCTTCGGCGACCGTAAAGCACTTTGCGGCAAATAACCAGGAGAAGGCGAGACATACCGCAGATGCGGTGGTATCAGAGCGCGCGCTTCGCGAGATTTATTTAAAAGGATTTGAGATGGCGGTAAAAGACGGCGGCGCGGTATCCATTATGACTTCCTACGGCCCGATTAACGGACACTGGACGGCATCCAACTACGATTTGAATACTACGATCCTGCGTGGTGAGTGGGGATACACCGGTATTGTGATGACAGACTGGTGGGCGTGTATGAATGATGTGGTAAAAGGCGGAGCGCAGAGCAGACAGCTCACATCTTCGATGGTGCGCGCGCAGAATGATCTTTATATGGTTGTAAATAATAACGGAGCGGAGATCAATTCCATGGAAGATGATACGATCGCCTCGCTTGCCGAAGGAAAGCTGACCAGAGGCGAATTACAGCGCAGCGCCAAAAATATCTGCCGTTTTATCTTACATGCGCCGGTTATGGAACGCCCGTTAAAGCCGTTGGATGACATTTTGGTATTCCATGCGGCGGCAAAGACAGACGCGGCGGATGTGCAGGAGCTCGAAAAGACTGTGCAGCTTTCTATGGAAGAAAAAAACTCTGCGGTCATCCAGGTAAAGCAGGCTGGCGTTTACAATGTCATTGCGAAGCTCTGCTCGGACGCTTCCAATCTTGCCCAGGCGGCGGCAAACGTTTCTCTGAACGGAGAGCCGCTGACGACCGTGCAGATCAGCGGAACCGAAGGAAGATGGATCACGCAGAAGCTGCTTTCTGTGGAACTGGAAGAGGGCTTTTACGAAGTGCATGCCGAGGTAGTAAAACCGGTTATGGAGATTGCGTGGATCGCGTTTGACAGGCAGTAAGCGAAGCTCACTATTGGGAATTGGCGGCGTGTGAAAGAAATGATATAATAATTAAAAATGTCGGAGAGCAGCAAAGGAGAGAAGCATCATGCCAGTTTTTGATTTTAGCGATACACCGAATAAAAAAGAAGCAACGGTCTGCACTTACACAACGTTTGTTTCGAATGAAAAAATAAAGACGCCACAGGAGCCGATCCTCGTGCTGGATAATGAAGAGAGAGCGTGGGAGCATCATTCTACGGGCGTTTTTACAAATCAGAGCAAGCGGACGGCGTTTGAGTTTAAAGAAAAAGGCGAGACGTATACAGCAGATATCCGAAAGGTAGATGCCCGTTTTGTCAGTCTGCTGAAATGGCTGGGGGAAAATCATATCAGCGTGCGGCTCTCGGGCGAGCATACGGAGGAAGGGTATGCAGTATACAAGATCAGGGAGACCACGCTTGGCGGGGGAACAAAGCTGTCAGCGGAAGATGGATTTCTCCAGTTTATGATCGAGCGTCTGCTTGCGAGCAGCGCGCCGGCGGCGGAGCAGGAAGAGGATGACGTGGATGAGACCGGAGACGAGATGAAGCTGACTAGCATCCAGAGCATTTCGGATTTCATGACCTGCGCGGGACGGACGATGCCGGACAACATCAGGATCTGGGCAAGAAGAAATCTTGCGGTCGCACGGTCACATGAAGTATCGCAGGAGGAGCGGCGCCATGCACAGCGCGCGCTTTCCATGATGATGAATGTGCAGTGGAAGAGCAATTATTTTGAAGCAATCGATCCGAAAGAGGCGCGCCGTATTCTGGATGAGGAACTTTACGGGCTGGAGCGTGTGAAACAGCGGATCATGGAGACAATCATCCAGATCAACCGCACGCATACGTTGCCGGCATACGGGCTTTTGCTCGTCGGACCGGCGGGAACCGGAAAATCGCAGATCGCCTATGCGGTTGCGCGTATTTTAAAGCTGCCTTGGACAACGCTTGATATGAGTTCTATCAATGATCCGGAACAGCTGACCGGAAGCTCGCGGATCTATGCGAATGCAAAACCGGGAATCATCATGGAAGCATTTACCATGGCAGGCGAGTCAAACCTCGTCTTTATCATCAATGAGTTGGACAAGGCGGCATCGGGAAAAGGAAACGGAAATCCGGCGGACGTGCTTTTGACACTTTTGGACAACCTTGGGTTTACCGACAATTATATGGAATGTATGGTTCCGACCGTCGGGGTATATCCGATCGCGACGGCAAACAACAAAGAGCAGATCAGTGCACCGCTCATGTCACGGTTTGCGGTGATCGACATCCCGGATTACACGCCGGAGGAAAAAAAGATCATCTTTTCCAGATTCGCATTGCCAAAGGTATTAAAGCGCATCGGATTAAAGCCGGGTGAGTGTGTGATCACAGAGGACGGGCTGGACGCAGTTGTGGCGCAGTATGCGGACACGACGGGCATCCGTGATCTGGAACAGGCGGCGGAGCATCTTGCGGCAAACGCGCTCTATCAGATCGAGGTGGATCAGGTGTCACAGGTGACATTTGACGCGGAAAACGTACGGAAATTATTTGCGTAGAGAGGAAGAGGAATCATGGCACCAGATTTTTTCACAGAACAGGAATATCCGGAACTTTTTGCCCGGCTTTCGCGTTCCAAATTTCGCAGCAGATTTCACCTGACAGAAAAAGATAAGGCGTATGCCAGAGAAAAAGGGCCGGACACCATTCGAAGCCATGCAAAAGATTTTATTGAAAAGCGCCTTGCGCCGGCAGAGATCCCAAACGATGGAAAACAGACGCCGATGCGCGGGCATCCGGTGTTTATCGCGCAGCATGCCACCGCCTGCTGCTGTCGCGGCTGTCTGGCAAAGTGGCATGGGATCCCGGCGGGAAAGGCACTGACCGAAGCACAGAAACAATATGTAGTGGATGTGCTGATGGCGTGGATCCAAAGAGAATTATAAAAACAGGTTTGGATCAAAATCTCACGCAATGCGGTTTAACCGCTCGTGCATGATACACATGAGCAGGATGAAAAGAAGCAGGTAGAGCGGCAGCAGGGCAACGGTAATATAATTCGCGATCAGACCGAAGATCGGCGGCATGAGGCAGGTGCCCACATACGCGCTTGCCATCTGTACACCGATGATCGCCTGTGAACGTTTTGCGCCGAAATGCGTCGGTGTCGAATGGATGACGCAGGGATAGATAGGCGCGCAGCCGAGACCGATCAGAATGAGTCCGGCAAAGGACAGCGTCTCACCGAAAGGAAGCAGTAAAACAGCGATTCCGACGATGATAATGCCGGAGCCAAGCCGTATCATCTGCGTGTCGTTCAATTTCATGGTGATAAATCCGCTGATGGCCCTTCCAATCGTGATGCCGATAAAAAACATACTGGCAAAATTTGCGGCGCGTTCGGCGGATACACCTTTATGGAGTACCAGGTAACTGCTTGCCCAAAGACCGGTGGTCTGCTCAAGCGCGCAGTAGCAGAAAAACATGAGCATGATCTGCTTTGCGCCGGGGATGGCAAGCACTTCTTTTAAGGAGAGTGTCTTTTCAGAGGAGACACTCTCTTCGTTTTTACTGCGGTCTTTCCACAACGGCAGGCTGAGACACAGAATGAGTGTCAGGATGATCTGAAGGATTGCGATATAACGGTAGCCGCTGTTCCAGCCGTGTCCTCCGTTTAAGGCGTAGCCCATGATGTAAGGACCGACGGAAGCACCGACACCCCACATGCAGTGCAGCCAGCTCATGTGGCGGCTTTCAAAATGAAGCGCGACATAATTGTTTAAGGCGGCATCCACGCTTCCCGCGCCGAGACCATATGGAATTGCCCAGAAGATCAGGACAAAAAAGGAATGACTGATGGAGAAGCCAAACAGTGCGAAGGCGGTCATTGCAACGCTGAGCGCGGTCACTTTTCCGGCACCGAGTTTTCTGGTCAGGCGGTCACTCTGCAGGCTTGAGACGATCGTGCCGAGAGCGATGATCATGGAGATGATCCCTGCATAGGAGACCGGAACATCAAACTCCGGGTACATGGTGGGCCATGCGGCTCCGAGCAGGGAATCCGGCAGACCGAGGCTGATAAACGCAAGATAAATGACAGCTAACAGTAGTTGAAACATAGTTGGTTCTCCTTCATGTTTTATAGTAATCTTAAAATACTGCGCGCACAGGAAAAATGCAACCGCTAATTTTTTGATTTGGAGATAAAAATTTGACAGCTAAAAAGTTTCTTTCTATAATAATGAGCAGAAAATAATGGAACAGATACTCCATGAGATATGGAAACCGGAGGTGGAAATATGAGACAATGTATGGATGCGGATAATTTGCATCGCAGACTTGCCAAGATCATTGGTCAGGTACAGGCGATCGATCGCATGGTTGATGAGGATGTCCCGTGTGAGGATGTACTCGCACAGATCAATGCAGCAAAATCAGCACTGCACAAAGCGGGACAGGTTGTACTTGAGGGTCATATCAGGCATTGTGTCCGCGATGGCATTGAACATGGAGATGCGGATAAAACGATTGAGAGTTTTACCAAGGCAGTGGAACGTTTCGCAAATATGAAATAGACACAGAGAGCAACGAAAAGATCGGAAAGTGATAAAACTTATCGGTCTTTTTTTTCTTGACAGCATATACCCCCATAGGTATAATGAAAAACGAAATATACATATACCCATATAGGTATGAAAGGAGGGCCTTATGAACAGGAAAAAAGATATTACGTTGCTCGTAATCTCCGGGATTGCGTTGTTACTCAGTATTTTTGATGTAATTCCGGTTCCGTTTGATCTGGCGTGGATTGCAATCCTTTTGTGTGGAATACCGATTATTTTAGAAGCGGGGATCGGGCTGGTCACGAAATTCGATATCAAGGCGGATGTACTGGTATCAATTGCACTGATCGCATCAATCTGCATTGGTGAAGATTTCGCGGCGGGGGAGGTCGCGTTTATCATGCAGCTTGGCGGACTTCTGGAGGAACTTACAGTTGCAAAGGCAAGAGCAGGCATCGAAAAACTGGTGCATCTCACACCACAGACTGCGCGCGTCATAGGAGATGGCACAGAAAAAGTAGTTCCGGCAGAGCAGGTGAAAGTCGGGGATCTGCTCCGCGTACTGCCGGGGGAAACCATTCCGGTGGACGGAGTGATTTTATCAGGTCAGACATCTGTAAACCAGGCAGTCATGACAGGAGAATCGCTTCCGGTTGACAAAAAGGAAGGAGATGCGGTTTCTTCCGGGACAGTCAATCAGTTCGGGGCATTTGAAATGAAGGCATCAAAGGTTGGAGAAGACAGTTCTATCCAGCGTATGATCCGTCTGGTGCAGTCGGCAGACGCAGGAAAGGCAAAGATCGTTGGAATCGCGGATCGCTGGGCGACCTGGATTGTTGTGATTGCGTTATCTGCAGCGGCACTTACTTGGATTTTTACCGGACAGATCATACGTGCAGTGACGATCCTTGTTGTGTTCTGCCCATGCGCACTGGTGCTTGCAACACCAACCGCAATTATGGCGGCGATCGGCAATGCGACAAAGCATGGTTTTCTGGTGCGTGAGGGAGATGCCTTAGAGCGGCTTGCGGCAGTAAAGAAGATCACATTTGATAAAACAGGGACACTGACCCTGGGAACGCCGGAAGTTTTAGCGGTAAAAAGCTTTTTGCCGGAGTTTGACGGGCATGAGCTGTATCGTCTGTGTGCGGCGGCGGAACAGCTGTCAGAACATCCGCTAGGAAAAGCAGTTACCGGATGTTATCAGAAGAGTGAAAAGGATGGATTGCCGGTGGCGCGTGATTTCAGGATGATACCGGGGCGCGGCGTTTTTGCGCTTGTGGGAGACCGAAATATCCTTGCGGGCAATATGGAAATGTTTGCAGAGCAAAAGATCATGCTGCCGGAGAGTCAAAAAGCGGAGGCGGACACATATCTTTTACAGGGCGGTACGGTGATCTATGTTGCCGTCGATGGAAAGGCAGCCGGATTTCTTGCGTTGTCGGATACGATCCGGAGCGAGAGTGCGCATATGATAGATTGTCTGAATGGGCTTGCGACAACACCCGTATTACTTACCGGAGATCATGAAAACGCGGCAAAAACGATCGCAGGACAGCTTCATATTCGTGAGGTTCACGCAAACTGTCTCCCGGAAGATAAATTAAACTGGATTGATGATTATCAGAAAAAAGGAGAGACAGTCTGCATGATCGGAGATGGCGTAAATGATGCGCCGGCACTGAAAAAGGCAGATGTCGGGATTGCCATGGGCGGCGTGGGAAGTGACATTGCGGTAGACGCCGCGGATATTGCGCTAGTCGATGATGAGATCAAAGAACTGCCACATCTGATCGCACTGTCCAGGCAGATGATGCACACGATCAGGTACAATATGAGTTTTTCCATGGCATTGAATTTTGTGGCGATCGTGCTGGCAATCACGGGAATTTTAAATCCGGTCGTGGGTGCGCTGGTGCATAATGCGGGTTCTGTGTTCGTGATCATCAATTCAGCACTTCTCTTAAACTGGCGGGAAAAATAAATTCCTTGCGAAAAAATCCAGCATTTGGTATACTGGTCTGGACTGATTATAAGTCAGAAAATAATAATTATACCGTAGAGGAGAAAGAGGAATGAAAATGACAAAAATGAAAAAAGTATTCGTCACATGTCTCGCAGGAATCATGGTAATGGCAACTGTTGCGGGATGTGGAAAATTTGACGCTGCAGGATATGTAACAGCGTGTCTGGATCTGCTGACCAAGGGTGAGACAGAGCAGTACATGAAACTGACAGATCGTACCAAAGAGCAGGCAGAGCAGGACTATGAAGACAACATTGACAGCATGATGGAAGGTATGGGCGAAGTTGGACTTTCCGATGAACTGACAGAAAATTACAGAACATTATACAAAGACATTTACAAGAAAGCTAAATACACAGTTACCGGCGCTGAAAAGATGAAAGACAAAGACGGTTATACCGTTACTGTTGAAATTGAGCAGATGACAGGTCTGTTTGACGGTCTTGAAGACGAAGTAACCAACCGTGTAATGGAAGAGATGGCAAATCTTACACCGGATACCACAGAAGACGAGATCAATGAACTGGTATTCCAGACCATGTATGATGTACTTCAGGAAAGAGTTGATGCTATCAGCTACAACGATCCGCAGACCGTTACCGTTGAAGTACTTGGCGAAGATGGCGTATACTCCATTACCGATGACGGATATACAGAGTTAGATGACGCGCTGATCGATACAGCAGGAATGTAAATTGCGTTTCCGGTAAAGACAAAAAGAAAGATCTGTGCAGGCGATCGTCTGCGCAGATCTTTTTCTTTATGCAAGTACATAGGAGTAGATCACGATGTAGTGGCACAGGCTTCCCGCCATGACAAACAGATGAAAGATCTCGTGATTGCCAAAATTTTTCGGAAGCCGGTCAAAAACCGGAAGCTTTAATGCGTAAATCACGCCGCCGATCGTGTAGATCAGTCCGCCGACAAACAGGAAAGCGAAACCGGTGGGATCCATGTTCTGAAAGATCGTGCCAAGGGCAAGCAGGCAGGTCCACCCCATACCGATATATAAAATAGAAGAAACCCATTTCGGACAAAACACAAAAAACGCTTTGATGAGGATACCGGCAAGCGCGAGTCCCCACACAACGGCAAGCAGCATGAGCCCGGTCGGCTCCGGCAGGACTAAAAGACAGATCGGTGTGTAGCTTCCTGCGATAAAGACAGAGATCATCATGTGATCCGCTTTTTTCAAAATGGTGTTTACACGCGGGTTGATATCAAAAGTATGAAACGCAGTGCTTGCGCCATACAAAAGGATCATGCTCGCGCAGAAGATGAAAGCTGCGATCCAGGTAACCGTTCCGCCTGTGACGGCGCGGCGCATCAGCGGGATGGCGCCGATCAGCGCAAAGACCATGGCAATGCCGTGGGTGATGGCACTTCCCGGTTCGCGGATCGAAAAATTGTGTAAAGTAGTGGAATCAAAAGGGCGCTGTGTCGTAGAAACAGTGTCTATTGCATGAATATCCATAGTGATACCTCCTTTATAAGAAACAAAAACAACTTGATATAGTTTTGAATACTACATATAAGATATAACTATACTACATCCTTTATGCGTGAAATGCAAGAGAAAATTTTACCACATTGCATTTACAGGAAAAATCAGATATACTGAATCTGAAAAAAGAAAAATACGTGTGAAAGGTTCAGGGAGGAGTTATATGGTCGTTATTACATGGATTGTACTGTTAATTGTATTTCTGATAATTGAATTTATTACGGTTGGGCTCGCGACAATATGGTTTGCGGGAGGCGCGCTGGTCGCACTGATCTTAGCGGCGCTTGGCGTAGACATCGGATGGCAGGTTGCGGCATTTTTTGCGGTGTCACTGGTGTTACTGTTTTTCACCCGGCCGTTTGTTGTAAAATACGTCAAACCGGGACGTGTCCGGACGAACTATGAGAGCGCGATCGGAAAGCAGGTACTGATCAAAGAAAAGGTAGATAATCTTGCGGGAACCGGTACGGCGGATCTGGACGGACAGGAATGGACCGCGCGTATGGAGGATGATGCGCAGACGCTGGAAGCAGGCATGCGGGGCGAGGTTGTGGAGATCTCCGGCGTGAAACTGATCCTGCGGGCAGTCGGAGCGGAAAGCCGGAAATAAGAAATTTAAGAAAAGATTTTGGGACAGCGGAATGCTGTCCCGTTTTTTTATTTATTTTTAACTGTTTTAAGGGAAATGTTTACAAAAAATTAAGGATTACAAATAGTTTATTTTGGGAAGAATGTGCTATAATCATAGCGATTGAGGCATAAAGAAAGGGGAAACAACATGAAACTGGGAATCACAATGGAAGGCGGAGCAAACAGGGCGATCTTTTCCTGCGGAGTGATGGATGCGTTGTTGGACGGGGAGATCATGCCGGATTACTTTATCGGAGTTTCTGCCGGAATGGCTTATGGGACATCTTATATATCAAAGCAGAAGGGCCGGAATTTAAAAATTGCCAGAGAATATGTCAAGGACAAGCGTTATATGGGAATGTCACATCTGCTCAATCGAAGTGAACGTAATTTTTTTAATGTAGATTTTATTTTTGGAGAAATACCGGAAAAGCTGGTACCGTTTGATTACGATACCTTTGCCGCGTTCCCGGGAGAAGTGATCGCGGTGGCGACCAATATCCATACCGGAAAAGCGGAATATCTGCCGGTTCCACGCGATGATCGCAAATTTACAACGGTAGTCGCGAGCTGTGCGCTTCCGCTGTTGTTTCAGCCGGTGAAGGTTGGTCATCATTATTATGTGGACGGCGGTGTGGCGGACTCCATTCCATATAAAAAGGCGATAGAGGCCGGCTGTGACAAAAATATCGTCGTGCTGACCCAGACGAGGGATTACCGCAAGGAAACCGATCATTCCACGAAACTTTTCAGCAAGATGTATTGCAGATATCCCAAGGTGGCGGAGGCAATGCTCGCGCGTGCGGATAAGTATAACGCATGCCTGGATGAACTGAAAGAGCTGGAAAAAGAAGGAAAAGTCTTTATCATTGCGCCGGAAGATACCTACGGCGTCGGCAGGGCAGAGCGGAATATGGACAAACTCGAGCGGCTCTACGACCAGGGCTATAATGAGACCAGACTTCTGCTGCCGGAGCTCAAAGAATATCTCGAAGCTTAACGGACACCATTTTTGCAGCGGAGATAAGGAAGATGGAAAAAAGCGCAAAGGAAAAAGGAACGGTATATAATGAGGCAAAAATATATCAGATCGCACTGTTTTCGCTGAACAACGCAGCGACGAATCTGTATCTTGCGTTGATGGGATATGCGTCTTATTACGCAAATTCCATAGCCGGATTCAGTGTGGTTTTGATCTCTTTTCTCTTAACAGTATTAAATGTGTTTGACGGAGTGACAGATCCCATAGCCGGGTTTCTTTTAGATCGCACGAAGGGAAAACATGGAAAATTCCGCCCATACATGCTGTGGGGCAATGTGATCATGGCGGGCAGCACCCTGTTATTGTTCGGGACACTGGAATACATTCCAAAGCCGCTTCGTATCATTTATTTTATCGTGGTGTATGCATTGTTCGTGATCGGGTATACCCTTCAGACAGTAGTCGGCAAGTCTGCGCAGGCAGTCATTACCAACAACCCGGCGAAGCGGCCGCTTTCCACCTGCTTTGATTCGGTTTTTATCATGGCGGCGTATGGAGGAAGCATCCTTTTGGCGGCAAATTATCTCGTTCCGAAATATGGCGGCTATACCAATGTAAAGCTGTACCATGAATACGCGCTCTGGGTGATCGTTCTCTCAGCGCTCTGCACGGCGGGCGCGATCATCGGGATCTGGAACAAGGACCGGGCGGAGAATTACCGCAGACATAAGAAACAGAAGATCCGGGTAAGGGATTATCTTGAGATCATAAAAAACAACAAACCGATCGATATGCTGATCCTTGCGGCGTGTTCCAACAAATTCGCCGCGACGGTTTACGGGCATACCACCGTGGGCGTCATGCTCTATGGCATACTGATGCAGAACTATGGCATTGCGGGACTGATCGGTGTGATCACGGCGGTGCCGACCCTTATCGTTGTTGTTGCCGGGATCAAGGTGGCACAGCGGATGGGACAGAAAAAGGCGCTCGTGCTGTTTACCTATTTCGGGATTGCGTTTCAGGTGGTTATGATCGTTGTCCTCCTGCAGGATGGTATCAACACCGTGAATTTCGGTTTACATAAAATTAACACGATCAGCATAGCGTTTTTCATGGTCTATGTACTGCTCAATGGCTGTAAGTCCATCACAAACAATATGGTGGTGCCGATGATCGCGGACTGCTCCGATTATGAGCAGTACCGCAGCGGAAAATTTGTGCCGGGACTTATGGGGGCGCTGTTTTCCTTCGTGGATAAAGTATTTGCGGCGCTCGGAACAGCGTTTGTCGGACTGGTCATGCTTGCGATCGGTTACAACAGCCGTTTCCCACAGATCGAGGATACGCTGACACCGGTCTTAAAGTGGACAACGATCTTTTTGTTCTGTATCGTTCCAATCATAGGATGGGTTGTCTCACTGTTGTCCATGCATTTTTACAGCCTGGATATGAAGACCATGAAAGAGATCGCGAAAAAACTTGGTGACACGGAAGGAGAAAAAAGAAAATGAAGATCGTATTTCTGGATGCGGCATCGATCGGAGCAGACATTGATCTGTCCGGCTTCGACGCGCTTGGAGAAGTAAAGCGGTATGACTATTCCACGTCCGAGGAGGTGGCGGAGCGGATCACGGATGCGGATGTGGTCGTGATCAACAAGATACCGATCAATGAGACGACGTTGAAAAATGCAAAAAATCTGAAACTGGTCTGTGTGACGGCGACAGGCACCGATAATCTGGATAAGGCTTATCTGGAAAAACGCGGGATCGCCTGGCGGAACGTAGCTGGATATTCCACAGAGAGTGTGGCACAGCATACTTTTGCGTTACTTTTTTATCTGTACGAGAAGCTGCGCTACTATGATGATTATGTCAAAACAGAACAGTACATCGGGGATCGCTCGTTCTCGCATTTTGGCAATGTGTTTCATGAGATCAGCGGAAAAACCTGGGGCATCATCGGGCTTGGCGCGATCGGAAGACGGGTTGCGGATCTCGCGAAGGCATTCGGCTGTCATGTGATCTACTATTCCACATCCGGAAAGAATACGCAGCCGGGATACGAGCGGACCGATCTGGATACGCTGTTAAGAGAGTCGGACATCGTTTCCGTGCATGCACCGCTTACGGACGCGACACGCGGTCTGATGAAGCGGGAGGCATTTGAAAAAATGAAACCCACGGCAGTCTTTTTAAATGTGGGAAGAGGGCCGATCGTTGTGGAAAAAGATCTTGCGGAAGCGTTAAAATGTGGACAGATCGCAGCGGCGGGCCTGGATGTTTTAAGTGCCGAGCCCATGCGGGAGGATAATCCGCTGCGTGAGATCAAAGACAGCGGCAGGCTGTTTATCACGCCTCACATCGCATGGGCGAGTGTGGAGGCGAGAACGGGGCTTATGGATATCGTCTACCATCAGATCAGGGAATTTTTTAAATAAAAATGAAAA
>ERZ1034873.570-NODE-570-length-18776-cov-16.102345_pt1 | contig 18776 bp, 40 predicted proteins | sample MGYA00520689_ERZ1034873 | MGnify/ENA primary metagenome ERZ1034873 (study PRJEB33766, sample SAMN09781722) | gut metagenome | biome: gut microbiome | host: Homo sapiens | place: Madagascar | study: EMG produced TPA metagenomics assembly of the PRJNA485056 data...
ATTTTATTGTATCTGATATGTTTGAATGTAACCTATGTTTGAATGTAACCAGCTGGTAAATTATAGAAGCTCTAATAAACGTGTTTTGTTGTGGTTGTAATAGTATAGATTGATAATAATATTGAGACCCTGAGAATGGAGATTTAAGGGTTATATGAGGTATGCGCTAAAAGTTGTGGTGTAGCTATTGTGTGTATGATATATTGTAGTAGTGGAGTGTATGTGATGTTTAAAGGCTTGTTTAAGGGTATGAGTGGTGTGAGGATGACGGGAAAGACGGGAAAAGTGGGATGAGTGGAGAGGTGTGATGAGTTGGGAGGGGATTCTATTTATATATATATATATCTACACGCGCATAATAGCAGCAATTTACCAAAAATTTCTATATTCAATTTTATGCATATTTATACAACAAGAAATTCTCAAATTTGAGACTTTAAAGGGGTCTATCAGTAAATAATACCCATAAAATTTATTATGGGTATTATTTTTTGGAAATAGTGGGGGGTACTTTTAGGTAAAGAATTTATTTTTATGCATGAATAGTGTATCAGCTAAAACCTTCCCCATCCTCAAAACCAACTTCACCACTTTCCACTATCCCCCTCCCCACCACCACACAATATACCCCTACCCCGTATATTCCAACGATCTCAACCCTCATCATCTGCTGCTTATCATCTGCTCATCACCCTTTAATATTAATATAATAAAATCCTGCATTTTCCATCAAAAACTACAATAAATCCATCAAAAATCCCCATTATAAACCACTCTCAAAACATTGCAATTCCAACGCTCAGAGACCATAAAGAAGTGAGAAGCCGAGATTTTCGGTGCGAACCTACTGGATTCGTCGACGAAAATTGAGATTCCGAATGAATCACCAAGATTCATGAGGAATAACCTAGAAACATAATATATAATATAGAAAATCCAACCAAAGCACAAATAAAAGCCATAATTGAACATATGGAAATTTAAAAGCAAAATAAAAAATCCCCGTGCATGGGGGATTCAATAATTAAAGAATGGTTTTCGTAAAGTATCGCACGAGAGGACGACCGAAAGGGAGGGCGAGTGCGACAAGTGCATCGACCCGATAGGGGCGATCCCTGGACATGAATGTGCCCTTCAGCGGCTTGCCAATAATTGTATAAACGAACAATAGGTGAGAGCATACAATCAAGAGGGTTGCCCTGTTGGGTGCAGAACTTTTTTAGGTTGACGGATATATAAACAATAAAGATGAGGAAACGATTGGCTAGTCAATCAATGAAATGATTGGCTATAAAACGTGACTCGTCCGTTTATATATACTTTAACCTATATAGAACGGAAAGGTGATAATTTATAGCCAATCATTTTTAACTATCACTAGCCAATCGTTTTACGTTTTTCTTCGAGTTGATTTAAAGCTTCTCCAATAATTCTTGTCATATAATGATGATCTTCCAATCTTCGAGTATACACCGAGATAATATATTCGCCATTATACTCACGTCTTTTCATACGGTTTTCTAATGTTTCTTGCCCATATGGTTTTTTTGTGAGAGCTTCGAGATTTTTTTTACGATTATTTGCAACATCGCCATCTCTGTATTTTATCTTCTGAGATATATTTCCACCGTAGACAAATCGACCAAGATAAACTTTTCTTTGTTTGCGACTGCTCCATCCGGTGAAGTAGCCTGTCTTCTTGTCTTTGTGCCATGAAATATCCTTAATTTTATCATAATCTTCGAGGTCAAACTGAAATTCATTGTCGTCTGAATCCCATCCTCTACCGTATTCACCAGTAAGATCATAGCGAGTCTTAGGCTTAAACCTCATTTGTGTTATACATCTATTACACATTGGATTTTTGAGTTTTTTAACTTCTTTTACTTTTACATCTCGTGTCATTCCACACTCACATAAACACTCATATTTCCAATATATGCCGTCATAAAATGGTTCACCTACGGTAAGCTTTCCAATTTTTTCCCCAACACAATAATACTTCCCTAATTTCTGCTTATAATAATCTACAAGTTCTTCATGTGTATGGTTTTTCTTTAAGTCTAATATTGTTTCTTGGGTATACGTTAATGGCATTTTCTATATCACCTTTACTCGCTTTCCTTTTCTATAATCTGTTATGGTAGTTATATTTTTAAGCGGAATTTTTAATGATCGCTCAAGAATCTCTACATACATTTTTTCATCTGGCATTCCTGTCTTTCTAATCTCCCATCTCTCATCCCTCTCTGGAGATACAAGTAACATAAGCTCTTTCCCTCCTGTATCAGTAAGAATAGTGACATACCATCCTCTTGTATCTATTAATCTTTTCAGTTCATCTTTCCCAATAAATTTTCTAATCATATTCTATCTCCTTCTTAACATTAACAATCACTGCAACTTGTTTATTGATAATTTATATAATATTTATCGCCTAATCTTTTCTTATTTCTTCTAATATCCTTGCAATAACATTTTCTCCATTCTCATCTAGACTTACCTCAAACACTACTTCTTCGCCTGTCTCGTTATGACACAAAACCCATTTATTTTCGGTAAGAAACACATTAATATGACAATTTAATTTTGGTGCTAAATCTATCAACTGCTTTAATGATATTTCTTTTTGAATCTCATTATTCATCTCTAATTTCCTCTTTCTCAACACCAATAACTTTTGCAACTTGCTCACCATTGTGCAATCCAAACGGTTTTAATTCCCACCTTTCACCAGTTTCATTGTCACATAGAAATCTCTTAGTCACTGACAAGTAACCTTTCTCATCCTCTGTGCAGGATACATCCAGTCTCCGCCTATCAGTCTTCGCTAGTAACATTACCTCTCTTATGAGAACTAATCCTCCAATCCACATACTCATTATTAAACCTCCTCTTCAACCTGGAATATATCGTAAATCTGTAGGAAATGCCTTTTTTCTGCTGAGGCTCGCTCTCCCAAGTAACGTGCAATCCTTTTGCATCAAGATTCGGGAAAAACCGGTCTGCTTCATACTCCTCATCGATCTTCGTCACGTAAAACTCGTCACAGTCGTCCATGAACTGATCATAGACATTTGCTCCTCCTGCGATGAACACCTTTTCCGTATCGAAAGCCTGTAGCTTTTCCATTACCTCATCCTTCGAATGGCATATGATACAGCCTTCCCTCTCAAAATCGGGATCGGTCGTCATGACTATGTTCGTCCTTCCCGGGAGAGGTCTGCCGCAGGGAAAAGAATCGAGCGTCTTTCGTCCCACCACGATCACATTGCCTATCGTTTTTTCTTTATAATATCTGAGATCGCCCGGCAGATGCACCAGCAGACCCCCGTTTTTTCCTATCGCCCAGTTCCTGTCGACAACTACTATCGCCTTCATCTTATCTCCAGTCCTTATCCTTTCATCTGCGCCGCCGTCTCCGATGCTATATCGCGATCGGAATGTTCTTTATCTGAGGATTTTTCTGATAATCCTCGATCTTTATATCATCTACTGTAAAGTCGTAGAAATCCTTCACGTCAGGATTCAGGCTGAATTTCGGAGCCGGATACTGCTCACGCGATATCAGCTCTTTTATTATGTCCACATGTCTGTCATATATGTGCGCGTCAGCTATCACGTGCACCAGCTCGCCCGGCTTGAGTCCCGAGACCTGAGCCATCATATACACGAGCACCGAATACTGTACCACGTTCCAGTTGTTTGCGGCGAGTATGTCCTGTGAACGCTGGTTGAGCACCGCGTTCAGCCTGTCGCCGGTCACATTGAAAGTCATGCTGTAGGCGCACGGCTCCAGTCCCATCTCCATCAGATCGTCGAACTTGTATATGTTTGTCATTATCCTTCTGGAGTAAGGAGTGTTCTTGAGCTGCCACAGCACGTTGTCCACCTGATCCATCTCACCGTGCGAGAATCTGTACTTTACTCCGAGCTGATAGCCGTAGGCTTTGCCTATTGAGCCGTTTTCGTCAGCCCACTCGTCCCAGATATGGCTGTTCAAATCTCTGATGTTGTTCGATTTCTTCTGCCAAATCCACAGCATCTCGTCCACTGCCGACTTGATCGCCGTCGGTCTGAGAGTCAGCACCGGGAATTCCTCCTGCAGGTCGTATCTGTTGACTATACCGAATCTTTTTATCGTGTGCGCAGGTGTACCGTCTTCCCATCTGGCTCTGACAGTCTGCTCCTCGCTGGAAAATCCGTCCTCGAGGATGCTGCTGCACATATCTACGAATAACTTGTCTGCCTTGCTCATTAATTAACCTTTCCTTTCTTAATCTGTAGGGTGCCATTCCTTTGAACACTACTCTAAAAACGCAAATGTACAATATGTTGAATCTATCTACTCGAACGGAAACAATAAACTCCTAATCCTTTCGTTTTCTGCCACTACACCATCTGCATAACCAATGTTATACTCAATGTCTTTCTTTGTAATTCTCTTTTCTTTTGCCATTGCATCTATCAGTATATCAAGATCCTCGTCCCAGAAGCGCTTACCCACATTGGCTATTTGGTATAAAACATCTCCATCATCTTCATAAACCACTTCTTCAATCTTTATTTCAAATTTATCACCTGCTTTATATTTTGCCATAATTTATTACCTCACATTTTTCAACAACATTTTCTCCAAACTATGTTTTATAAGCTCAATAGTATATTCAACACCTAATGCATATCCTCTTGCCAAATCAAATTGCGAAGGATTTTCTCTTGCCGCTCGTTCTTTTTCTTTTTCTGCATATTTCAACTCATTTTGCAAATCAGTTAGTATTAAATCTGGATAATAAATTGTTGGCTGCTTATTTATTAATTCCATAATTAAATTTGTTATTAAACCACAATTTTCATACGTCTGATTTTTAAATTCATCTGCGTCAATCAGTCTCATTACTTTCCTCCCAATAACACCAAAAACCTATCTGTTCACACGCGATTGACTGAAAAACTTCGTTAATTTTTTCATCTGTAACATCATCTGCAACTTTAAAATCAAATTCATAAGAACTCATATTATTTGTACCTACATGCCCCTTCAGTACTCTCATTTTGTCACCTCCTCAAGCTTCCTATAATCTTCACTTATACTTACATTATCCCAATCCAGCAACTTTCCGCAATGATGACAATACTTATATTCATCTCTTGCGTTGTGCTCTGTCGGATAACATACATATGCTCCACAATTTTTACAATAAAGCACTTCATCCACAATATCCTCAAGAGTTCGTATTTTGGTTTTTGGTTTGCTGAAAAGCGGTCTGAGCTCCATTGAGGTAGAGGATAAGTGTTCTGTGGTTTCTTTTAGTGTTTTACCTACCTCTTTATCTGCCGTAGACGTAGGAACTGCCATAATCTTTTCAAGTATTTCTTTCTTTACCCATTCCTCTACAGCTTCAATTTCGTTTGGCATTTTTTTGACTGTAGCAAGCCATGTCTGATGACACACTGTCCATCCATCAAGCCATTTGTCCGCTGGGAATCTCCACTGATCGTTATATATCTCATGCATTTTCCCTATCAGTTCGTCTCGATCTATTATATTGGGCGTTTTATGTTTTTTTCATTCCTAACACCTTTCTTTGCCAATTCCACTATATATTCCATAAGAGATTCTGGACATCCGGGATGTTTCATATCGCACTCGGTAAATCCTTTTTTATGTAACCTTATACCGTATCTACACTTCCTACATATACTTGAAAGTCTTCTTTTATCTTGTTCAAGATTATTCTTCATAATTAATCACTACCGCTTCATTTTCTATGAGGTCTACCATATCATTAAGCCTAGTTATTGCAAGCTCTAAACTGTCTGAATCCAATAATTCTTTAAGATAACGCAGTTCGACAAGAATATCTAATTGTACTCTTATATCTATAAAATCCCTACAACGAATATTAAGATTTGTTTCTCTAGCCGTTTCGATATTCGAAGAATAAACTGTTATGCTCTTATCATATTCCATTGGGGCAATATCCGCTGCTTGAGTGATATAATTTGTATATGTTTTCTGATGATTACAGACTCCCTTATGAAAACAGTTATCACATTTACATTCTATATTAATACTCATTGCCTTTCCCTTCATACTTTTCTTTAAGTCTTTTATATAGTTCAAATTCCTTTTTTTTATCTTTAGTAACTAAATCATCATGAATCATTTTTTCAAAATCATCTATAATACCTTTGTAATCTCGTATCAGCCTTTTCCCGTCTTCTAAATTGTATGCAAACATTGTTTCATCGGCAGCTATTTTTATAGGATTATATTCCATTAGTTTTGCCACAAATAATTTATAGTAAAAATTTATATCTACACCTTCAATTTTCCAAAGCGAATGTCCTTTTCTCAGGTATTGAGCATATACATAATAACTATCTATCTTAGGAAGTTTCATAGCCGGAATTGCATTAGCAACTCGTAATTCTATATAAGCGTCTATACAACACACAGTATGCTCATCACTCCATAGTAAAACATCGTTTGGATTAATCTCCAAGGCTTTAGCTATTATATGTTCTTGCAATAAATCTCTTATTTCCTCATCATCTGGGAAACATCTAACGTACTCTTTAAGAGCAGCTATTCTCTCATCCATTGTAATACTCATATTAATCCACCCTTTCATATGTCATTTTAAATATATCTGGTTTGCATGGATAAAATTCACCTTTTATATCCTTAATTATATAGTCATTTAACGAGACTCTATGGAAGCCTTCAAGAGTCTGTGTGTACATAAAGGTGTGAGAATCGCCCTTAATAAAAAATAAATATTTACCACAAAATTCTATAATCTCTTCAGAATTCTCGCCTGTCCACTGTACAGCTTCAACTTCTACTGGTTTCTTTCTAACTTTCATAATCATCCCATAACCTACTTCCTGCCGATATTACAATGCACTTCTGCCAATACTTTTCATATTCTTTAAGAGCTTCTTCAAAGCATTTATCAATATAGTATGCCGATGAATCGCCATATGTCTCCTCTACCTTATCGCTTATTATGTCATAAAGCCATTCCTTGTATTCTTGCTGATTGGTAAAGACGATGTTATATTTATTATCTATTGAATATGAAAATATTTCATCTATAAAAAATTCGCAATCTGGATACCCTTGTTCTGCATCTAAGTTTTTAGTCGGCACAACAACGATAGGATAATCTGGATATTTTTCAATCAAGACTTTTAACTCTTTTGAATCCACAAATAAACTTGTCATTTTATCACCTCCGGTAACTTTGTTCCGCAATAACGGCAGTAATGATCTGTCTTATTGACTAAACCACCACAACAAAGGCAACATCTCCATCTGCATCGTATTATCCGGTCACATAAATATTCAATCAGCTGAGTTGCTGCATAACCAATGAGAACTATACCTACTGCACATAAGGCTCCAACTACGCAGTCTACAAGAATCATAAGCACTTTCATTCTTCCGCACCGCCTTCCTTTAGCAACCTCGCACGTCTTTGTATACCATTCCAGTGTTTCACGGCTTGATATGCGCTTCCGTACTGAAATGCTCCGCCACGACCACACACTGGACAAAATATCTCATATTCTTTCATATCTGCTGTGATTCTAAATTGCGGCATGCCATAATAAATGCTGTCTCCTACGTCCGGCTTATGGTCGCAACATACACATGGAATTACCGTCGTTTTCATTCCGCACCTCCTTTACAAATTTCCCTCTTCTGCAAGCTTGGCATATTTCCAAGACGTAGCACAATTTTCATCATCAGCAATCCAAGATGTGTGACCAGAATCCCAGGCATATATTTTCCCTTCTTCATATCTAGCGAAATATCTTTTAATCCAATTATTGTGAATATTATCTTTTACATAAATTTTTGTATCTACTGAAATTTTACTCCAATCAACTTTTGGTTTTTCGGGTTCTTTATATTCATTTAATAACCATGCAGAAAATAAATGATTGCAAGTATTACAGGATATATCGTCACAATCAAGACACATTGGTTCTAATACATTAGGAATAACAAAATCTAAACAATCATTCGCTGAATCTTTTGGTATTTTTATAATTTCATCTTTATACTTTTCATAATTTGTCATTCTTCAAATCCTCCTATATTCAAGTCCCCAGACTTATTAAATCGTCACAAATTTATACTCGAAAGTGAATAAAAATTATTTATTTTTAAACCTGTCTCTCGATTCTTTGTGAAATCTCAATCTCCTTATTATCTCTTCATCGACTTCTTTATCATTATAGTACTTATAAATATACTCTACAGGAAGCATACTATGATTATCTCTATCCCACATCAAGTACTCACACCAGTTAGGTTCTACGTCTTCAATATCTTTCTTTTCGCTTGCCCACGTAGGAGTTTCAAATAAATCATGTAACCCATCTGGGTAATGGATTATCCTGTGGCTACAATAATCATTAATATCAACTAAGACGTAATCGACGTAAATTCGTTTTGATAATCTTACCAACCACTTCCAAAACAACTTATAAATCTCACCTAAGCTAGTATCTCTCAGTGTAGATGTCAACACTAATTTAAATGCATAGTTAGATTTAAGCCAGAAATACCTTTCCCACTTACCTTCTAAGTTGGGTCTATTATAGTTATTACCTAATTCGTCATGACTTGAATTACACGTATGACCTAACCTTACGACATCGACTCTCATGGAGGTTTCACTGCCAGTCACAATAGGAAGATGGTTTAAAACAGTTTTTAAAATATACTCTTGTTCTTCAAGAGTTCGTCCTATGGGACTCACTTTAACCTCTCCGTTGATATACGTCCATCTACTCATCCTTGATCACCTTTTTTATTTTCTTCTTGGCTTTCTATAATGTCTATCCTATCGTCAATTCTTGTTATTGCCATTTCTACCACATCTGATTTTAAAAGCATACGTAAATAAGGCAACTCATTAACTACATCCAAAAAGATTATTTTCTCATCTTCAGCTCCATACTTTTCATAATTCGTCATTTTATATTTCTTCCTTGTATAGTTCTGGCAATGGCATCCAAGCTATAACATCTTCTCCAAAATATGCCCATTTACCATTCTTTTTACTTCGATAATCTATATCAATATATAAATATTTAGTAGTACGAGCTTTGCAAGTTACAAGCACTTCTATATCTACATCCGGCAACCTCTCACCTACTGGTATCCATTCGCCAACTTTTTCTGCATCATCTATTTTTTCTTTAATCAATTCCTTTTCGTCTATCATTTTACTCTCCTTATATGTCACTTTCTAAAATGCTTTCTCAACCCATCTGCTCATCATTCCACCTCTATTTTGAATATAAACCCATCTGTTTCATCTTCTTTAAGAACAATTTCGTCTCATAACCTGTTAATCCGACCCCAATGTTTCCCGTATAACCATCACCTATCAACTCTGGATCATATGACTGCAATAAATGTTTGCCACTGCCTTTACGCACAATAGATACTTTATGTACAAAATTGAAGCCTTCAACATACTTCTCATAGTCAACACCAGAATCACTTTCATAGAACTTTTCGAATCCTATCTCTGATAATTTTTCATCAACACTCTTAAATAATTTCATTCTTCCACCTCCTGAGTCCAGTAATCGTGTTTGCATTTTATACAATTACCTATTTTATAGTTCTTACATACATCAAGGGTTTTGTCGATATCGTGAGGACAAATATCTATTACATTTTGAGTTATATTCACATTCGGATACTGTTTTAAAAACTCATCCTGCCTTGTTTTGTTCGGTTTCGGTTCAAACTGATTGCTATAATTACGACTGCACACCTCACACATACTTCCTCTAACAGTAGATGTGTCAAAATAAGCACAATTCTCACAACACTCAGCTTTGTCACAGTTTTCATAAAGCCACTTTATAAAATTGGTTGTACAGTTTCCATCAACAAAATCACATCCGATACAAGGAGTATCAACACATCTCATGAGTTTGCCATTCTTTTTCGCCGGAGTATTACACCCGGCATAATTAAAACTTAAAAGTTCTTCTTTGTATTTTTCAAAATTTGTCATTCTTTCGACCTCCCACTTTCCAATTTTTCAATTGCACGCTCGGCTTCTTCTTGCGTAAGAAATACCTGTGTACCTAAACGAAGGAGATGTTCTAATTTAAAACGTGTTTGTGTAGCAATCCAATATTTTCTATCGTCAAAACTATCTCTCTGTCGAACAATAGTCCACACAAGCTCACCTTCAGCACATGGCAATTTAATTAAACGTCCTTATTCTTCGATGTCTTCATAATGTGCAAGTTTTTGCATTGCTACAAGAGTATCGTATCCATCCATCTCTTCTGCTGGATAATGGTCGCCATCAACATACCACCATATTGTGCCACCAACTCGTTTTGTTAATCTATTCATTACAGTCCACCCCATTCCTTATAGCTTCAAGAGCGTCTTTAATCCCTAAGAGATATCCTTTGTTGTGAGCGAGTAGCTTTTCGTTATTTTTTATAGTATTTAGACGTAATTCAAAAATGTGCAAATACCATTCCAGCTCTTTAATTATATCGTTCTTTTCGTGACTTTTGCTTGCATTATTCCCAAGTTCTACAGTCTCATAAGTATCTGTATCTCTTAACATGATATGTGCCACACCATCATAAGTATAATCTATATAAGCATATAGTTGACCGTTCTTTACCGCCTTTTTTACGTCAACCGGGTCTATTGTTTTACTCATCTATACTACTCCAATCTATATGTTGTCCACACTTTGGACAATAATCATAGTGCTCAGATTCGATATCAAAATGTCTTTCACAACCCGGACATTCCCACATATCTATGATTTCACTACCATCTGGCGCATATCCATCTCCCCATGTGACCGGTGCAAATTTTTCTTCTTTTAACGACTTACTGAGAATTGATTCGTTTATCATTGCTATTGTTGGCATATCATCAATGTTTTGAAGGACGACCTTAATGGGAACTACAAGGTCGCTGTTGTATTCATAAAGTCCCTCATACAATTCTTTTAAACCATCTGCATTAATTAGTCTCATTACCCATCTCCTCTTCTGTAGTTTCTTCACTTATTTCTTTACATAAAACGGCAAGATTTGATAACCATACTTTATTACAAGCGTTCCAACCTTGATTATAAGAAGCATCAAGGATATTATCTTTTCGATCATGCAACCATTCTGGTCTCATATTGAACAATTTTCTCTAATGTATACTTATCTATCATTCAATTTCCTCTGTCCAGAATTCTTTATAACACTTACCACATTTGTTAAGACATTTAATTTTTGCTCCAACATTTAAAGGACATATGTTTGGAACTTCCTCTTCATTAAGAGGAGTTTTTGGAAACATTTCCAATAGCATTAATTTCCTTGTTTTTGCCGGGTGCTCTTCCATCCACTTTTCAACTATTTCAACAGCGTCTTCTATATAGAATTTAATAAAACCATAGCAATCTAAATAATCTGCTTTACGTTTTATTTCAATAGCTATAGGACAGCCGTTACATTGCGAGTCATAATTGCTACACATTCGTGATATTGTTTTTAGAAAAAGTACAGCATCCATTATTTTAACCCTCCTTATAATATTTATTATAAACTAATTCACATCATATGTCAATAAAAAATATCATCACTAAACCTGTATCCATTACGCAATTCAGAATTGCCCACATTTGGCTCTAACTGTTTTTCGTCTATCATGTTTAAGAACTCTTTTAAGTAGATTTTTCTATCGTATTCATCTATAATAATTGCCTTTTTACCATATCTGCTATATCCAACATATTTTTCCAAAAAATCTTTCCATACTTCAACTGTGTTGAGGTTTGTTTTATTGAAATAATTTTCATAAGCAGGTACAGATTGAAATAAAAACTTCCAACCTGCACTCGACTTACCAATATGAACAGTATCTTTATGACTACCGTCTTTCTTTTTTACATAATAGTTTGTTCCCATTATATATTTTCCTTACTATAGAATATTTCATTGTAAGCATCATATCTCTCTTGAATATTATGCGATCCTACTTTTGGATTCTTTTCTAGGAGTCTCTCATAAAGTATTTGTGTTTTTACTGTGTTCATTTTAATCCTTTCTAAATTCTATATATTTATTTTCTACCCCACTTAAATCCAAAATCTTTTTTACGTATTTTTGCAATAGGCTTGCTTGGATTTAAATACTCGTCCGTAGTCCATAATACTAAACCCTCTATCCATGCTATATCTAATATATCTTTAAAATAATTATACGCTTCTGTCGGATCGCCCCATAATGGCATTATACCAACTATATCAGCACCATGCCTTACCAATATTTCACCCTGTAGATTATATGGATTGTTCTGAATATGTTTGCCAATCAGCTCGTAAGTTCCATCGCATAAGTCGTGAGCAACAGATAAATCCTCATCTTGATAACTATATCCTCTATCATATGCCACCCAATGATATTTATTTTCTATATGATTTCTTTTGCAAGGAATCCATGATGGATTATGTGGTCTATCCGCTATATATCCTTCGCAAAAAATTGCGTCCTCTGGCTTTTTTCTTCCAGGTTTTACGTCATACCTTTTATATAACTTACCATCTATGATGGCACAAGCTGTTCCATCATATTTAACGGTTATTGCGATTTGCTGTTTCGGATCAATAGGGATATTATATTTCGGTATAACTCCCATATACCGACCATTTTTGTCGTATTGCTTTTTAAATAATGTTGGGATTTTTTTCATTTTTACCTCTCATATCTTTTATATGCTGAAATATATAATTTAGTTTGACATCTATGACACTTAACTGTTTCGCCTGTATGATATTCATTTCTTAATCCAAGCATCTTTCCGCACTCAGGGCACTTTAAGCATATATACCCACCAAGATAACATATTTCTGCTTCTTTAGCTACGCTAAGATTTTGTGTGGTTTCGGCGATTACGTTTCTAGCAGTTTTGTCATATATTGTTAATTTTTGAAATGTCATATCACTTAACTTCATCTGCAAGTTTACCTTGTTTCCAAACAACTGTGCCTTGTGTTGACCAAGATGTACCTCCGTTATTATATGTAAAAATTTGACCATCTTGATATTTTGCAAAGTATCTTTTGCACCAGTCAGCCCCATTAAAATCTCTAACCAATACTGGTGTATCAACTGCGACGTTCGCCCAGTCGACCTTTTCTTCTGTTTCTTTATATTCCTCATTAAACCACAATGATTGAATTGCTGCACAATCATGACAGCTTATTTTGTTGCAATCTAATCCGTAACATGGAAGAATTTTCGATGTTACAAAATCGCAATAAGAATTATTTACAAAACCACAATAAGAATCATTGATGTCTTTTATATGTTTAATTATTGTATCTTTATACTTTTCACCGTTTGTCACTATATTCACCTCTCTTAATAACTATCATAAAACCATAATCTTCTCACATTACTACCACATAACCATAAATACCACCTAAGCCATCTAAGATTGTTATAAGCTTTTTTTAGAATTGGTTTATATTCTTCATAAGTAAATACTTTGCTGTCGGCATAATCGTTAAAGTAGTCTTCGTCTAAAAATCGCTTAATTATTTTTTTTATATCTTTTATATCTTTGCTGTCTAAATTGTATGTTCCGCCACCGAATTCACAAATATTATATTCTGTGTGATTAGCCTTTAAGATATCAAGTATTTCATCACGTATGCCCCAGCACTTTCTAAAATAGCAAATTTCCATATTGCAAGATCGTCTACGTAAAATTTCTTTATGTGTTCTTAATTCTATTCCATTATCTAATCCCATAATCTTTGAGTCCTTTCTTCTTTAATTGGTTCTGTCCATATAAAAAATTCTGTCCAACTGCCTACATCAAACACCATTTCCCCTTTGTTTATCCATGTCCTTGTGTAGTAGCTCTTATAGTTGTGATTATCCATAAACTGTTGCATGACACAAATACAATCGCTTAAACTATCGCATTGAGCAAGAGGTCTGCGCTCCGTGTTTGATGCTCGAAAATAAAAATTATGTTTAATCATTATTCTACCCTCACTACTGGAAATACATATTTGTCCTTAATTTTCTTCTCTAACTCTTCACCTACACCATAAAGATCGACATACCCTACAAGTATAGGTTCTTCAAACTCCTTATCGCCATAAATAAAAGTTCGTAACTCATTTAATCCATCTTCACGGACTTTATTTCTAATAACTAAATTATGTGCTTTAAATTTACCTTCGTGCAAAAGTGCAACTGATTCAAATAGGGCTGATAGGCTGTTATATTTAGTTCGATCTTCTATCTCTGTAGGCAAATAATCAAATCGTTGCACAAACTTATTTTTTAATGTAGGATTTTCTATGCAATTTTCACAATAAATACCTAAATCATAATAACAACTTTTACATTTTTTACTCATGTTATAGTCTCCTTTCCGTATATATTAATTATACAACTAAAATAGGCAATAGTCAATCGCTATTACCTATTTTAATAAACATATTAACAAATTGTTTTCTAAGAGTATCTTCAATAACTTGTAAGTCTTTTGCGGTAAGCAATTTTTTCTGAACATTTTGATTAAGTTGTCGATAGCTTATGTTTTTCATCTCATAATCAAAACTCTCACTTTTTGCAAGTGTAATTTTCCATGCAGCACTATAAGCGTTCCATCCATCATCCTTAAAAGCTTCTTTGACATTGTGATTTAAAATCCTATAAAATTCTTTTTGCTGTTGAGGATAAAGATAATGTGCTGATTGTACGTTTTTAAGATAATATTTTTTACGACCATTTTTATCCCTCTCAACATTTTCATTAAACTCAATGACGCTTTTATGTTGTATGGTTAGTATCGTACTCTTTTCTTCTTCGGTGCAATCATGTTGTTTTGAAATAAATCTGCCAAATGAATCTGTTGAATTATTGTATAGGCGAAAGGTTCTATCCTTGATTATAAGCGATTTATTCTCCAGGGCGGCAAGACTATCATAAACGATTCTTTTAAGTAGTCTATATGAGCTAGAAAAGAATATCTCGCTTTCGTCTAGAATTTTATTGTATAGATATCCTTCACTTGGAATGTCGTAGGGATTCATTGCTAGATTTATCTCGTTGATATACTTGTATGGCGAGCTACGACCAATAAAGTAGTGTTGGTTTACCATGCAGGCTTGTTCTAAGATATCTCTATTTGTTAAGATAATTGTATTTTGATCTGGACTTGTCTGTCTGATTGTCCAAAATAAATTAATCATAAATTGTCTTAAATACGATGTGAATTTTCCATGATTTTCAATAATTTGTAATTCATCTTCTGCATCATATATCTTACGAATATAAATTTTGCTTCCTTGTCGCTCTAGATCAACATATTGCTCTATTTTACTGATATGGTATTGTTTGCCTTTTCCCGATTTTTGTTCTTCTCCGATAATACGACAAAGAGCAGGATATTTTAAACTCTGCCCTTTATAATTATTAAGTATCTCGTATGGATTTCTCATTAGCCTATTTGGCGAAGACTCGTGACTTTAGTCGTGAGAGGAGTCAAATCCGCCCTCCTCCTTTCAATTAAGTAAGTTTTGTTTGTTTCCTTTAGTTTTAGCTTCTTAAAGCTGATAGAGCCTTTGTTGACCTTTTGCCCATCCAAAGTCCGAATGTCAAAGAAACCAGAGGTTCTTCTGCCAAATACGAAATATTCGTTATTCTGGTATTCTACTCTATCAAAGAGCCTAAATCCTTTGACTATATATTCAGCTTGGTTACGTTTTCTGATACTGCCTTTTAATGTATTGGCTTTATGCAGCTGACGGTTATGACATCTAACCTTTTTGTAGTAGAAATATTCTCCATTACTTTTAGCCTCTGGGTGACTACTAATACATCTTGCGTCTACATAATGAGTTTTTGGTAGATTATTTTCTATACGAGTGTTTTTTGTAATATACCCATAAGTCATAGAAACATTTGGATAAATTCCCTTTAGACGATTGTAGAACGTCCATCTCATAACACCCATGAAAACTGCGTGTTTATAAGATTTTGTTATCTTCGGTTTCCAACCCCAGAGTCTATTAGCTTCTTTTTTGTGATATTTGCTATCATTGCAGGTATTGCAGAGCGTAATAAGACTTGAAGGCTTATTTGTATGGTCGCCTTTCCAGTATGCATGATGGTGCGTTACAAGAACCAGGTCTTTCGATTTACCTCTGCACCATTGGCAGGTATAATTGTCTCGGTGAAAGATATATTCTCTAATATTCCAACCTGCAAGCTCGCCATTTTGGTAGTCTGTCCCCTGAGGGATTGGTTTGCCTTCTAGCTGTGCCTTGAGCAACTGTGTATCAAACGACGCTGTTTCTACTATAATCTTTGTAATAGGCAACATCTTGTGTACTTTTTCTACCATTGCAAAATGAGATTGGATTTTATGTTCAATACTTGGAGCTAACCAGCCTTTGTGTTTACTGGATACTCGATTTTCAAATCGCTTCTTCCTGTAGCGAGTCTTTCGATTTCTTCTTGAACGGCGAAATTTTCTTCGTGCTTCAAGCAGTTTACTTATATCGTTACGAAGTTCTACATCAGCTTCAAATAATACTTCATCTTCTGTAGTTGCAGATAATCCAATATGCTTAGAACCTGTATCTACACCCAATGTAATGTCTTGCGTGTGATTTGTCGTATCATACAATAACTGTATCGTAAATGGACAACGCTTAATAACTTTGGCTTTGTTTGTTTTTAAAAGCCTTCTTACTTTACCATGCCTATTTGTTGGCATAAGTGGTTGCCCATTTTTATTGAGTACATATACCATAGTAGGCGCTCCTTTTCTTTAGTAATGATATGTTTTACGCTGTAAGCCAGTACATATTAGACTGTAAAATACCTTCGCCTATGTTAATGAAAGGTTTTGTATCGGCAGCACCGTTCCTACCCATCAGAACTGTTTAACCCCGACCTTAGAGCAGAGGGCTAGGTATAACACCCTTTGGTAACTATATATTCTCTCTTAACGTAGTGCTCGAAGCACTTAGGCTAGTCAATAAGGGCTTTTGCAAGCCCACGACTTTAGTCGTGGGTTATTGACTAGTTTAACACCCTGTCTGCCATTAAGATATCAATAAAGGTAAAAACATCTTTTAGCACGTCACCAACAAGAACAATATCATCGTCCGGGAAGAATCCATATTGATCATTGACTTCACTCCAATAGATATATCCTAAATACTTACCATGTAATTTAAGGGCATATACACTATATTCACCCTCAATTTCACATTCTTCTGTACAATCCGATATATGTATACCACAAGGAGTATAAAATGGTTTAAATCTTTCTGTACACATTAGCAATCTACCTTCACATCAACACTAGGGGGAACAATTCTACCAAAGAGACAATCTACTGACAACCCATCTTTGGTGATAATATCACCCTCATCAGTAATCATTAATTTTGATTTAAAATCTTTCCAGTTACATGATTCTTTTACAACTATATCTTCTGGATAGTTCTCTTTAATAAATTCAAGCAATTCTTCATCTTCTTTAAGCTTTGTTCCAGTGTTACCATTTCTTGCGACACATATTTCTCTTGATTCAAGTTTGCGAACAATCTTTCCGCTTGGTAGCTCTAGTTTTTTCTGCGTCCTAGTAGTTCTTGCCGGCACACCATCTTCATCGAGATACTGATCGAGTTTGCTTAATAGCCAGCTAGTCTTAGCGTCACATTTGTCTTCTGTTTCTTTAATTTTAGTTTGAAGTCGCTCGATTTCTTTTTTGCAAGCATCAATTAGGTAATCACGACTTTCACGCTCGTCTCGTATTTTCTTTAATGCCCATTCTGCTTTTTCTGCATTATCAATTACAAATCCTTCTGGATTCTCACATGGTAACTTGTTCTCTACATCATTCATTTTCGACTCTCCCATCCGTTTAAGACTCCAATAGCAGCAGCAACCTCTAACCAGTTATGAACTATATATGAATCCCACGCATTATTCCATTCACAATTCTTATAATTCTCAAAAAGAATCTTATACTTTGCATTTGATTCTTTAAGATAAAACTGGTTATCGTCTATAAGAATCCCATCACTCATATCAATGTTGCCTTTTGATTCGTTTGGTTTAAGTGTAACTATATTAATTCTATTATCAAAGTATTTATTAATCCAACACACCTTTTTTATAAGATTATTGAAAGTGCCTTTTGTAACTATTGTAAGTTCGTAATTTCTATCAAGAAGCTTTTCGATAACTTCTTGTGCGTTTTCTTTAAAGGTAAGATTCTTCCAGAATATATCTGACTCAAAACATGATCCTAATTCATCTGGTTTTACATTTGGAAACACATCTCTAAAATCCCATAATTTAACTTCTTCTGGGGAATATGTCGTATTATATTTTGGGTTTAATACAGATAATACTGCCCCTATCGAGTTAGTTATAGTTTCATCAAAATCTAGGTATATCTTCATCATTAAGCTCCTTTAAAACATAAATGCTATTTGCGGTTTCGACATAAACAAGCTTATTAGTTGTATCAAATTTTATATCACATTCTGGATTTAAAATTTTACTTGTTAGCAAACCATATTCTGATGGATATGCTCCGTCTTCACCAGTACGGAACAAACGCATATGACAATCTCCATTTGGGTATGTCATTAAACATACCGATAATATATATCCAGTATATGATTCATAAAACTTTTCTTTTTTTGTATTCTTGTCTGTAAT
>ERZ1034873.572-NODE-572-length-18752-cov-129.033856_pt1 | contig 18752 bp, 31 predicted proteins | sample MGYA00520689_ERZ1034873 | MGnify/ENA primary metagenome ERZ1034873 (study PRJEB33766, sample SAMN09781722) | gut metagenome | biome: gut microbiome | host: Homo sapiens | place: Madagascar | study: EMG produced TPA metagenomics assembly of the PRJNA485056 data...
TAAATTATTTAAATTAGTCCAGATAAAAAAAATAAAGACTCCAAAATGGAGTCTTTATTATTATATATTTACAGTTGAAGAACCGCAATCAAAAATTACATAGTTGGCATCAGGGTTAGCGCCTATTTCATCAAGAGTATAAGATGGCTTCGTAGGTGCCTTAGCCCACGCCGGAACATCTGCTCCAAGCCCTGCACCCCAAGGTAGGTTTTCCCATGTGGTTGTACCATCGCCAACTTTAAATAACACAGTAGGAGCTGTGGTTGTTGTACCAGATGTAAGTGCTGGTACATAACAAAATCCCACTTCACCGGCAAGTAAAACTTTTGATTTGTTTGCAGTCCAATTAGCAAGTGTATCGTATTTAGACTTAATACGAATATTTAAAGTTTTATCAGCCATTCCAATCCTCCTAATAGAAAGGGGAGATTTCTCTCCCCTTATAATTTATTAAATTAAAGTACTAGCGTTACCACCATTAAGAACAAGGGTAAGTGTACCCTATTTAAGAAGATCAGTAGAAACTGCCTTTACGCTAAGAGTATAATTAGCATTATTCTCAATAGAAGTGCCATCACCCTTATAGCTTTCAAGAGCTATTGTCTTCTTAGTAGGAGTCTGTTCTGTACCATTAACTGTAATCTTTTCAATTACGTTAACTTGAGCGCCATCTGCAATGCCATCAAGCTTAGTAATCTTGGTATCAGCAATTAAGCTCTTACCAGTTTCCTTCTTGACAACATCAGCATCTTTCGCGTACTGGCTAACATTAAGAGCATCAATAGCACTCTTAACAGTCTTCTTAACAGAACCATTAACAGTTGCTTCACCTTCAAGAGTGTCAAGACGAGCAGTTAAGCCACTTTCAATACCCTTGGCACGAGCAGCTTCATCGGTAATTGCAGTATTAAGTTTTGTTTCTTCACCCTTAGCACGAGCAGCTTCATCTTCAACTGCTTTCTTATTAGCTGCAATATCCTTAACCATCTGATCGGCAGCAGAGCCATGCGTACTGATGTAAGTCTGAATTTCTTTTAAGGTATCAACAGCGGCTTCACCAACATCTGCAGCGGCAAGGAAGGTATCAACACGAGATTTAACACCAGCAATAGCAGTAGCATTTGCTTGTTCTTTACCTTCTGCACGCTTTTGTTCAACAGCAACTGCGTCCTTGACTGTCTTAGCTACAGAGCCTTTAACAGTATCAGCACCATTTAACTTAGTAATAGCATCAGCATTAGCTTTGATACTTGCCTTAACAGCACTATCATTATAAGTAGCAGCTGCTTGGGCATCAGCAATCATCTAAACAATTGTCTTATCTGCTGGAACAGTACCAACTTTATCGCTTAATGCATTAACAGAAGTTTGAGCATCGGTGCCAGCTTTCTTTGCATCAGCAACAGCTGTATCGACTTCAGTTTTAACTGCATAACCCTTATCTTCGACTGCTTTCATAGTAGTCTTGGAAGCAGCAAGTTCATAGGCTTCTTTTACAGTGCCAGTATGTCCTTCGCCAAGAATAGCGGTCTTAGCAGTTGCAATTTTAGTATCAGCATTAGTGCCTGCAGTATTAATAGCTTCAGTCTTAGCTGTATCAATTGCACCACTTACGCTATCAACATCAACCTTACCTTCAAGAGCGGCAACCTTCTTACCAATAGCAGAAGTATCGCCAACTAAACCATCAGCATAGGCTTTAGCAGAAGCTAGAGTAGTCTTACCAACTTCATCAGCATAAATCTTTGCGCCATGGATAGTTTGACTATCTTGGGTATCAGCATCTTTGCCTTCACTATTAACAGTATGACGTAAATTATCAACAGCAGTATTAACAGTGCTTACCGTAGCGGCTTTATTACTTGCCGAATAAGTACCATCAAAAAGTACTGTATCTTGTTTAGCTTTGAAAGACTCAGCTAAATTAGTAATTCTACTTTGAGGAATAGTTTCAGGAAGATCTTCAACAGTAAGATTCTCACCTTTAGTCACAAGACCTTTTTCATCATAAGTAACTTTAGTAGCAGTACCAGCGGTAATATCTTTATTGGCAACGACAGCAGCATCAGCCGTTTTTTTCACAGCAGCAATAGCAGTTGCATTATCGCTATCAGCTTTATCAAGAGCTGTCATCTTAGTATCGTAAGCAGATTGATCAACAAAATTACCAGCATCTTGCTTTGCATTCCACTTAGTGATATCTTCAGCAGTAATACCAGCTGCAGGAAGTTTTTCAACTACACTAACACGTCCGGCGAGAGTAGTCAAATCAGCAGCCTTAGCATAATCGCCAATCTTAAGAGCCTTAATCGCATTATCAATATAAGTTTTTACTTCAGGAGATTGACCTTCAGCAGTACCAAATCCTTTAAGAATAGCTTTTAATTTATTAATATCGCCAGTTAAGCCATTGACAATATCAGGATGGGCCGCGACCCAATCAACTAATTCTTTGAAGGTATCAATAGTACCATTATCAGTAGCCTTGGTAGCAAATGCATCAATAGCATCATTAACAGCCTTCGCGACTGAACCTTCACCAGTGCCTTTCAGAACACCAATAGCATCTTCATTAGTCTTAATACGCTTACGAAGACCAGTAGTATCATCAGCACCAACAATAGTTTCAAGGGCATCTACATCTTTCTGTGCCGCAACAGCCTTGCCATCAGCAGTTTTTGCATCAGCAACACCTTTATCTGCTTGCTTTTGGGCAGCTTCAATTAATGCATATAAGCCAGTTGCTGCGGTTTCGCCTTCCTTGGCTGCGCCAACCTTTTCAATAAGAGAAGCGACTTTACCTTGTAATGTAGAAACATCAGAAGCAAGATCGCCAGAAGCAGTAGTAGAGGCAAGCTTAACAAGAGTACCAGCTGCATTACTGATCATGTAAGCTTCGCACTTACTATCTGCAACTAAAGTTAAAATCTGACCAACATAAGCTGTAGCGCCAGATTTAGCATAAGTTTCTAATTCTGTTTTATTATACCATACAGCGGTAGTATCAACAGGAGCAGGATTACCACGCTTAATAGACAGCGGGAAACCCATATAAGCAGCATTATTTAAAATAGTAGCCATATTATATTATTCCTCCTTCAAAATTAACCAATCGTAACGCTATATGTTTCACCAGCATCAATAGAAGCAGGTTGATAGACATATACATCATAAGCAACACCGGCGTAGCCATTAGCGCCTTCGACACTAACAGTGGTGCCTTGTTTAACAAATAGAGCTGTAACGTCAGCATTAAGAGCACTTGGCATAAGAACCTTTGTAATTTTATGACCAGCAGGAACTGCGACAATCACTTTCTTCGCACCAGTGCCAGCACCGAATGTAGCTAATGCGCCAGTAGCCAAAGCCTTATTATGACCAAGAGCACGAATATTGGCAGAATTAAGTTCAACATCAGCAGTCACAGGACCCCAGAACATATAACGAACGCCGACATAATTACCAGAAGTCTTTTCAGCAGAACCGGCAGGAATCTTACCAGCAGGATAAGGATTACCCAGATTAGTCTTGGGGATAGAGCCTTCATTATAAGTAGCTTTAGCCTTAATAGTTTTAGCTGTTGCTTCTGCTACAACATTTTCAAAAGAACCAGTGGCAGTAGCCTATGCATCAGCAACACCAGTGCAAGAAACTGTCCAAGATTCAGCTGCAATACCAGTAGCTGGGCCATACTGATAAGAACCAGCAGATAGAGAAGCAGTATATGTTAAATCCTTTTTTGTGCCAATTTCATATGTGCCAAGTCCGCCAGCATCAAGAGAAACAGCAGGACTAGATTTAGTAGGATTCTTTTCTTCAGCAAGAATAGAAGCAAAAACTTCTTCAACATTCTTACCTAAAGCAGCGATAGTGCCAGAACCACTTGCAGGAACTGTCTTAACACCAATATTAGCAGTAAAAGTTAAATCTTTATCAAAATAAACATTTTTAGCATTATAATTTCCATCCATAGCTTTCCAAGCACCATCATAGACATAAGCAGTATAAGAAATCTTATCACCAGTAATAGTACGCTTTACAATAGCAGTATCGCCATTATGAAGTTCTGCAGAAGCTACAACACGAGTAATAGCCTGAACATCAGTTTCCTCACCTTTTGGAGTAGCTTCAAAATTTTTAGCTTCATCGCCGCCAACAAACTTTAAATCGCCCAAGGGAGTAATGCCATCACCAATCTTCATTTTATGAAGTTGATTATCATAAACAATTTCGCCACCAAGAGGGACAGAAGTCTTCTTGGTTTCAAGGGCCGCAGTAGTGTCATTTAATACACGAATACGAGTATTAAGAATTTTTTCAGCCATAAATTATTTTCCTCCTATAAAATTAATTAAGAGTATTTGCGTTGCCACCATTGAGAATATCATAACTATCTTCTCCATATTGAATAGGTACAAGATTATTATTTACATCTACAATATAAGGCAACCATTTATTATTCTAAAAGATAGATACAATTTGGCCAACACAATTATGCTAAGTGATATAATTAATTGCATCTACTAAAGAATTGAAAGAATTTTGTGTTGAAGAAGAAGTTTCTGTAGTTGTCCATTTACCATCATAAATATATAATTTACCATTATAAATACACATTTCTCCATCCTCAGCGGTAGCTGGAAGTGCATCAACTGTACCTAAAAATTCCATTACATTATCAGGAAGATCAATTGTACCACTTTCGCCACCAATATATGGTAAATCATTCCATAAAGTTTTACCATCGCCAATTTTCAGTTTATGAGTGTCTAATTCAAATCCAGGCTCGCCGTCCTTAAGCAATAAGTTCTTTTCGCGCCATGTAGTTGATCGACCTCTTTTGAACTTGATGATATCAGCCATAGATTATTCCTCCTTCTAGACAATATAGAAGCCATTGACAAGTACTTGTCTATAGCCAGGAGCTAGATAAGAAGGATCTAATTCTCTATTAAAACGGCCACCGCTAATTTCAATATGAGGATCGCCCTCAACCTTGAAATTCTTATCTTGTGCAGTAATAAATGTACCGCCACTGATATAGGTATTTTGAGGATTTAAATCTTCACTTAATTTACGAAGATATAAATTATATTCACCTTGACTTGGCTTACTATTTTCAAAATATCCATCAGTAATAGTCATTGATTTACCATTAGCAAGAATAGTATTATAGAATGTGCCACCATTGATATTTAAAACAGCATTATCATCATTTTTAATAGCATATAAACCGCCAGCAAATGTACCATCATTAATAGTTAATGTAGGCATTTCAGCATTCTATCCTTGGATATAACCGTTTGTAGTATTACCAGCATTGTAATCCCAATATCCATTTTCAATCATACTGGAAAATTCACCGCCGCTCATAAACATACCGCCATTGATTGTCATGGTGCCATGATTAACAGCAGTATAATAGCCATTACCTGATACATCAGTAGTGCGTTGTAATTTACCATTGTTAATAGTAATATTACCATTATTAAAAACTGCGGCATTATTATTTTTATTACATTCAATAGTGCCTTGGCCCTTAATAGTTAAATCACCATTTGCTTTGATATCTATTGGAGTTTTTTCATTGTTGATAATATCATTACCATTTAATTCAATGGTTAATGCTTTATCAATAGAAACGCTGTTATCAAAGTTGGTATTAAGACGAATTGTACTTCCTGCTGGAGCCTTCATAAATGCTACATCAATAGATTGATAAGGCACGCCATCTACGACCGCAGGATTAGCAGTGTATTCTTGAACATTAACAACTTTAGTTCCGCCTACATAAGATAGTTTATTCCAAGGTGTTAAACCATCGCCGACTTTAATCTAATGTGTATCAAGTTCTACGCCGATTTCACCAGCTGCAAGAACTATATTCTTTTTAGACCAACTGGTTGATTTACCACGTCTTAACTTAATAATTTCAGCCATCTCGTGTTCTCCTTTCTTTAATCATCATCTATAGAGCCGCCATCCCAGCCGCCTGTTGACTTAGAAGTATCTTCTTTGTCAATGTCGCCGCCATCTTTGCCGCCCTTATATGAAAGAATAAACATTTTCATATTGTCCTTCTCCTTTCATATTTAAAATTATTTTATGTTGCTCTATACCTATTGGACCGAAAATTTCTTAAATGGAATTTTAATTTAAGCATTCGGTTTTAGCATCCCAAGCCGGCTAGAGCAGTTCATAACCTACTGTCTTTAAAATATATAAAAAAAAAGATGGACTGATTAAATTAATCAGCCCATTAAATAAGGTAGTACGTAATTTTGATATTCTGGTTTTATCATATACTCGCAATAAGTTAAAGCTGCCTCTAACTCTTCCCAAGTACGTCCTTCAATTTTATAATGCTCAAAACCTAAAGGAGCATATTTTTCTTTAATTAGTTCATAACTCATATGATTTTTACGAACAGATGGATAGAAATTATTTTTAGTAATTCCGCACCAAGGAGTAGTGTAAGATTTACCATAATTTAAAACCATTTGACTGTTCAGTTTATAATGTTCTTTTCTGAATTGGCAACCGGCAGGACAGATTGGATTAATTAAAAACTCTGTTTTTGCTCGCTCTTCTGGCGTTAAAGAATTCAAAAATTTAAAATTGAAATTTAAATCATAATGTAAACAGGTAAGTTTATAATCTTTTTTATCAATTTCTTTTTTTGCCTCTTCTGGATCAGTAATAACTTTAGTAGTCGATGATACATATTTATACATAGGATATTGTTCTTTAAGATAAAGCATAAAATTATCATCAGCGACTACTACTTCATTAGGACCGTTACTTCCTGCTTCCATTAATAAATTACAAAATCTATTTTTATATTCTTTTGGAGTTAATTGATTATTTGTAAATACATATCTAATAGGGATATGATATTTATTATTATATGTATCAATTATATTTTTTATAATATCAATAGAAGCTTGTTTATAAAAAGAAAATACTCTTCCTCCATCCCAGATACAAAATTGAGGATTACCATAACTAATTTCAATTTCTACGTCATCGTAAAAATATTCAGGATTAGCAGATTTTAAATCTAAGAGTTTAAAATTTAAATTTGCTAATTCATACATTCCTGGAATTGCATACTTAACCATAATACATTTGCTCCTCTATAAATTCATAAATCAATAATTTGTCAGAATCTTTAATAAAAAAATCAATAAAAAATTTAATTATATTATTATTTTTTGAATTACAATAATCTGGTAAAATAAAATTATGAAATCCTAAAGGAACATAATTATTCTGAATATCTTCTATAGATAAACTATAATTAAGTCCTGAACATTTAGAACAATTTATTTTAGTAAAAGAATCTGAATAGTTATATTGAGCTATTTGTTCTTTAATATTACAATCGTCTAAACTTGTACAATTACAAATATCTCCAACAGGTAACTCAATGTTCCTTTTATTTTGTATTGCTTTTAAGAAATTTAAATCTTTAATTTTATTTAATGGAATTTGAATTAAATAAAAATCACAAATTTCATTCAATTTATTAATTAATTCTGGAGTTAGTGAGTTAATTAAGTTAAAATTATTCGATAAAATATAATGAAAGTTAGGATACTTTTTATATAGATATTCATATAATTCCAAATTTGATAATTCAATAGCATTGCTACTATTATTTAATAAATTTAAAATTACATTCATAATAGTATCATCAAAATCATTAGGATTTAAATTAATATTACTACAATTAATTCTTAAAGGCAATAGGTTATTATTAGAATATTCTATAATTGTATCATAAGTATTATCGCCAATACCAAAGTTGTTATTTATACCGCCGTTCCAATAGGTATAGGGGAAAGAACCGGCGGTATAAATAAATTTAACAGGAACTTTAAAAGAGCCAGAAAATTTATCTTGCACAATGAAAAATATATTATTTAATTTTTGATTTTCATAAAAATTTTGTAAAGTAAAATAAATCATTATTTTTTTCTCTTTTTAATTAAATTTTAAAATATTTGTATACTTATAATCTGGATTTAAAGGATTGAATATATCCAATTTAAATAAATTCTAAAAAGTATTACTATGACTATAAAAATCATCATTTTCAGGTTGATTGTCAATTGGAATATCAGGTATATATTCTTGCCAACAAGAATCACATTCTTTTGAGTCTATCTATTTTAATGCAATTAACTATATAATTTCTTTAACGAATGAAAGAATATCTTCATCCTTTTCTTTTGCATAATTTATTCGACTGCAAATATCAATTAATTCTTGATAATCATTTATATTATTAATATCAAAGTTTTCTTTAATAGAATTTAAGGCAATTAAAAATTTAACTTTTTTATTCATTTATATACCCTCTTTCTATTCCTTGATTGTAGATAAATGTTAACCAAGATTTATCTTTTGTGAGCCAACCTTTTTTAACTCCTATATCATAAACACCATATTGATAATATAAATCAGTCAATTTTTCATATTTAACTTTATTAAAAGCACAAACAGCTTTAATTGGCATATAAGGTTCTCCACTATCTTCAGTCTAAGCCCCAAGACATCCTAACTTGCAAAGACTAAAGTATTTGCATTTTGCGCACAAAGGGAAAGTAGTTGTTTTTGCCGTTTTCATAGTTATATATGCACTTACATTATAGGGATCTATATCAATAATATGATTTTTCTCTTCATCTGTTTTAAAATACCCACCAGTGTAAAGAGGATAGGACATTCTATGGCAAAATACTAAAGATAGATTAGTACAATTAAAATGAATCATAGTCTAAGCACCACAGCTCATTTTATCAAAATTACTACTTGTTGAGCTACTGGATTTTAAATCTAATGGATCACATCCTTGAGGGAATGGTAAATTTCCATCTTCATCAGTCCCAATTAATAAATGATGTACAAATTTAGTTTTATCACTACCACATAATTCAAATCTTTTTTTCATAAAATGTTCAAGAAATTTATTATGTAATTCAATAGTTTCTGGAGTCCAATTACCATTACGTACTTCAAGCATATAAGGTTGATAATAACCATTAGGAGCAGCTAAATCAAATTTCTTATACATGTCATACCACCAATCAATATTTTCACACCAAACATCAATATTTTCGGCACTAATCATAGGATGGTATCCGAAACCAAATTCTTTAGTAAACTAAAAAATAGTATCAAAATAATGTTGATCTATATCAATTTTTTCTCTATTTTTTATTGCTGGTAATCCATCAGTACTCCAAGAAAAACTCATATATATATTATAAACATTTTTAAAATGATAATATATTTTTCTAAATCTTGATACTAATTGGGGTTTTTCATATACCCATCGTAAATTACAAGGACATTGAATTAAACCCTGTTTATTAAAATATTCAGGATGTTTTATTAAAATAGGATTTAGATATTTTTCAAGCAGATCAACAATATCAAAGAAAATTTCATCATTAAACATATCTCCGGCAAACAGAGCTATATTATAACAGAAATTTTTTCTTATATTATAAACATAATCTAAAACAAGATCAATATTTTTTAAAGTATCCTTTTTATTTAACACTGTTGGATAAAGTTCTTTGCCATAATTAGCTATATAGCAATATGAACAATGCTAATTACACTAAGGACGTACTATTAATTCAAATCCATTTTCATTTAAAAAATAGTCTCCATCAGAATTTGAATTAGTGGGATATGGTAATAAAGCTGTATCTAAATATAATTTTAATAAATCTCTTTCTTGTTCTTTATAAGTCATTATTAAAAATCTCCAATTTCTCTATTTATATTTTCTTCAGCTATATCTAAAATACCATTACAGAAAAATCTTATTTCTTCATTTCCTCTAACAAAAATAGAGCCATTCCGGCATTTTAATATATTATAGCATTGATATGCTTTAGCTAGTATAAAAGCATGACGTTTTAATTTATTAAAATCATATAGATAAGATTCATTAGCCTATCCACATAAAGCTAATAAATATATTTTATTTATCATTTGCTATGTTTCAAATAAAGTTACCGTTGGGTCACGAGCAGTAAGATAAAAATCAAGTAATTTTTCAATTTCTTCTTTATCATTTTTTAGAATATTAAGATACCGTCCATGTTCTTTACACATCCATCGACCCTGATCTAAAATTGTATTAGTTAATTTATCCTTTTCTAGGTAAGGGTCATATAAAGAGGCATGGCAGTCTAAAAGATTTCCTTGATAATCTATTCGTAAAACACCATCAAAAGAACTACAATAACTATTAATTGGTAAATCTTTATTAGTTATAAAATTATCTATTAATGTATCAATTGAACGACAATTAGTTTTATAACATAAACTAATTATATCCTCTTCTAAAGTTCCAAAAACTTCTTTAAAAATATGTCTATATTGGACGCCTTCATTTTTAAAATTATGTTTCTTAGCACTTAAAATATTTTGGAACTTTCTCATAAAGCTACAATAATTAATTCCATCATCGCTGGTCCAATCATGAGCATTTTCATGTAAAAATACTCCTCCACGGAATATAATTCTTTGGTTGATAATAGATTGATTAATTCTATATAGTGTATCCATATATTGTTCAACAAATTTACTAATATCTTCAGTTGTATTAAAATTATCTACAATAAACATAGATAGTACAGCATGAAGAATAAAATCTATTTTAACATTATGTAATTTTACACTGTTAAGCTTTGTTATTAAATTAATTAAATTATTAATAACTATGCTATCCTATTCTGTATCTTTCTTCTCTTTGTTATGTTGTCTTTCATTTATTTCACCTTGAAAGCCATCATAAGAATACTAAATACTTATTTCTATTTCATGGTCGATATACTTATCTATTTCTAAAATAAAATTAAATATATCATCAGTACAATCAATTCCGTTTGTTGAAAAAGTCATTCCTTTTAATCCAGAAAAAACTTCTAACCAGTCTTTCCAAACTTTATTTAAATCTTTAAGCATTAAAGTTGGTTCATTGCCCCATAATTCCATAATTTCAACTTGGCGAGGACTTTGATTATATTTCTAAAATGCTTTTTTAAAAGTATCTAGGTAAGAACCATTAGCTATCGCAGCATTAGTATCTTTTAAAAAATTAGGATAGTTAGTTCCTGATTTAGATTTATTAACTAAACAGTACTTACAATTTAAATTACATCCTCCAGAAACTATTATAACAGTTTTCCAATTTATTTTATCTAAACAATTTATAATTTTATCCATTAATATAACCTTTCTTAGTTATTATTATTATTATTTTACGGATTAAATCTACAGTTAAAACATCTGAAGCTAGGACAGCTAAAACTGGTACATCTATGGCTACTAATGTTAAAATTATAATTACCATTAAAACATGGAATATTATTACCAGTATTATTACTATTATAAAAACCGGCATTATTACTATTATTCACATTAGCATTATTGCTGTTATTAACATTAGTAAAATTACCGCTATGGAATCCACTAAAATTAAAGCCATCGAAGCCGCCAAAATGGCTACTATGGAATCCACCGAAATTAGTACCATTATGATTACTAAAATTACCAGCGTTAAATGCTAACTAAGAAATACGATTAATTACTGTTCGCATTTGAGTAATTGGGGTTTGACGCATTTGGCTATACTAATCAGGAACAATTACTGAGGTAGTAGAAGCATTGTCCCCAATCTAAGCATGAGAACTCATAGATTGAATAGCATCTTTTAAAGTAGATATATCACTGGTTTTAGTTTGTTTATTCTAATTGGATGGGACACTAACAGTATCTAACTAAAATTTCTATCTTTGAGTATTTAATTCAGTATATAAAGTTTTTAAATCATCCCATAAAATTTTACTCATTATTTTCACCTAATTGACAGAATAAATGTAATTCAAATTTAGGACTATCATCTATAGCTCGATAGATATAATCTTTATTTATAGTATTTTGAACTTCTTCTTCTCTTAAATTTTTAAAAGTAGTAAAAATAAAAGAAGAAACTGAATTATCATCGTCTAAAATAGAAATAGTAAAATCAGAATTAGAACTTAAATTAAATTGCTATATTTTGCTTAGGTATTCTTCTCTTTCTTCTGTGGTATTATATTTATAAGTTAAAGTTAAATAACGTTTTTGATCTGTACCATAGGAAATTTCAATATTAGTATTTGGTATTGGGAATGGAATACTATGTTTTTCAGAATTGCTATCTATAAAAGATATATCATAAATCAACATTATACTTCATCTCCTTTTTTAAATTCAGCTTGAACCATAGCTGTAAATAATTTAGTATCTGGTCTTTTATTTTCTGTTGGATTTAAACTAATAGTATATTTAATATTAGTTATTGATTTAAAAGTAGCATAACTAAATTTATTTTCATTTACATTAACGCTGATACTAAAATCTGTATCTTTTTTTGATAGAAAATTAAAAAGATTATCCATATCAGAACTTTTTTCAGCCTATTGATTAAAATCATTTGCGAAAGTAAGAAGATTTCCACTTTCTTGATATTCTATACTTATTTTAATGTTGTCTGTATCCTAAACAATTAAAGTTTTTTTCTCTCCATTAGGATCAGTACAAGTAATTTCATAAACCATATTAAGAATCCTCCTTAAAATATTTCTAATAATAATAAAATATTTTTTAATACATTTAATCTCTTTTAACCATTTATATTATACTATAAATTTTGAAGAAAAGCAAAAAAATAAATCCATCTTTAAAGATGGATTTATTTTTAGAAAGGATGAAATGCAATGAACGAATCTGAAACGAGTGGCGCGGAACTGAGGTGTCGATCCCCATCCCTATCACAGGACCACTTGTTTTCAAGACAAGGCTTACCGCCGGGCAAGTTAATTCCGCATATTATAATTGGCTATAGACCCTTAACTATCTATGATTTAAATACGCCACAATTACCATGAAGCTTAGCGATACCAATTATTTTAAAAAACAAGACTCATTGAAAAGCCAAAATAAAAACACGGAATTTAGCTTACTAAACCAGCTAAAAAGAAAAAACTTTTCAAAATATACTTTATTTTCTTTATTATACTTTTTCATCTATTATTTGATAAGTAAGTATTGTAGAGCCTTTGTAGGCAAAAGTTTGCTGAAAATGAGTCTTAATATATGGCATAGGAGCAAGGGATTCTATTATTATGCCATTAATAAATTTAATTATATATTAAATATACTTCCAAAAATATCCTTTACAACTTTTTCTTTGTCCTCTGCAAACATGACCAATATGTTTACTATTACCATTTTGCCGTTCAGCTTCAGATATTGAAGGATAAATTTCTATAATTTTATTAGTTATTGGATCAATTTTTGCTACTGATTTTCCATTACGATTTAATTTTCTACTTTGATGATACCTTTCTTCCATTGAAATACCTTTATTGTCTAAAGCAATTCTAATAGTAAAATTATCATACCCTGTTAATCTTTTAATTTCACTACAATTATAGCTTTCTAAAAATAAAGAATAAATTAAATCATAATCTGCATAATGTTTACCATCGCCGCCAATTGTAGCATTATATCCATATTTAAAAGAACCTAATTTTTCAATCCAATAAATTTCTTTGTCATTAAGTTCTTCAGCAGAACATTCTTCCAATTCTTTAATAGAAAAATTTTCTGAACCATATTTATTCATTGCGTCATATAAAGGACGTTTTTCACATCTAGGTTTTTTATAATCTTTAAGATGTTCTTCCCAACGTTCCTAAATATTATTTTTTACTGTTTTACCAACATAAATTTTCCCATTAATATTATTTGTTATCTAATAAATGTATGCCATAATTAAATAGCTCCTTTTCATTATATTATAGAGATTAGTTTAAATAGTATCACCACGAAAAGGTTCTCTATATGATACCGCATAGGAGCAAGGGATTCGAACCCTGGATGTGTAGCTACAATTAGTTTTGGAGACTAACCCAATCGACCACTCTGGCACTCCTACATATAATGGCGTTGGGTAAAGGATTTGAACCTTTGGTCCCCGTTTCCAGGGACAACTGCTTAGCAGGCAGCCGCTATCGACCTCTCAGCCAACCCAACAAATATAGAAAAATAGATAGTAAAAAACAAGCATTGCGCCAAGGCGTAAAAACTCTATCTATTGTATAGTTTTTGTTCCTTACATATTTAAATATATAAGAAAGGATTACCGGTAGCCTGCCGCCTAATGACAGGATTTCCTATAACCGGACTTTATATTCACACCGTGGCCTCGGTGGAACGAACTTTTACAAAATGTTCAGCCTGATGTTTTGGCATCCAAATTAAAGTGCCATCATAAAATCTGAAAAGATAAGTCATAAAATTATCCTTATTATCAGCCTTGCGGCACTTACCCTTACCATATCTTTTGCACCAGACTTTATCTCCTGGATTAAACTTCATTATTTTCTCCTTAATAATTTTAACAAAGCCCTAAAATCATTTGCTGGATTTGAACCAACTCTAAAAAATTTTTGCAGAATTTCTTATTTAACCTTTTTAAAATTGCTGTATGGGCTTTTCATATGGTAGCGGGGATGAGACTTGAACTCATGTATGATAGGGTATGAGCCTATTGTCTTAACCACTTGACGACCCCGCAATATTAACAAGACAATTTTTATACGTTGCTCTACCAATTGAGCTATATCCGGCAATTTGCCGAACAATAGGACTTGAACCTACAACACACGGCTCCCCAAGCAAATTTATAATTGCTGAAATTGTCTTTCATAAATGGTGGAGCCAAAGGGAATTGCACCCTCGACTTTGGATTAAATCCAATGTTTTCCTACCCTAAACTATGTCCCCAAATAATGGTGGAGCTTGCGAGGGTCGAACTCGCTACCTCCTGCTTGCAAGGCAGGCGCTCTCCCAATTGAGCTAAAGCCCCAAGTATGATGGTTATAAAACTTAATCTAATGCAGGCATCAGACTAATAGAACGCTCCATCAAGTTCTATGCACCAGTTGAGTTTTGTATGTATCCCGCGAGTGCGGTGGCGGATGCAGAAGGGTATGATCCTCCGACCCATTGATTAACAGTCAATTGCTCTACCAACTGAGCTATGCATCCATATTCATAGGGAAGGCTTCTAGAAAACCCGTGCGCTTACCACCCTACGTATTTGGAATATATCACACTTAATGGTGACCCCAGCCGGATTCGAACCGACGATACAGGGATTGGTGTTAAATATAAGATTTGAACTTATATCTTTTCCCAATCTTGATCTGAAATTTGTTTAATATCTGTCATCCTTCTAGGTAATTTATATTTATCACACCATTTACGGACTGAATTATCACTCACTCCATACATTTTACCTATTTTTGTAAAAGATTCACTTCTAATTAATTGTTTTAATTCTTCTCTTGATACTTGTTTCACTTCATTAGAAGTTCTAAATTTAGTTGCACAAGCCTAACATCGAATAGATTTAGGTCCAATAATTTTGCCACAATCAAGGCAATAATTAATTTCATATTTACGATTTGGATTACGTCCATTGGTTGTATCTAATTGCTAATTACAATTAGGACAAACCCAACGAAGATTTTCCAACCTATCATCGTGATTTTTACCATTAATATGGTCTAAAATAAGAGTTAATTTTTTACCTTGCCAAATAGGTTCTTGACCGCAAATAGCACATACATAAGGAGTATAATTACCTTTAATATACCAATTTCTTAATACTTTTTGAACAGCCGTAGAATTTTCTATAAAAACATTTTCTGGAGTTCTTATTATTTTTTCTTTTGGCTAATCAAAATGAGAAATATCAATATTTAAAGATTTAATTTTTTCCTATAAAATATGTGTCTATTGTCCGGAATTACTATTATATCCTAAATTTTCTAAACAATTTTTAAAAGATTTACTTTGTTTGACTATATATTCAAATTCTTCATCTGAATATGTATCCATTAAACTATGCAATTTATCGAACTCTCCTTTTTTATTTTCTATTAAATATAAAAATCGAATTCGATAAATTAAATTTTTCGACCCAAACTAAGAAAAATTTTTCATTAAACTAATCTAACGAAAACCCTGGGACTTAACCGCTTGTCGATGGGGCCATATAATGTCAGCCTGAAAACTACTCACTGACCGTTGGACGCAACTCCAAAGTTATTAGTATGCGTTATATAAATTCTCGAAAAGAGACACCTAACTTATTCATCAGAAATCATTTTTTCAGATTTCTCTTTTTCTTTCGCCCTATCATATTCCATACCCTTACCTTTCTTAGCAGGAACAATAGATCTACGACGGCGAAACAGAAGATATTCGTTCAACTCTGTGCTATCCATTTTAATTGCAGGTTTCTTAGTAGTTGCCATTTCAAATATCTCCTTTATTATTATATAATATTTTTTTCAAATTTTCAAATTTGTTGGTGCAGGATATTGGATTCGAACCAATGACCTCTTGAGTGTAAACCAAACGCTCTAACCAGCTGAGCTAATCCCGCAAATTAAAACCTTGTTGCCTAGACTTTGACTATACATAGCGTTTGGACAAGGTGACTCAAACCTCGGGTTTCACTGTTACGTCGCTCCCCTAAGAACCAACGGAATATTTTTCGATTACATTCAACGCCTTCTTTTACCGTCCAAGTATGGCAGGTATCCTTTCCATCTTTTATCTTGCTCAACACAAGATGTGCTACCTTTATTGGTATCTCATACGCACGATCTCCCGCGATATGACCTTGCCATTACTCTTTAAGATTCTCTAATAGGATGAACTACGAGAATTTTGCTATCTTATATTACTTACGCGTTTTCATATAAGTGCCATTTAACGTCAGCGATGCTTTATGAAATTTCTCAAACTTGACCTGGTGCGGTTGGGGAGGCTCGAACTCCCGACCCTTTGCTTAAAAGGCAAATGCTGCTACCAACTGAGCTACAACCGCATATCGCATTTCAGAGGTTCCGGACCCTCCTGAGCAGCGTCACTCAAATAAGATTTTGTCACCTAATTTTTAAAACCTTATCAAAAAACAAACCGGTTTTTTAGCTAAACCTTTAACTCCCTTTCCGTTTTTACTTATATGTCAAGAAACAACCAAAGAGAAAGTATAAAAAGACAACATATGAAGAATTTGTTTATAGACAAGCTTCAAACACTCGTCTTGCGGTCATGTTATTTTATAATCAAGTTAGTAATAACTTCAACCGCATTTCTTTAACTTAAATAACCTTTAATAATAGTCCTATATTAAATAATTAGTTATGGGCGACTATTATTTCCCAGCTTTAATTAATCCTTCTATTGGAATTGAACCAATACCTCCGCCTCTTTCAGGCAGCATGCTTCCATTACACCAAGAAGTAATATACATATGGCTTATTTACATAACGATGGAGCCACCAACCACCGAGCCTTGATTATAGTGAGTATAACTACTACTTCACTGTTGGTACCGGTGAAAGGACTCGAACCTTCAGATTAATGATCCTAAATCATTCGCCTATGCCATTCGGCTACACCGGCATATGGTGGAAAGAAGTATTTCACCTTTTATAGCACGCTTCTCCCCGTTCCCGTGCTACCCCTCTCCCAATTAGCTTGATTATGAGAGGATTTTACTATGAAGTTCATCATAGCTGCCCGATTTCCCTTTGCCTCAGTTTATTTTTAATTGGTCTATTGCCAACGGCAGGTGACTAATCTGCCTAGTTCAAATCGAAAACCCCATGTATAAGACCAATTGGTGGGACAGAGAGGTATCGAACCTCCATCCTTTGGTTTTTCAGACCAATGCTCCGACCTCGTAAGCTACTGTCCCATACAAATGAGAATTTATTTCTCATTTATTTTGTATATATATTTTATAATATTTTTTTTAATTTTTCAATTAAACTTCAGGATGATGGACAAAAAATTCAATAAACAAGCCTTCATCTTGCTTACTATCACAGAAAAGTTCCAGTTCATCACCATGCTGACCAAGTAATGCACCAAGCGCGATATATTGTGAAAGTGCAGATTTCATATTGTATCTGTCACCCTGCGGACTTACCAGCCATACATTACTATGAGCGCGATTAACCGCTGCGATAAAATCTTCAACCTGTTTAATATTCGTCAACTTCATTATTTTAATTCCTTTCTATTGGAATATGGTGCTCCCGTCGGGATTTGAACCCACATCTGGCGATTTGGCCCAAGATGTTAGGCTTGAACTCACATCTTTCTTGCGCATAGACTATTTTACCATTTAAACTAATCTTGGATAAGTCGCCGGCTCTAACCAATTGAGCTACGAGAGCATTTATTTAATTTCTTATTGATTACTTATATATTATATTATATTTTTTTAATTTTTTCAAATTAAGAAATTTACCCAAGACTTTTTACACTTTGCTCCAAAGAAGGAATTCGAATCCTTATTTTCAGAATTAACTCTGATGAATTATCCAGTTATTCGACCACGGAAAAAAGTTTAAATTGCTGTAAAAGCCTTTCTTTTTTTATATAAATATTATATAATATTTTTTATTAAAAATCAAATAATTATTTTATTCAAACAAGACTTATTTGGTTTGGTTCCGTTGGGTTTAACCACTTCCCTACCTCCGCCATATAATGGTGGGGAGGGTAGGATTCGAACCTACGTAGCATTTGCGACGGATTTACTGTCCATTTTTTGCTGTTAAAGTCTTTATTTATTTTTTTCTTTATTTTAT